>Ga0187780_10000038_pt1 | contig 103012 bp, 103 predicted proteins | sample 1015_Q2_SP10_20__FD_132429 | JGI IMG/M metagenome (GOLD analysis project Ga0187780, IMG submission 132429) | Tropical peat soil microbial communities from peatlands in Department of Meta, Colombia - 1015_Q2_SP10_20_MG | ecosystem: Environmental > Terrestrial > Soil > Wetlands > Peat | place...
TAGTTCACGATGCCGTTTAGCTTGGATTTGAGTTTACTCTTGATGGCCGTGTATTGGATTCCGACCATGCCGCCGCCCATCATCTTGGGCTTCAGGCCCAACTCACTAGCGGACTGCACCATGCCGACTGAGCTATTCGGATACGAACAGATCACCACCAGCTCCGGATTAGTCGCCTGAATGGCGCGGATGATCGGCGAAAAGTCGGTGGTGCCTGGCGGATAGGTTTTATCGTAGACAGTCTTTAAGCCGTACTTTTGAACGTTCTCGCGGGCTCCTTCGGCAGCATTGCGCGAAAACTCGGCGTCTTCAGCTGCAATGGCGACGCTTTGTGGCTTCGGATTCTGCGCGGCCGCAACCTCGAAGAAGCCTTGGGTGAACGACTGTTTCGGCGTCGGTCCCGACGGCAGCATCGAGAAATATTTCGGGTAGTGAAAGTCATGATTAGCATCGAGCGCGAATAGGCCAATGAAGACCTTTCCCTTCGGGATGTGATGCGATGGGTCATGCGTTTCCTCCCCTAATATTCTATTTGTACGTACACCTTGACGGGCGCCCGACACGGCGCGAGCCGGGTGTTGGAGCGTAAGTATGCTTTGGTTCGACGGGCGTGAAAAGAGAACGGCGGCCAACGCGGCAATCTGCCCGAACCGCGTCGAGTACCCCGGAAGCGCTTGGGTGCATTGTTTCAGCGCCAAATACCTAGTCTGTTAATATGGACTGACCCATTACGGCATATTCAATAAGGAGAAGACCATGCCCCGCATTGACTATATCGATGACTCTAAGAAAACGCCGCAGATCGCCGCAATGATAGAGTCGGCGAAGAAGACAGGTGCGCCGGATCCCCGTGTGGTGAGCATCATGACCCGCAGCGAGGTTGGCACGGCTTGGGTCGATTGTTGGAACAAGGTGCTTTATTGCGGCGTGCTACCGCACAAGCTCAAAGAAATGTGCCGCATCAGGATTTCGGTCGCCCATCAGTGTGGTTATTGCTCGACTGTTCGGTCCAACGTGGCCAAAGCGGAGGGGCTGACCGAAGACATGATCGACGATCTGCTCGGTTCTTACCAAACCAGCAAATATTTCACTGCGCGAGAAAAAGCTGCGTTGCACTATGCCGACCTTTTCAAACAGGGTGAGCATGCAATCGACAAGGATGAAGTCTATGATGAGCTGAAAAAGCATTTCAGCGAGGAAGAAATCATCGAACTCGGCATGCTCTGCGCCCAGACCGATGGCGTGGGCAAATTGGTGAAGTCCTTCAATGTGCTGAGCTGGGACGACGCTTGCGCTCTCAATCCGAAGCTAATCCAAGGCATGTCGGTGGTGGAGGCAGCGGAATAGCTTCATTGCCCCGACATGGCGTTGAGCGTGAGTTGGCCGGTCTCGGCAGAGGCTTTTCACTTGGACCAGGATTTGATGTCGCCAGTGTAAGCGTCATCCCCAAAGACAATGTCATTTGATGTAGCGATAAGCCGATTACCAGCGCGCCGCAGTCGATGATCTGCACAGCATGGCGGTATCGTGCTAAACTTCTTCAGCCCGGGAGGCCATTCATGACCCCGCACGTCAAGCTTGCCACCGTCACGCAATCGGAAATTTCGCCTGCCGAGTGGCAGGCCCGCGTTGATCTCGCCGCGACTTATCGGCTGATCGCACACTACGGCTGGGGCGACGTCATCTACAATCATTCCTCCATGCGGGTACCGGGCGAGGAGCGCAAGTTTCTGATCAAACGGCATGAACTCCTCTACACCGAGGTGACACCGTCGAACCTCATCAAGGTCAGCATGGATGACGATCTCGACGAGTCCGCAGGCGTCAATCGGCCCGGCTTCACGCTGCACGGCGGCGTGCTGTCGGCGCGGCCGGACGTCAACTGCGCCGTCCACGTGCATACCGAGATCGGCATGGCACTCGCCGGATTGCAGCACGGACTGCGCATGGTCTCGCAGCCAGCGGTGCGTTTTTACAATCGCGTCGGCTATCACGATTACGAAGGCATCACCGAGGATTTCGGCGAGCGCGACCGCATCAACAAGGCGCTGGGCAAGAACCGCGCGCTGATCATGCGCAATCATGGCCTGCTCACGGTTGGCCAGACCGCGCGCGAAGCCTTCGTCTTGATGAAGTCGCTGATCGAGGCGGCCGACATTCAGCTCAAAATGGAAGCGACCGGCGGCGACCTGATCGAAATCCCGGCAGAGATCTGCGAAAAGACGGCGCACCAATACGAGCATCACGATTCTGGCCGCGGCTCGGCCGATTGGCCGGCGTACCTGCGCATGCTCGACGCCACCGATCCGCAGTGGCGGAATTGAGCGCCGCAGTACTCCAACGGCTGCTCCGAGCCTTCTCCTACGCGCGGACAGGGTGATCGAATGAGGCGGCGTGAGTTCATCGCGCTGATCGGCGGCGCGGCAGCGTGGCCGCTCGCTGCGCGCGCAGCGGGCCAGCCAGTGCGCGTTGGCTTTGTGGACTTTGCCGGTGAGAATGACCCGAATGCACTCGAGCGCGCCCGGGTGTTCAAGCAGGGTTTGGAGCGGCTCGGTTGGGCACCCATGATCGACTACTACTGGAGTGTCTTTAACGTCGAAAAGGCGCAGCTCGCGGCTCGGGAGGTTCTCAAACTTGCACCAAATGTGATCGTGTGCGCCGGCACCCCTGCCACAATGGCGCTGAAACAAGCGACCAGCACGGTGCCCATCGTATTCGCAATCGTTACTGAACCGGTGGCTCAAGGTATTGTTGAGAGCCTTGCGCATCCTGGCGGCAACCTGACGGGATTCAGCTACCTGGAACCAACCGTTGCGGCGAAATGGCTTGAGCTGCTCATGCAGATCGCACCGCACCTCACACATGTCGCATTGATGTTCAACCCAGCATCCAGCCCCTATTCTAAATTGTTTTTTCAATCGATTGAGACCGCGACATCAAGGTTCGCCGTGCAAGCGGTCATGGCACCGGTGCATGATGTCAATGAGGTCGAGCAGCTCATAGCGATGCTGGGAAGCAAACCGGGCAGTGGCATGATCGTGGCGGCCGAGGGGTTCAATTTCGCCAATCGCAGGCCGATCATCGAGCTGAACGCGCGGTACCGGCTGCCTGCGATCTACCCAGATTTCGATTCGGCCACCAATGGCGGATTGATTCAATACTCGTTTGACTTTGTTGCGCAGTACGGTGGCCCAATTGTCTCCTATGTTGATAGGATACTGCGAGGTACCAAGCCTGCTGATCTCCCTGTGCAGCAGCCGGCCAAGTTCGAGTTGGTCATCAATATGAAGACCGCTAAAGCGCTTGGTCTCACAGTCCCGCAGTCGCTGCTCGCCGTTGCCGATGACGTGATCGAATGACGATTGGATTTGCTGCGCTGCATATGTCGCCTTTTGGCACTAAGCGGACATTTCCAGAGCACTCAACTGATGTCCGCTTTCGAGCGTAAAGCGGACCTCGCATCGATGTGCTTGGAAGGTCGCATACTCACCTGAAACGGACGTACAGCGATGAAACTTGCTGTGCGCACAACAGCGGCAGGTCGTGGTCGCAAGTTGTCAAGCAAAGCGGAATGGCGCAGCTGACCGATTACTTGTAGTAAGCGACGCCACAGCCTTGATTGCCGATGCGCGTCTCAAGGGATTGCTTGAGAGCAGGCTTACCCGATTTCGGGAAATTATAGTCCATTGTGGCCACGGTTCCTTCTGGCGTGCTCTGAATTGCGTCAAAGGCTCTTTGGCCTATCGGGTCGTCGCCAAGTTTAAAGGTGCGAACATCAATGCCTATCATGCCGGGACCTGGAAACGCTGTGAATTTGCCGTCGGACGCATTGAAGCAGGAAACATAAAGATCGCGGTCGTGAAATTGCTTGTTTTTCGCATCACTGAATGCACGCAACGCCGCAGCCTCGTCGCTCTTGAGCGCGGCGACAGCGCGCTCGAGCATCGCCCTCGCTTCCTCAGCTGTCCCGAATTGTTCCGCACTAGCCAAGTTAGCGGTCAACAGCGACAATGTCGCAAATACAGGCGCGGACAACATATTACGCATGGCATTCTCGCGTGATGGACCCGTATTGTATGCAGGCCTTTATTGACTGTCATAGACCGCTAAAGGCAGCGCGAGCGTTTCTTGATGATCGTTGCGAAAACATCACAGCCGCCTAATGTGTTGCAGTGCATGAGTCTCCTGCTGGCACTAGCGGACATCGTAGTTGCGTTAAGAAATGTCCGCTTTTGAGGATAGACGAGACATCGCGCGCACTGACGCACGCGGCCGATCGATTTGCCGGGGGCGGCTTTTCGCGTGACCGCACAAAGCCGGTACAGGTCGTACCAGCGTCGTACTCACATCACACGGCCAGTCTCTTCGCCGCCGCAAGCTAGGCGAGATCCACCGCGAAGCGCTTTGGATCTGCAAGCGAACAGTGAGACCTCATGTGTGGCGCGCAGGACGACACGGGGGCGCCCGGTTTGCTTCGAGTGCTTCCTGCCATCGCGGTGCACATAAACACCAACGGTCCCCTCGCTATACCCCCCGCTTTCGCGGGGACGAGCGGCCCAACCATCCGCACATTCCCGCATAAGCGGGAATCCAGTCTGGGGCGATAAGCGCTGGATTGCTTCGCGGTGCTTGCCGCGGACCCGTTAGCTCGCAATGACGGCGCGATGCGACCACCTCACAAGTCGAACAGCGTCTCCGCATTGCCGTGCGCGATGCGCTCGCGGTCGGCTTCCGACACCGGGAGCTGGTCGAGGAAGGCGTGCGCCTTGGTCATGGACTGATAGGGATAATCGGCGGAGAACATGATGCGCGGCACGCCGACTTCCAAAAGCAGGTTGAGGAAGGTCGCCGGGAAATTGAAGCCCGACACAGTGTAATGCACGTTCTCGCGTAAATAGGACGTGATGGGACGCTTCAGCTTGGTCATCGCCGGCGTCATGTTGTCAAGGCGGGGGAAGAGCGACATCAAGCCCTCGCCGAGATGGCCGATGACGAGCTGCAGGTTCGGAAAGCGGTCGAAGGCGCCGCCAAGAACGAGCCGCAGCACGTGAACCGCGGTCTCGATGTGCCAGCCCCAGCCGGGGCTGCCGAACATGTCGCTCACCAGCGGCGAGAAGCCGCCGTAATAGGCGTCGAACACCGCCTGCGGCGGCTTGGTCGGGTGGATGTGGATCGGCGCGTTGAGCGTCTCGGCGCATTCCAGGATCGGCCAGAAGAACTTGTCGTCGAGATAGCGGCCGCGCACGTGGCCGTTGACGACCGCGCCCTTGAACGCGCCCGATTTCACGCGCCGCTCCAATTCCTCCGCGGCCTTATCGGGCGCCATGGTCGGCAGCGCGGCAAAGCCGGCAAAGCGCTTGGGATGCTTTCTCACGGCTTCCGCGACCGCATCGTTGCTCTCGCTGGCGAGCGAGATCGCCTCGGCGGCATCCAATTGCTCGGTGCCGGGCGAGGTGAGCGACAGCATCTGAAAGTCGATGCCCGCCGCCTCCATCGCGGCGACGCGCTTGTCGCCGATATCGCATAACGGTTCGAGCAACTTCATCGCGCGGCCTTCGAATTTCAGCGCTGCGTTTTTCAGGTCCTGGCCGGGGCCGTCGAGAAACAAAGGCGTGGCGAAATGTTCTTCGAGAGTGATGACGCGCATGGGGATGCTTTCTTGCCGATTGTTATTCGACACTGATGTGGGATTGCAGGATCAGCTTACGCCATTTCGGCTCTTCGCTGCCAATGCGGACGCTCAAATCTTCCGGCGAACCGGCGATCGATTCGAAATATTGGGCGTCGAGGAAACTCCGCCGGACATCCGGATCGGCGAAGATTTTGCGCACCTCGCCGTCGATTTTCGCCGTCACGTCCGCCGGCATGCCGGCGGGGCTGAACAACGCGAACCACGACACCGCGGTAAAGCCGGGAACGGTTTCAGCCACCGTCGGTAGGTCGGGCAACAAAGCCATGCGTTGCGGCGCGCCCACCGCGATCGTCTTGACCGCGCCGGCCTTGGCCTGCGGCACGGCGCTGCCGAGGCTGATGAACATCAATTGAATGTGCCCGGCGATCACGTCTTCCAAGGCCGGCGTCGCACCCTTGTAGTGCACGGCGACGAAATTCACCCCGGTCATCGCCTTGAACATTTCCATGTTGAGATGGCCGCTCGAGCCGACGCCATAGGTGCCGTAATTGAGCTGGCCGGGCTTCGCCTTGCCGAGCGCGATAAGCTCCTTGACGTCGATCGCCGGCACGGACGGGTTGACGACGAGTACGTGATTGAGGCTGACAAGGCCGCTGATCGGCGTGAAGTCCTTCACCGCATCGTAGCCGAGATGCGGGTAGAGCGTCGGATTGACGATAAAAGTCGATTCCGGACCGACGAACAGCGTGTAGCCGTCGCCCGGCTGGTGGGCGACATATTCCGCCGCAACTTGATTGTTGGCGCCGGGCTTGTTCTCGACCACCGCCTGCGCGCCCCAATCGGCGATCAAGTGCTGCGCCAGGATCCGGCCCAGCATGTCGGTGACGCCGCCCGGCGCCGCCGGCACGATGATCGCGATCGGTTTCACCGGATAGCTATCGGCGCGCGCTGGCGCGCCGATGCCGGCGGCGGCAAGAGCCGCAAGCGCCACGGCTGTGCGCCGCCAAAGTCCTCTCATCTCTCGCTCTCATGGTCCTGACGCTTGGCGCGCGGTAGCGCGCGAATGACCTCGATCATCGCGGCGACGTCCTTGTCGTCCAGGCCCATGTCCTTGAAACGCTCGTAGAGCGGCACCACGCAATCGAGCAACGGCGTCGCCACGCCGGCGCTGTCGGCGAATTCCGCGATCATGCCGAAATAATGCCGCAGCGTCCCGGCGGTGCCCTGCACCGGCGAAAAGCGCCGCTCCGCCATCCACGGCGCGCGGATGGCGAACTGGGTCGAGCCGCCGCTGCCGCTTGCGATCGCCTTGATCATCAGCGGAACGTCGACGCCGGCCTTGAGCCCCAGCGCCATGGCTTCGGCGGTCGCGGCGATGTGGACCGCGACCAAAAGATTGTTGACGAGCTTGACGCGGCTCGCCGCGCCGAATTCGCCGAAATAAAGGCACGTGTCGGCAAAACCTGCCACCACCACTTGTTCGACCGTCTTGCAGGCGCGGGCGTCGCCGGCGAGATAGATCACGGCCTTGCGCGCCGCGACCATGCCCGGCGTGCCGGAAACCTCGCCGTCGACAAACGTCGCGCCTTTCTCCGCGAGAAGGGCAATCTGACGCTTCTTGTCAGGCACGGGATGCGAGCCAAGCTCGACGACGATCTGCCCCGGCCGCGCCGAATGAATGAGCCCATGCGGACCGTGAACGACATCGTCGAGCGCTTCCGTCGACGGCAGGCAGGAAAATACGATATCGGCTTGCGCGCCGACATCGGCCGCCGAGCGCGCCGGTACGCCGCCGATTTTCTCAAACTCCGCGAGCGAACTGCGGCGATAGCCGACGACGCGATGACCGCTCTTGATCAGATTATCGGCGATCGGCAGGCCGATCTTGCCGACGCCGACCAGGCCAATCGTCTTCATGATCCTCCCCGCTCGATCGCCTCGCGCATCGGTTCGGTTTGTTTTTATGCCACCGTGATCAATCGATCGGACCGATGGTCCGCCCTCCCGGCGCGCGCTGTCAACTCCGATGGCGCTTAGATGATCCGCGACGACTGCAAAGGCAGGCCGAGGAAATGCCGGCCGATCACTTCGAAGATCGACAATTGCGACTGCGCCTGTTGCGAAACCGCGTGCATATCGCGGAAGCAGCGCTCGAAAGGATTGCTTTCGAAAACCGCCGTGGCCCCGGCTGCGAGATAGGCCGCCTCGACGACGCGCCTGGCCTGCTCGCTCGCATGGATCGACGCCATGCGCAGCCGTACGCGCTGATCGAGCGACATTTGGCCCGATTGCGCGGCCGCCCAGATCTCATCCCAGGCCGCGAAGAAAAACGCGCGCGCGGCGGCAAGCTGCGTTTCGGCCATGCCGACCTGCGATTGAACGACGGCGCTGTCGCGCAGGAGCGATTTGCCGGACGCCGGCGTTTTGACCGCCGCCAGTTCCAAGAACGCATCGAGGGTCGCCCGCGCAATACCGAGCGCGATCGCCGGGAAGCTCGATCCGAACAACTGATAGATCGTGAAGGAATAGAGCGGGCCGTGTTCGCGCCGCTCGGCGGGATCGAGCGCGTGATGGCCGATGGCGCAACCTTCCGGCACGAACACGTCGGTGAGGGAATATGTATCGCTGCCGGTCCCCTTGAGCCCAATTACGTGCCAAGTGTCCTTGATCGTCGCGCGGTGGCGCGGCACGACGAAGGTCTTTTCGACCGGATTGCCGCCGGCGTCGCGGCGCAGCGCGCCGTCCGTCTCGTAGACCGCGCTATGCGCGGCGAGCCAGGTCGCATGCCTGCTGCCGCTCGCGAACGGCCATTCGCCGGTGACGCGAAAACCGCCGGGCTCGGCGATCGCTTTGGCTTTACTGGTGGACGGGCCCCAAGCCAGCACGCCGCGCGGATCGTTTCCGAAAATCTCCGCGGCGATCTCGGGTTTCAGGCAGCGCGCGATGGTGGAACAGACCGAGGTCTGGGCGACGCACCACGCGGTCGAGGCGTCCGCCTTGGCGAGCTCCTCGACAACTTGCATGAAGACGATCGGCGAGATTTCCTCTCCGTTAAGCGAACGCGGCACCAGCATGCGGAAGAGCCGCGCCTCGTGCAGCGCGTCGACGATATCGGGCGGCAATTCGCGGCCCGATTCGATGCGGGCTGCGGCGGCGGCGATGCGCGGCGCGAGCGCGCGCGCATTGGCGAGACAATCGACCGGCATCCGCTGGTCCATGCGGTTGCTCTCGGCTGAATTTCTAGACGACTTATTTGTAGCCGCGGCCATGCTGCGGGTCTATCGGCGCCGGCCTTGTCGGGGCCGGATGACCCCGCCGATCCGGCGATGATGTAATAATGATGTAATAATAATGTATAGGGGGTTTCGTGATAGTCGCGTCGAAGTCCCATCCTTAGGGTCGATCCGGCCAAATCATGCAACGGAAAATTCGCAGGAACCGTTGCGGTCTCGGCTTTGTTCCATAATCTCTATCTCTGTCTCTCTCTCTCTCGCGCGCGAGAGCATGCCATGCGCCGTCCGATCCTCCGCGCCGTCGCTTTAAGCATTGCAGCAATCGCTTCGATCGCGGCAATGCCGCTCTTGGCACAGACGGATGGCGGCCTTCTCCGAGGCAAGGCGGCATTCGGCGATTGGCGCGCCGACAAACCGGGAACGCGCCGGCTGATCACGCCGCAAGACTTGCCGGCGCCCGGCAAGTCGCCGTCCGCGCACAATTTCGCGAGGATCGTGCGCCGGACCGATCAAAAACCGCTCGTCCCGGGTGGCTTCGAGGTGAACCTGTTTGCGTCCGGTCTCGCCGGACCGCGGACCATTCGCCCTGCCCCCAACGGCGATATCTTCGTCGCGGAGAGTGGGGCCGGACGCATCAGCGTGTTGCGGCCCAATGGCGGCGCGGCAGCAAAGCCATCGGTGTTTGCCTCGAGGCTGAACTATCCGTTCGGCATCGCCTTCTTTCCGCCCGGGCCCGATCCGCAATGGGTCTATATCGGCGATACCGACGCCGTGTTGCGTTTCGCCTATCGCAACGGCGATCTCACGGCACGCGGCGCCGCCGAAACTTTGGTGCCGCATCTGCCCGTCGGCGGCCATGCGACGCGCGACGTCGCGTTCTCGCCGGACGGCGCGACGACGTATGTGTCAGTCGGATCGGCCTCCAACGCCGCCGAGTTCATGGGCCGGCTTTCGAACGCGGATTTGCGCAAGTGGATCGCCGATCATCCGCTCGGCGCCGCCTGGGGCGACGAAGCCGGCCGCGCCGATGTCTTGGCGTTCGACCCGCAAGGCAAAAAGCAAAGAATATTCGCGACCGGCATCCGCAACTGCGTCGGCCTCGCGGTGGCCGCATCGAGCGGCACAGTGTGGTGCTCGACCAACGAACGCGACGGGCTCGGCGACGACGTGCCGCCCGATTACATTACGCGGGTGCGTGACGGCGCATTCTACGGCTGGCCTTGGTATTACATCGGCGCCAACCAGGATCCGCGCCACCCGGACGCGCGGCCGGATTTGAAAGACCGGATCACCGTTCCCGATGTCCTGCTCCAAGCCCATTCGGCATCGCTCGGCATGACGTTCTACGACGGCGCTCAATTCCCCGCGTCGTATCGCGGCAATATTTTCGCCGCCGAACACGGATCGTGGAATCGCGCCAAGCGCACCGGCTATAAAGTCGTCCGCGTCGTGGTCGAGAACGGCGCCCCGACCAGCGAATACGAGGATTTCGTCACCGGCTTCGTCATCGACGATTCCGAAGTCTGGGGGCGTCCGGTCGGGGTGACGGTGGACAAGGACGGCGCCTTGCTCGTCTCCGAAGACGGCAGCGGCACGATCTGGCGCGTTTCCTTTACCGGAAAGTCGGTGCAATCCCGGTGAGAGCCGCTCGCGCCTTTGCCGCGCGCTGCGAGGGTTCGATACGAGCGACGGCGATTCGTCGTCCCCTCATAATTGATCCGCGTTCAAACGTCCTGCGTTCATAAGTCACGCGCTCATAAGTCCCAAGGTCACAAGAAAGTCTTTACGGAATTTCGCCATAGTCACGGCCGTGGTGCCCTGCGGGGGTAGCCTTGAGTCGCGCCATGCCGAATTCGTCCGTTTCCAAGTCCGGTTCCAAGTCGGGTTCCAAGTCCAATTCCATGTCCAACCCGCCGGCCCGCGGATGCCGGCGTCGGGCGTTCTTCCCGTCGCTAAGCACCCTAGCCACCGCGACTTCGCTTCTCGCCATGCTCGGCATCGCGCTCCCCACCGCCGCACAAGCGAAAATGCCACAACAGGAGACCGGCGCCTCGCGCCCGCATGTCTATTTGATGCGCGGTCTTCTCAACATTTTTTCGCTCGGCATGGATCAGCTCGCCGTGCAGATCGAACGTCGCGGCATTGCCGCGAGCGTCTATAACCATTCGGTCGCCGGCGACGTCGTCAATAAGATCGTGCAAGACTACCGCGCCGGCGATCGCGGTCCCTTCATTCTCATCGGCCATTCGCTCGGCGCCGACGCCGTGATGACGATGGCGCAACAGCTGAACACGCAGGGCGTGCCGGTCGCGCTGGTCATACCGTTCGACGGTACCGGCTCCTACGCGGCGCCGAGCAACGTCGCCTGTGTGCTCAATCTCACTCAGCGAAAATACGCCTATATGCTGCCCGGCGCCGGCTTTCACGGCAAGTTGTCGAATGTCGACGTCTCCGCCGACACCAGCATCGATCATTTCACGATCGACAAGTCGCCGCGGCTGCAGGCCGTCGCTTTGCGCTCGGTGCTGCAAGCGGTGCATGGGCAGCCATGCCAGCCCGGCTTGGGCGGCCCGGTCGTGGCCCGGCCAAAAGAGCCGCCAGCGTCCGGCAACAGCGCTGCGAAGACTGCGCCGCCGGCCACAAGCGTCGCGCCTGCGAAACCCGCCGCACCGACCAAGAGCGCTTCGCCGGTATTGCGTTCCGGCGCTCAAGGCTGAGCGGCCGCTACTTTCTCAAAATAGCGCGCGTCTTCGCCCGGATCGAACGGGTCTCCGGCAATCCGGCGGCGCGCGCCGCCTGCTGCAGCGTGCGGCGGATCTCGTCGCGCTTCTCATGGATCGAGGCGATCGCCGGCCCGGTAGGAACCCCGAGACCCACCAGCACCGCCTCGGAGAGTTGCAAGCTCGCCTCAATGGCCTCGGGAACCGCATCGGTAGCGCCGAGGCGATAGAGATGGCGGGCGTGATTGGCGTCGCGGGCGCGCGAAACGATCAGCACGTCCGGACGCACGGCGCGCACGTGTTCGACGACGGCGTCAATAAGATCGTCGGCATGAATCGTGATAATGACGCCGGAGGCGTTGGCGAGACCGCAAATTTCGAGAAATTTCGGATCGGTCGCGTCGCCATAATAGACGTCGTGACCGTCGCGCCGGTCGCGGGTCACGGTCGAGGCGTCGGAATCCGCCGCGATGTAGGCGATGCCGTGCTCGCGCAACAGCACGCAAACAACCTTGCCGATGCGGCCGTAACCGACGACGATGGCGTGCTTTTCGCCGGCGCTTGGCCGCACCGACAGTTCCAGAGGCGCGCCGCCGGCAGCGCGCAGCCGCGATGCGAAGCGCCATCCAATATGGGACAACAGCGGTATCAGCGCCATCGTCGCCGACGCCACGGCTAGCGCGAAAGTCGCCGTGGCGGGATCGATCAGGCGCGAATTCGCCGCCATGGTGATACTAACGAAGGCGAATTCTCCGCCCGCCCCCAGCAGAAGCCCCATTTCGATCGCAACCGGCCATGACAGACGGAACAGCTTGGCCAGCCCGACGATCAGAATCGATTTGATGCCGATCAAGCCCGAGACCGCGCCTGCCAAAAACACCGGCTCGCGCGCCAATTCGCGCACGTCGATGTCCATGCCGACGGTGAAAAAGAAAATCCCGAGCAAGAGACCCTTGAAGGGCTCGATCGTCGCTTCGATCGCTTTACGGTACTCGGTTTCCGCAAGCAGAAGTCCGGCGACGAAACCGCCGAGCGCCATGGAGAGGCCGGCCCGATTGGCGATGACCCCGGCCGCGATGATGACGAACAGCGCGGTGGCGATGAAAAGCTCGCGCGAGCGCGTGGAAGCGACCAGCCGGAACAGCGGGCGCAACAGCACTCGGCCGAACACCACGATGACCGCGAGAGCGATTGCCGCCTGCACGAGGGCGTTGCCGAGGCTGCCGAACACCGAGCCATGCGGCCCCGCGGCGAGGAGCGAGATGAATATCAGGAGCGGAATGACGGAGAGGTCTTGCGCCAAGAGCACCGCGAAGCTTGCGCGCCCGAGGCTCGTCTTGAGGCGTTCGCGCTTCGACAATAGTTCGAGCACGATCGCAGTCGACGAAAGCGACAGGCTCGCTCCCAGGATGATCGCTTCCGGCAGCGTTCTGCCGAGATAGACCGCCAAACCGGCGAGCACGGCGGTCGTGACGAGGATCTGCAGCCCGCCCAGGCCGAAGACCAGCCGGCGCATCGTCAGCAGCCGATGCAGCGAAAGTTCAAGCCCGATCAGGAACAGCAAAAACACGACGCCGAGTTCGGCTATGCCGGCGACGTCCTCAGCGTCTCCGACCGTAAACCAGTACAGCGCGGGGAAGACGTGGATGAGCGAACCGAGGCCGAGCGGCCCCAACAACGCGCCGGCGGCGAGATAGCCCAGCACCGGGTTGAACCCGAGCCGGCTCACGATCGGCACCAGGATACCGGCCGTGCCGAGCACGACCAGCGCATCGCTATAGGCCGCCACATTGATCGTCGAATTCACCGCCCGCTCCGGCTCAGTGGCTCGTGTTGTTCGCGTAACGCATGTTGTCGATCATAATTGATCCACGGGGAATCCGCGCGGCGGACACGCAGGTCTTTGGGAATTCGTTCGTGGCGGCGGGGAACCGAGGCTTCGGGGGCAACGGTCACTTGGCTATTCAGCGGGCGAGCGGCATCAGGCGCATCTTCGCCGGCTTCGCGCCGGGGGGCGCCGGCTGCCCGCGATCGTTATTGCCTGCACCGTAATGATTGCCTGCACCGTCACGACTTCGGGCCAGACCGGACCCGGCTTCGCCACCATGAGGGCGCGGTGACGGTCACGACGCTTGAGGCCACGATGGGCATTCGCGGCGGCACCGCCACGATCAGCCAGGGCCCGAACGGCACGAGGTCATCAACCAGTACGGTCATCTCACGATCTCAAACGGCGGCGGCGCGATCGTCCGTCAACCGTCCCGGCTACATGGTGACCATTACCGGTCGCAACAGGCCGCCGGGCCAGCCGACGAAAGTCACGGACGCCATCATCCTCCACTGCATCGAATATCTATCGAGCAAGTTTTGGCAAAATGCCGGAGTCGGCAACCTTACAAGCGTGGAGGCCTGCAGCACTGCCGTGACGCCGCCCTGTCCGCAACCGCCATGGCTGCCGCCCGGCGCGGGTCCGGACGGTGCTACAAACATCATCATGCAATCGACGCAGCGGGCGACCGGGACGACGCCACCACCGCCGCCGCCGACGTTCCCTTTCAACGGCAGCGCCAATTCGAACCCTGGGGGTTGATGCGGAACGGTTCGGGCCCGGCGTGGTCCACGGCCGTGCCGGAATTCGTGTGTTGACGCGCAAGGTAACTTTCCTCAGCATTCGCGGCGGCGACCGTGCCCGCTCCGACACCAAACGCATCGTATGACCGATCTCACCATCACCGGCATCCGCACCACCATGCTGCGCGTGCCGTGGCCGCAGACGCCGTGGCTGAAAGGCCACGCCTTCGGCGACACGCGCGACTTTTTGGTGCTCGACGTCGAGACGCGCGGCGGCATCGGCGGCATGGGCTACCTCTTCTTGTTTCGTCCGGGAATGCGCACGATCGCGGCCTGCCTGGAAGAGGCGATCGTTCCGCGCGTCATCGGCAAGGACGCGAGCGCGGTCGAGGCGATCTGGCAGGATTTATGGCGCGCCACCGTCACCTATGGCCGCGGCGGCATCGCGGTGATGGCGATGTCTGCGCTCGACATCGCGCTGTGGGACATTCTCGGCAAGCACGCCAAGCTACCGCTGCATCGCTTGTGGGGCCACTATCGCCCGCAATTGCCGGCTTACGGCAGCGGCTGTTTCCGCGGCAGCGGCGGCGACGGCATGATCGCCAAGGCCTTGCACTACAAGGAACGCGGCTACCGGGCGATCAAAATGCAGGTCGCCCATACCGCCGATCTCGCCACCGATCTCGACAATGTGCGGCGCATGCGCGAGGCAATGGGTCCGGACATCGACATCATGATCGACGTCAATATGGGCTGGACGGCGGACGTCGCCATCCTGATGGGCCGCAAATTTCAGGACTACGACGTCTATTGGCTCGAAGAGCCGGTGGCGCCGGACGATTTCGCCGGATACTTCCGCATCGCCGAAGCGCTCGATCTACGCATCGTCGGCGGCGAGACGCATTTCACTCGCTTCGATCTCAAGCCGTTCTTCGAACATCCGCGGCTGCCGATCCTACAGCCCGATCCGATGCGCGGCGGGCTGACCGATCTGCGCAAGACCGCGGCGATCGCCGACACCTGGGGCATGACGATTGCGCCGCACCTGTTCCCGGAATTGAACGTGCAGCTGCTCTCCTCGATCCCGAACGGGCTGTGGATCGAGGACATGGGTCTCGCCGACGATCTATGGATCGATCCCGTGCCGGTGGCGAACGGTTTCATCACCGCGCCGGAACGGCCCGGTCATGGCCTTGCCTTCAAGCCGGAAATTCTGCGCGATTGCGCGGTCAAGGCGTGAACGGGAGACCGCTCTGACGAAGCATCGCGAAATTTATCACGACGCGATCGAATAACCTTCAAGTAGCAAGCCGGCGATCCAACAGACACAGTTCCAATTTCGGCGCGCCATTCGAAGCCTAAACAATGCCGGCTCCATGTGGCTTTTCGGTCTCATATGATCGGATTCCTACAAACGAAACAGATAATGCCAATTTTAAGACAAAATTAACTCAAACCCTTAAGCGTCGGGAATTCGCTCCGAGCTTACTGTTTCGAATTCGGTTCCTCGAGGCGAATGAAAATGGGGTGTCTCATGAAAGATGGGATCGCGACGCATAGTCTGCCTCATGAATGCTACGTTCTCCGAATCGATGGGCGGTTAAATTCGACTCATCGGCGCTTTGTCGATGCACTGAGAGCGGGCTTGCAGCTCAAAGACCGGTTTCCGCATCACGACATCAAGGTGAGCGTGACGCAAATCAGAAACTCAGTCGAAGAGAAATCGCTGGAAACCGTTTTACACTAAGCGCGCTTATGCGCGGCTCGCACTGGAATTTGCCGCTGCCGGGCGGCGGGTGGAGCGCAATCGTTTCAAGTTGAACCGTTGCGGCTTCGGCTGTCACTGTTCGCCCGTCCCCGCGAAAGCGGGGGACCCAAAAAATTTATCCCGATCCCGATTCATTTTATCTGGATTCCCGCTTACGCGGGAATGAGCGGAGAGTGGATCGACTTGATCGGATTTTGCTCCGGTAGCGGCGGACGGATTCTATTTTCTCAAGCCAAGGAGTACGTAGCCGTATTCGACGCGGCGGTTTGGTTCGCCGACCGCCTCAAGCTTGAATTCGCCCATGGTTTGAAAGGTCTGGATGCCCCGTCCCGGTATGATCGTGGTTCGCGGCGCGTCCGCATCCGGCGGCTTCCAGTAAACCTTGGTCTCGGCATCGGCATCCCAAATAGTGAGGATGACGACATGCCGCTCGCCGTCGTCGACGATGGTCTTCGGCGGCGCGCCGACATGCAGGGTGCCCGTCCCCAAAGACTCGAATTTGTTGATTTGACCGAATTCGATTTCTTGCGCGCAGGCATCGCCGAGCGAAAGAACCGCTCCCGCGTACCATAACGCCACAGCGGCCACAATCTGCAGCGTCATACGCGGCATCGGGATGTCCTCGCTGGATTTTTCGACTTCGCTGTTCCCTTGCCACCGGCAGGAATCTGGTAGCGGAGGACGGATTTGAACCGCCGACACACGGATTATGATTCCGCTGCTCTAACCAGCTGAGCTACTCCGCCACGCTTAGAGCGCAACTGCTTCAAACCGAATCGATTGCGGCTCTAGGTATTTGATGAGGCATGATCTTCTTCGGGAAACCGGTTTCCACTTTCCCGGATCATGCCCTAGTCGCGCAGAAATCGCCGCCGAGACTTAACCTCGGGATCAAGCCCGCGATCGACGGTCCTGAGCGCAGGACGCACATTTATGCCACCCGCAGCCGCTTTCCAAGCGGGATTGTGGACCTGACCGGAAGCCTCGCCTCGCGGCCGAAGCCTGCTTTTATGCTATTGAGATTAAAGGGGCTATTGACCCGCCTGTATTGGTTTCGAAATCGGAGCGGGGCGCCCCCGGGCAACCGCCCGGGCGGGGAATAATCCGCGCTTTCCGTTGTAATCCTTCAGATGACCAAGCCCGACTTGTCGAAGACGAATCTTGCCAAGCAGACGATCGCCTTCGTGCGGGATTTTGCCGGTTTCGCCGGGCTGAGCGGCGTTTGGGCGGCAACCCTCTCGGCGATTGCCGCGGCCTTCGAAGGCGTCGGCATCGTCCTTCTGATACCGATCCTTTCGATCGTCACCGCGAGCGACAGCGATACCGGCCGGATTCACCAAATCGCGATCGAGGTTCTCGGCGCACGATCGCGCCGGGCGCAATCGTCTTCCGCGACGTAAGCTTCCATTACGAGCGATCAGCCGGCGGCGTCGAGCGCCTTAGTCTCACCATCGCACCCGGGACGGTGCTGGGCGTGAGCGGACCAACCGGCGCCGGCAAGACGACCTTCGCCGATCTTCTCATCGGACTGCTCAAACCCGATGCCGGCGAGATCACGGTCGGCGACACGCCGCTGCGCGGCGCCGCGGCGACGGCGTGGCGCGATCACATCGGCTACGTGGTGCAGGACCCGTATTTGTTTCGCGATACGGTTCGCCGCAATTTGCTATGGGCGAAGCCGCAGGCCAGCGAGGCAGAAATCTGGGACGCGGTCGCCGTCGCCGGCGTCGACCAATTCGTCGCCGGCCTGGAATTGGGCCTGGAGACCGTGCTCGGCGAGCGCGGCACGCTCATATCCGGCGGCGAACGCCGACGGCTGTGCCTCGCCCGCGCGGTGCTGCGGCGGCGCTGGCTCTTCGTTCTCGACGAAGCAACCAGCGCGATCGACGTCGCGACGGAGGGAAAGATCCTCAAGCGAATTGTCAATCTTAATCCGCGTCCGACCATTGTGATGATCGCGCATCGCGACCAAACGCTGGCCTATTGCGATCGCATGCTGCGTTTCCGCAACGGCACATTCGTCGCCGGCGAAGACGCGCTCGCGGCCCAACCGGCCGGATAAAATTCAGCGCCGGGGGCGCTTGGCAACTCCGGCAGAGCGCTTAAATCTTTTGAGAAGTGCCGCGCTCGACGGGTCTGAGCGGTCTCCGGCCCCGAGCCGTAGAATGGGAGATCACGATGAAGCGTAACGTCATTCCCGCAGGCTTGGCGGCGGTAATTCTCGGAGGATTCCTTGGCGGGCCGTGCGCGTCTCCGCACGCCATGGCCCGGATGCCATTCGACGGCGCATGGAGCGTGCTTATCGTGACGGACCGCGGCACTTGCGACCGCGCTTACCGCTACGCGTTGCGGATCGCCGACGGCAGGGTCTTTTACGACGATCCGTCGTTTAGCGTGTACGGCAGCGTCAATGCGCGCGGCCAGGTTCATGTCGGCGTGAGCGCCGGCGGCCAGTCCGCGACCGGCTACGGCCGTCTCTCCGGCAATTACGGCGAAGGGTCGTGGAGCGGCCGTTCTTCGACCTCGCAATGTTCCGGCCATTGGGAAGCGGAGCGCCGCGGCTAAACCCCGCCGCCCTCAGGCCGCGACCCGGCCGCCGTTCGCACGAACCTGATCAGCGAAAAATGCCCGAGCGGCGGCATCGGACGTCGCTCGACGAGGCGCACGCCGCCATGATTCGACGCCCATTGCGCGAGCCGCTGCCAGCGGAATTCCGGCCGCCAGCCGAGCCGGCGTCCGAGCGGCGCGAAACACGTTTCGCAAATCGCGCGCAAACCGGCCTCGGCGCCGAGATGATTGACGAGAACGATTTCGCCGCCGGGCCTGATGACGCGGGCGAATTCGTCTAGCGTCACCTCCGGATCCGGCACCGCGGTGATGACATATTGCGCCACGACGACGTCAAAGGCCGCGTCGCCAAAGGCAAGTTGCTGCGCGTCCATCACCGCAAGCCCAACGACATTGTTCAGCCGCCGCTCGGCAACGCGGGCCTTTGCCTTGCGCAGCATCGGCGCGGAAAGATCGATGCCGACGAGCCGGTTCGACGACGAATAATCCGGCAGCGACAGGCCGGTGCCGACGCCGACTTCGAGAATACGGCCCCCGGTGCGCTCCGCCGCCGCGACCGACGCCTTGCGACCGCGCTCGAAGACCGCGCCGAAAACAAAATCGTAGACCGGCGCCCAGCGCGCATAGGCTTTGGCGATGACGGCTTTGTCCAATTCGTCGGCCATCGCGCAGCGTCAGAGTGCAAGCCGGATGGCTGGCAGGATCATGCGCGGATCGTCGTCATCGCGCGGCGGCCATCGCCGCGGCGGCAGCCCTCGGCGCGCGCGTGGCCTGCACGGCGCCGGCGATGAACCCACCGCCCAGCACGCGCGCTTGCCCTTCGGCGGCGTCGTAGAATACGCAAGCCTGTCCGGGGGACACACCCTCTTCGCCGTCGATGAGCTCGACTTCGAGGTTTCCGGTGGCGCCCGACCGCAGCCAAGCGGGCTGCGGCGCGCGAGTGGAGCGAACCTTGACGTAGATTTCGCAATGACGCGCGATCGCCTCGTCGATTGTGCCGTCGCCGAGCCAGTTGACCTCGCGCAAGCGGATGCGGCTCGTGTGCAAGGCCTCGCGCGGCCCGACCACGACGCGGCGCGAGGCGGCGTCGAGGCGCACGACATAGAGTGGCGAACCCGCAGCGATGCCAAGTCCGCGGCGCTGGCCGACGGTAAAATGAATGATGCCGTCGTGGCGGCCGAGCACGCGCCCGTCGAGATCGACGATTTCGCCCGGCGCCGACGCGCCCGGACGCAGCCGTTCGATGATCTCCGCGTAGTGTCCGGTCGGCACGAAACAGATATCCTGGCTGTCCTGCTTGTCGGCGACGGGAAGTCCGAAGCGGCGCGCCAGTTCCCGCGTCTCCGCTTTGGTTCGATCGCCGAGCGGGAAGCGCAACAGATCAAGCTGCGGGCGCGTGGTGGCGAACAAGAAATAGCTCTGGTCGCGCTCGGTCTCGCGCGCGCGATAAAGCGCGCGCCCGCCGCCCGGCAATGCACGCGAGGCGACATAATGTCCGGTCGCAAGCACTGACGCGCCGAGATCGCGCGCCGTCTCGAGCAGATCGCGAAACTTGATGACCTGATTGCACTCAACGCACGGCACCGGCGTTTCGCCGGCGACGTAGCTGGCAGCAAAACGGTCGATGACCGCTTCCCTGAAGCGGTCCTCGTAGTCGAGTACGTAATGCGGAATGCCGATCCGCGCGGCTACGGCGCGAGCGTCGTGGATGTCCCGGCCGGCGCAGCACGCGCCCTTACGGTGGGTCGCCGCGCCATGATCGTAAAGCTGCAGCGTGATGCCGACCACGTCATAGCCGGCCTCGGCCAGAAGCGCGGCGGTCACCGACGAATCGACCCCGCCCGACATCGCCACGACGACGCGCGTGTCGGACGGCCGTGCCGCGATATCGAGCGTATTCAATGCCATGCGGTTGAAAGGGTCCTACGGCCCCGGGCGACCAGCCCACTTAGTATAGGCAGCACGGCCCTTATTCGCCATGGTCGCAGGCATGACGGCAAGCATGGACCCAACGTCAGCGGCCGGATCGGGAAGACGGCGGCAAGGACTTTGTAAGAAATCGCGAGCGACCTTGCTTGGACTTCGAAGCGCCTTGCCCGCGGCGAAAGACGATGCCGCCTAACCTATCCAGCGAGTCTAGGTCACGCCAATTCGCCGCTAAATGAACGTTCTGCTTAGGCAAATTTTAAGTGGCGCTCCGTAAAGTGGCCCGCCGTAGAGTTGTCGAGTACGCGAGAGTGACAATGACCGAACCCCATCGCCCGAGGGTCAAATATGTTATCGGGCCGGACGGTTCGCCCCTGACGGTCGCCGATTTGCCGGCTCCGGGGACGAAACGTTGGGTCATCCGCCGCAAGGCCGAAGTCGTCGCCGCCGTGCGCGGCGGATTGCTGTCGCTTGAAGAGGCGTGCAGCCGCTACACGCTGACGGTCGAAGAATTCCTGTCCTGGCAGTACTCCATCGACCAGCATGGGCTTGCCGGGCTGCGCACGACCCGCATCCAGCAATATCGCCAGTAACGAACGCTTCATCGCGGTGCCGAGGCCGGCTCGCAGTCGGCGGTCGCGCTTGCCCGAAATCTTGGCGCCGGCCTTCCCCGTTAACCGGCCGCTAACCATGCGGCGAGCAAATCATCCGGCATGCGACGCATTTGCGTCGCCGCCGGGAGCAAGCCGCGCTGCGCATCCCAATCGATACTCGCGGCCGCCAACAGCGAGAGGAACGCCGCCGATGGGCGATGTGATGGGATTGGTCGGCCGCACCGTTGCGGACGTCGAGCGAGAGCTGATCCTCGAAACGCTCAAACATTGCCTCGGCAACCGCACGCGCGCCGCGAGCGTACTCGGCATTTCCATTCGCACCCTGCGCAACAAGCTCAACGAATATGCCGCCGCCGGCGTGGCGGTGCCGTGGGCGAGCGGCGAGCGGCGCGCCGTCGCTTAGGGCATGATCCGGAAAAGCCGCCGAACTATTTCGTCGCGTCGCCGCCATCCACGATGATGGTTTCCACTTCGCCGGCGCCGCCGCGGCGAAACACGGCCGCCTCGTCGTATTCCTTCGACGTGAAGCAGGCGACGCCCTGTTCGAAAGTCGGGAATTCGATCACCACGAAGCGCTGAAACTTGTGCGGGCCTTCCATGATCTGGAAACGGCCGCCGCGCGCAAGCACTTTGCCGCCGTATTTGGCAATGATGCCGGGAACGAGATCGGTGTATTTCTTGTATGCGACCGGATCGTCGATCCTGGAACGCGCGACCCAATAAGCCGGCATTTGCGCAAATCCTTTCGTTTTGTCATTCCGCGGCCGAGCGAAAGCGAGGCGCCCGGAATCCATAACATCGCTCGAGAGCATGGATTTCCGGACCAAACGCTCGGCCTCGATCCGAAACGGCGAGAAGAAAAATCACTCGGCGGCGCGGCGCGCGGCGACGATCTGATCGGCGGTGCGGCCGGTGAGCTCGGCCATATGGTCGAATTTAAAGGTGAAAGTGCCGGCGCCGGCGGTCGCCGAGCGGATCTCGACGATTAGATCGCCGATCTCGGCCTCCGGCATTTTGGCGCGGACCACGTCCCAGCCGTCCCAGCCGTCCCGCGTATCGAAGCCCAAAATCTGCCCGCGGCGGCCGGACAAGAGCGCGTTAATCTTCGCCGTCGCATCGCTCGGGCAGGCAATTTCGACGAGGTCGATCGGCTCGAGCAGCACCGGCTGGCACTGCGGCAGGCCTTCCGAAATTCCGATGCGCGCCGCGGTGCGGAACGCCATGTCCGAGGAATCGACCGTGTGATAGGACCCATCGATCAAAGCGACGGTGAGATCGACCACCGGAAAGCCGAGCGGCCCGTGCTTGAGCGCGTCGATGACGCCTTCCTCGACCGAAGGGATGTAGTTGCGCGGCACCACGCCGCCGGTGATCTTATCCTCGAACGAGAAGCCCGCGCCGCGCGGCAGCGGCTTGATGTCGAGCACAACGTCGCCGTACTGGCCGTGACCGCCGGATTGTTTCTTGTGCCGTCCGCGCTGCACGACCGGTTTGCGGATGGTCTCGCGGTAACCGACGCTCGGCGTGCGCCGCTCGATGGCGACCCCGAAGCGCTCGCTCAGCCGTTCGGTCGCGACGCGAAGGTGCATTTCGCCCTGGCCCCATAGCACGACTTCGTGCGTTTCCGGATTGTGCACGACGATGATCGAGGGATCTTCTTCGGCGAGTTTATTGAGCGCCTGGCCGAGCTTCACGTCGTCCTTGCGTTCCTTGGCCGAAATGGCGATGGCCAGCACCGGCGGATACGGCGCGACTTTGCCGAGCGCGGGGTGCGGCTGCTTGCCGGTCGAGAGCGTGTCGCCGGTTTTGGCCTTTTCTAGCTTGGCGAAGGCGATGCACTCGCCGATTGCGGCCGGCCCGCGCTTTTCGCTGGACTGCCCGACAAGCTTGAACACGCCGGCGACGCGCCCGGCCTCGTCGTCCGCCGTCAGGAATGTCGTGCCGTCGCCGGCCTGGCCCGCCAGCATCCGCGCGATCGACATTTTGCCGCCATGCGCGGTGTTGAGCGTTTTCAACACATAGGCCACGGCCTCGTTGCCCGCTTTCACGCCGAGGCGCTTCGCCGTCTCCGCCACGCCGGGCGATTCGTGACGCAGCGCCTTGAGCAGCCGCAGCACGCCGTTGGCGCGCGCGGCGGTTCCCATCAGGACCGGACAGGCCAGGCCCTCGCGCAATTCGCGGGTGAGATCGTCGAACACCTTGTCGCGCGGCGGTTGAATATCTTCGAGCAATTGCTCCATCAGCTCGTCGTCGTGGTCGGCAAGCGTCTCCAGCATGGAAAAGCGCGCCGTCTTTTCGAGATCGGCGGCGTCGCCTTCCAGCGGCACGACTTGCGAGGGGGCGTATTCCTTGTAGACGAAGGCCCGTTCCAGCGCCAAGTCGACGAAACCGGTGATGATGTCGCCGGAGAATGTCGGGATTTGCCGCAAGATCAATTTGGTACGCGAAGCCGGCTGCAACAGCTTGAGCACGTCATGCACGCCGGCATCGGCCTTGTCGATTTTGTTGACGAACAAAATTCGCGGAATTTTCCGGTCTTCGAGCTCGCGCAGGATGAGCTGAAGCTGCGGAATTTTCTTTTCGTCCAGTTCGCACACGACGACCGCGGCGTCGATCGCCGGCAGCACCGCGCGCATATCGTGAGCGAACTCGACGGAACCGGGACAATCGAGGAAGGAGTAAGTGTCGCCCATGAAATTCGTGGTGGCGACCGTCAGCTCGACGCTCATCCGGTGATGGCGGGCTTCTTTGCTGGCGTCACCGACGGTGTTGCCGGCCTCGATCGTGCCCTGGCGCTGGATAGCGCCCGTGCGAGCGAGGATCGCTTCAAGGAGTGTCGTCTTACCGCTCTGGAATGGACCGACCAGCGCGACGCAGCGCGGACCGACCGCCCGCGCGCCATTGCCGCCATTTGCCGCCATCGCTACCTCCTGCAATCGCCTCCCGAACAACCGACCCGTCAATTCCGGCGCGGGCCTTGGATCGCTATCGTTTCAGCGCGGGCGGGTACGGGTCAAGAGGCGAGACAGCGTGCCCAGCTCGGCACCAGATTGGCGCCCAGTCGCGCAGCCAGTCGAAACGCCGGCATCCACCCGCGCCGCCTATGTCGCAGCGGCCGCGAAGCCCAGCCCAGCCGACGCGCAAGGCGGCCAGCCGCCTCGCCGCGAATGCCAGTTACTAATGCCCGATATTATTGTGCGAGATGCAGTTCGAGCGCGCCGACGCCGGCGGCGATATTGAGGCCGACCTGACCCTGCACGGACAAGGGCTGTAGCGCGACCGAATGGTTCGAGCCCCCGACGAGCACGTTGGCGCCGAGCCCGGCCGCCACCGTCGCCTCGGCGGTCGCCCCGGCATAAGTTCCCGTTAGCATTCCAGCATAGCGGTTGGTGTCGGTGAAGACGCCCCATACCATCGCGCCGCCGGTGGTGAAGCCGACATCGACGCCGATCCTAGTCATCGTACCGGTATAAGCTTCCGGCGGACCATTGTCGGGCTGGAAGTTGCAAGCCACATTTCGCTGCGAGGCAACGACGAGGCCGACGCCGGCCGAAATCGAACAGGCCAAGGTCCCGACCTGTACGCGTCGCGGCTGCGCATCAACCGGCGCGGCCGCACTCGCTGCCAGCGCCGCCGCTCCGATCAGCGCGGCGGCAATACCCCTAGAAGCCATATCTCTTCACTCCCTCACGCGGCCCGCCCACGGGCCTCTACCGCCATTCTAAGGCATGATCCGGAAAAGTGGAAACCGGTTTTCCGAAAAGATCATGCCCCTTCAAATACCTAGAGCCACAGGGCGCGTCTCGTTCGTTTCCGCCTTCGATGAAGCGCTAAGCAACCTAAAAGAAACCGAGCGACTCGCAGCCCTTGCCCGCTGAAAAACGCCCCTTGGCGCGCTTGTTGGGAATATCGACGACATGAACCGAGCCGTCGCCCTGGCAGGCGACGAACAATTCATTGCCGCGGAACGCCATGTCCATTGGCTGCGATCCGACTTTGATCGCGGTCTGCTCGCGAAACGACGGATCGATCAGGCTGACCGTATCGCTGTTGAGGCTGGTGACGCCGATGAGGCTATTGTCGGGGGCGTAACGCACGATCTGCGCCGGCTTCGGCACATCCTTGAGCACGATTTGCTCGCGCACGCGCCCGGCTTGGGTATCGATCAGGAACAGGATCGGCTTGGCATCGTCGACGGCCACGACGGTGCGGCCGTCGGGCGAAATCGCGATGCCGGCGAGCGGACGCGGCGTTGCGATCTTGCCGAGCAGTTTCCGGTTCGGCAGATCGATGACCGAGACCGTGGCGTCTTCCTCGTTCTCGGTATAGAGCCGCTGGCCGTCCGGCGCGATGATGAGCCGGTGACCGTTGGTCGAACCGGAATCGATTGCGCCGACGACCGTGTTGGTCTTGCGGTCGATCACCGCCACGACCGCGGAATTCTCGCAGGTGATGTAGATGAACCCGTCGGGCCCGAGCTTGAGCGTGTGCGGCGCGATATAGGGGCGCAGGTCGATGGTGCCGACATGGGCGCGCTTGTGCAGATCGAACACGCAGAGATGATGCTGCGGGTTCGGATTGCGGCCGTGAATGCCGTCGCCGAAGATCGGCACGTAAGCGAAGCCGGTTTCCGGCACCGCCAGCAATTCGTGCACCGTGCGCGGAAAGCCGTCGATCACCACCTCCGTTTCATAGGTCTTGGGATTGAGGAACAGGACCTTCGTCCCCATTTTGTCGACCGCGATCATGCCATGGTCTACGCCGGCCATTGTTTGCGTCCTCGTTGTCGGGCGATCGGTTTAGCGCAAATCGCAAGCCGGGTCATACGCCGAGATAGCGGTTCATCACATCGGGCGATGCGCGCAAATCGTCGGCGCTGCCCGCGAAGACCATATGGCCGTTGTTGAGCACATAGATGCGGCTGGCGAGACTCAGCGCCGCGCGTACGTTCTGCTCGACAATGACGATGGTCTGGCCCTGCGCCGCGAGACCGCGGCAGACTTCGAGCAGATTGTGGACGATATTGACCGCCAATCCCTCGAACGGTTCGTCGAGCAGAATGAGGCGCGGACGCCGGATCAAGGCGCGGCCGATCGCCAGCATTTGCTGCTCGCCGCCGGAAAGCGACCGGCCATAGCTGCCGCGCCGTTCGCGCAACCGTGGAAAAATCGCGAATATGTCGGCAAGCGGCAACGGCTGCGCCGCGGACAAAGCCGCAAGGTCGAGGTTTTCCTCCACCGTCAAGCCGGCGAAAATGCGCCGCTCCTCCGGCACCAATTGCAGGCCGAGCCGGGCGATGTCGTGGCTCGGCAGCGCTTCGATGGCCACGCCCTCGAAGCGAATGGTGCCGGTGCGCGGATGTAAGACCCCGGCGAGCGTCTTGAGCGTCGTGCTCTTGCCGGCACCGTTGCGGCCGAGCAGGGCCACCACTTCGCGTTCGCGAACCGTCATCGAAACGTCGAACAGAACGTGAGAATCGCCGTAATAGGCGTTGATCCGCTCGGCCTCGATCATCGCTCCCGTCGGCATCGTCATTGGCGTCACGAATGAAGGCGTATCGGTCGTCGACGTCATGGCAGCGCCGTCCCGCCGAGATAGGCTTCTCGGACCTTGGGATCGTTGGAAATCTCCTTCGCCGTCCCTTCCGCCAATTTGCTGCCCTCGTGCAAAACCGTGATGCGCTCGGCCAGCGCGAAAACCGCGTCCATGTCGTGCTCGACAAGAATGATGGTGCGGCCTTTGTTGAGATTGCGAATGAGCAGCTTGGCGTCCTCGCGCTCGGCCGGACTTAAACCCGCGAGCGGCTCGTCGAGCAACAGCACCGACGGTCGCGACGCCAGCGCCAAGCCGAGTTCGAGCCGGCGTTTCTCGCCATAAGCCAGCGTGTTGACGGCGAGATCCGCGCACGGCGTCAAAGCGAGCTCCTCCAACAGCGCCTCGATGAGGCGTTCGACATCGGCAAAACCGTCCGCCGCGCGGAACACATCGAGCCGCAGCCGGCCGCGATAGCGGCCCAACGCGCCGACGCGGAGATTCTGGCGCACGGTGAGCTGCGGAAACAGCTGATTGATCTGATAGCTCTTGGCCATGCCGGCTTGATAGGCGGCGGTGACGTCGGCCGACGCCAGGTCGACGCCGTGCAGTAGAATCTGACCCGCGTCGGGATTTTCCTCGCGCGCGATCATGCGCAGAAAAGTGCTCTTGCCAGCGCCGTTCGGACCGATGATGGCGTGGAGCCGCCCTTCGGGAAGCGCCAAGGATACGCCGTCGACGGCATGAATGCCGCCGTAGGCCTTGCTGAGATCCCGGACCTCCAGCGCCAACGGTGGCGAGACGCCTGCGGCTGCGGACGCGTGAACGAACGGCAGCGGCGCCAGCAAAGCCTCGCGGGCTGCGGCCGCTTCATGGCGGGCGGCTGCTTGCGGCGCGGCGACTTGTTTGCCGCGCCGGCGCGCCCATAACCGCAGCAGCGTGCCGACAACGCCGTTCGGCATGAACGTGACCAGAACGACGAAGACAAATCCAAGGATGAACTTCCACAGGTCGCCGACCCCCGGGATCGTCTGCAGCACGTCGCGCAGCGTCAGCCAGATCGCGGCCCCGACCGTCGGGCCGATCAAGGTCCCAGCGCCACCGATCACCGTCTGAATGACGAGCTGCCCCGACGTTTCCAGCGCGAAGGCGTCCGGCGGCATATAGCTCTGGAAAATGCCCAGCAATACGCCGCCGCAGCCGGCGAACAAAGCCGCGAGGACGAACACGGCGAGCTTATAGGCGCGAACGTCGTGTCCCAGCGCGGCGCTGCGTTCGGGATTTTGGCGCACCGCCGTCAGTACGGAGCCGACCGGGGAGAGCAGAACGAAACGCGCGAGGACGAAGCCTATGAAGTAAAATCCCGCGACCAGTTGGTAGCTCGGCCATGATCCCGCAAAACTATAGGTAAAGCCGTCGAGCGCAATGCTCGGCGCCGGCACCCCTGGCAGCCCGTTTTCGCCGCCGGTCCATTTTGCCAGCGGAGAATTTTCCAGAAAATAGGCCAATTCGCCGAAGGCGAGCGTGATCATCGCAAAATAGATGCCGATCCGCCGCAACGCCAAGAAACCGACGAGCACGCTAAACGCCGCCGCCGCGGCGATCCCGGCCGCGATGGCGAGCCACACGCTGTCGAGCAGGCCGGCGGTCAACAAATAGGCGGTGACGAAGCCGCCGGTGCCGTAGAAGGCGCCTTGGCCGAACGACAGCAGTCCGGTGCGCCCGAACAAGAGGTCGAAGCCTAATCCGAAAACTCCCCAAATCAGAATGCGCGTGAACAAATCGACCGAGCCGAACCATCGATCGAATACGAAGGGTAGAATGACGAGCGCAACCGCCATCGCAAGCTCGGGCAGCCATCGTTGCGGGCCGCGCCGCTGCGCCTCGACCATTACGCCCGCCCCATCGTGCCGAATAGGCCGCGCGGCCGCACGATCAAGACAAGCGTCATCACCGCATAGATTGCGGCTTGCGCATAAGCGGGATCGAACAAAGTAGTCAGCGAAAGAATCTCGCCGACGACAAGGCCGCCGACCACCGCGCCGGGAAACGAGCCGAGACCGCCGATGACGATGACGACGAAACACTGCACCAAAAACGGCTCGCCCATCGTGGGGATGACCGAGGAGAGCGGCGCATAGATGACGCCGGCAATGCCCGCCGCCATGGCGCCGAGGCAGAACACCACCATGAACATGCGCCGCACATGGGTGCCCAAGAGCTCGACCATGAGCGGGTCCTCGATGCCGGCGCGCACCACCAAGCCGATCCGCGTGCGGTAGAGCAGGATGTAAAAGGCGAACAGCAAGAGCGCGACGATACCGATTACCTGGACGCGGTAGAGCGGATAAAGAAAGAAACCGAAATTGACGATGCCTTGGCCCCAGCTCGGCAGCGGCACGCGCTGGCTTAACGGCCCGAACACATAACGCACGGCCTCGACCATCATGATGCCGAGCCCGAAGGTGACGAGGATCTGATCTTCCGGGGGCCGCCGGTAATAGAATCGGATCAGCCCGCGCTCCAGCGCAAATCCGACCAGAAAGAGAACGAGCGCGCCGAGACCGAGCGCGCCGGAAAACGAGTCCCAGTGGCTCAGCACCACGAAGCCAGTATAGGCGCCGAGCATGAACATGGCGCCATGCGCGAAATTCAGCACGCCCAAGGTGCCGAGAATGATGCTGAGCCCGCTGGCGATCAGCGCTAGCAAGCTCCCCAACGCAATCCCGTTGAAAGCCTGCGACAGAAATTGCGAAAGCGTCGGCATCGCGTGGAACCTAAAAGACTTTCGGCATCGAGGCCAAAAATACGGTGACGCCCCGGCGGCGGCGGACAACGACAAACGGCCCCGCGCGAGCAGGGCCGTCGGTGAGCGCGAGCGTGCCGGCTCGGCCGATCAAGCGTTGATGTCCGGCATTTTGCAGCCGGTTTCCGCGATCGGCGGCAGCACTTGCTGGCCCGGCACCAGTTCGACGATGCGGAAGAAGTCGTCCGGCGACTGCATTTCGTTGGGCTTCTTGCCGACCATCACCGGCACCGGGCGCACCATCTGATGATCCTCGGCGCGATAATAAACGTCGCCATAAATCGACGGCATTTTGTGCCCGCTCTCCAGCGCCTTAATGACCTCGATCGGATAGAACGTTCCGGCGCGCGCTACGGCGTCGGCCCAGACCATGATCTGGATATAGACTTCGCTCGCGCCCCATTCCGGCTTGTAGTGGTTCTTTTTCTCGAACTCCTCGACGAAGAGTTTTGCCAGCGGATATTTGTCCTGCTCGGTCCACCACCAGGACTGGGTGCCATAGGTGCCGCCCATGATCGCCGCGCCGAGCTCTTTGGCCTGGAACTGCGAGATGTTGGGCACGACATATTTCATCTTGGACAGGATGCCGAACTGTTCGGCTTGCTTGGTCGAGGCGGTGGCGTCGGCGCCGAATGCGACGTTGACGAAGACGTCGGCGCCGCTATTGGCGATGTTGAGAAGATACGAGCTGAAATCCGCGGTGCCGAGCGGCGCGAGCTGCTCGGTGACCGTCGTCCATCCCGCTTGTTCGGTGAACTGCTTCATCGAATTGTAGACGCTGGTGCCGTAGGTGTAGTCCGGCACCAGATAGGCCGCCTTGCGCGTCGCGCCGAGCTCCTTCGCCAAAACCGGCGCCAGCGCTTTCGCCGCCATATAGGCCGACGGCTGGGCGCGGAAGCCGTAACGCTGGCAATCCTTGCCGGTCGTGTCGTTGGAGCCGCTATTGCCGACCATGAAGATGACGTGCTCGCGCTGACCGAGCTTCATCATCGCGATCGATTCGTTGCTGGCCACCCCGCCCGTCAACATGATCGCCTTGTTGTCGCGGATGAAGCGGGTCGCGGCTTGAACCGCGGTGTCCGGTTTGGTTTCGGAATCCGCCGACGCCGACTCGATCTTCTTGCCCAGGAGCCCGCCGCCGCTTTTGAGCGACGGAATCTGTTGGGTAATCGCGCTGCCATTGTTGAGATGGTCGATCGCCATCTGGAAGCCGAGCTGCTCGTCCTTGCCGGACGCCGAATAGGGCCCGGTCAGCGGAAATACGCCGCCGATGAAAATGCTGCTGCCGCCGGTGCCGGCTGGAAAGGTGCCGAGCGCCGGCCGGTCCTGAGCAAAGAGCGGCACTGTCGCATTGCGCAACAAAAGCCCGGCCGCGCCCGCGCCAATGCCGGCTTGCATCAGGCTGCGCCGCGAGATCCGTTTCTTGGACATGAGATACTCCCTGGGGGTTGGATTGGCGCCAAGCTTGCCTGTCATGGCTGAATGTGGCGCGCTAGGACCGGCCTCGGCTTCGCGTTTGGGGATTAGAAATTGGCGCGGCAAGCCTGGCAATAGCGTCACTATACCTTTTGCCTAGAGCGTAATCGCTTCAAATCGAATCGATTGCGGTTCTAGGTTCTTCATGGGGGTGATCTTTTCGGAAAACCGGTTTCCACTTTTCCGGATCATGCCCTAATACCACATCGAGATGGAATTTACTGCCAGGCGCGCTGTTGAGCGCCGCAGCGATAGTGTCGCAGGGAAGATCGCGGCACGGGAAAGCGCGTGTCGCAGGAAAGTATGGGAGGATCGCGATGTCCGCCGTTGCCAGCCGCAACATCAAATTTCTCAGCCACAGCGACCAAGGCGGCCGCGGCGACGGCGTGCAGGTGATGGTCAATCGCGGCTACGCCTATATCGGCCACGGCTTTTCCAACGGCATCACCATTATCGATGTGCGCGATCCCAAACATCCCAAGCCAGTCAATTTCCTGCCCTGCCCGCCGAATACGCGCGCGCATCATCTGCAGACCCACGGCGATCTCTTGCTCGCGGTCAACGGGCCGAGCGTCTGGACCATGCAGGTGAGCCAGGAGGCTTATTTCGCGGGCACCTCTGCCGCGGCGCTGGAAGGCCAGAAATTTACCAGCGGGCTTCGCATCTACGACCTCGCCCGCGGCGATGCCCCGCGCGAGATCGCCTTCCTGCCGCTCGGCGGCCTCGGCCCGCACCGCATCTGGTATGTCGGCGGGCGTTACGCCTATGTCTCGGTGCATCTGCCGGAATTTTCCGACCATGTGCTCGTCATTGTCGACATGGCGGACCCAGCCAAGCCGGAAGTCCTCGGCAAATTCTGGCTGCCGGGCATGTGGACGGCCGGCGGCGAGACGCCGCGCTGGCCCAAAGGCAAACGCTATGCGCTCCATCACGCGCTGGTCGCCGGCGATCTCGCCTACAGCGCCTGGCGCGACGGCGGCCTTGCCGTCGTCAATGTCGGCGACCCGGCGAAACCGACCATGGTCGCGCATCGCAACTGGGATCCGCCGTTCGGCGGCGGCACGCATTCGCCCTTGCCGCTGCCGGACCGCAATCTGCTTGTGGTCGCGGACGAGGCTAATTTCGCCGATTGCAAACTCGGCCTGCGCTATATCTGGATCTTCGATGTCCGTGAGCCGTCCAATCCGATCAGCATTGCGACCATGCCGATCCCGGACGAAGCCGATTATTGCAAAAAGGGCGGCAATTTCGGCCCGCATAACCTGTGGGAGAACCGTCCCGGCGCGTTTCAAAGCTCCCGCATCATTTTCGCCACGCTGCACAATGCCGGGGTGCGCGCTTACGACATCGCCAATCCCTTCGCGCCGCGCGAAATCGGCTTCTTCGTGCCGCCCGACCCCGAGCGCATGTTCGATCCTCGGCCGAACCGGCCCAAGATCATTCAATCCTGCGATTGCTTCGTCGATGCGCAGGGCGTGATGTATGTCACCGACTCCAATGCCGGCCTCTACATCTTGCAGTTCGAGGGCGGCTGATTGCGAGACCGCGCGCACGACAAGCGCCGCCATATGCTCGTAATGCGCCGCGGCTTCGTCGCATTGACAGCAACGCCGCGCCCTTCCACAGTCGACCGACACGAGCCGCTCAAGCGGCCGCAAGACGCTAAAACGGCAGGCAGGGGGAGGAACGCAATATGGCCCAGACCATCGAGGCATTTGTCGGCGCGGCGCTCGACGAAGCAAAGATTTCGCCGCTTCATCGCCGAGTGATCGCGCTGATCGCGGCCGGCTATTTCTTCGACGTCATCGACTTCACCATCCTGGGCTCGCTTATCCCCTTCATCATCAAGTCCGGCTTCACTACGCCGCAACAAGCCGCCATCATCGGCAGCGCCGCGATTTTCGGCATGTTCATCGGCACCGCCGGACAAGGGGAATTCAGCGACCGGTTCGGCCGGCGGTTCATCTACCAGTTCAACCTGCTCTTGTTCGGCGTCTTCACCATCCTCGGCGCGTTGGCGCCGAGCGTGACGATCCTGGTGATCTGCCGCTTCATCGCCGGTTTGGGTCTCGGCGCCGAGCAGCCGCTCGCTTTCGCTTATGCCGGCGAATATTCGCCTAAGCGCATTCGCGGCCGCATTCTCGCGATCGTGCATTTCATCGGCGGCGCCATGGTGTGGCCGATCGGCACGGCGCTGGCGCTCGGCTTCGGCTCGTTGGTCGCCTCGCTCCCCGGCGTGGCGAACGCGGCCGAAACCACTTGGCGCGGCGTCTGGATCATCATCGGCGTCGGCGCGCTGATCGTCTGGGTGTTCCGCTTCACGCTGCCGGAATCGCCGCGCTATCTGGCGACGCACGGTAAGGGCCAGCAGGCGCTCGAAGTGCTTGGCCGCCTCGGCATTCCCGGCCCCAAAGAGCCGCTGACCAGCGACGCCGCGAGCGACACCAAGAGCGATCCGTTCGCGATCGTCTTCCGTATGTTCCCCAAACGCGTGATCGCCGGCATGATCTGCTTTACCGCGTTTTTCGGCGTCGCCATCGGGCTTGGCGCCTGGCTGCCGAACATCATGAACTCCAAGGGTTTCTCGATCACCAAATCGCTGCAATACACCCTGGCGATGAATTTCGCGGTTCCGACCGCAAGCCTCTTCATGATGTACGCGCTCGACAAATACGGCCGCAAGATCACGTCGGTCTGCGCCTTCATCGGCGCTGGATTGATGGCGATCGTGTTCGCCAATGCCGCGACCGAAATGCAGTTGCTGATTGCCGGCTTCGTGATGATCTTCTTCGTCCACGTTGCCGGCAACTCGATGCAGATTTTCGCGTCGGCGGTGTTCCCGACCAATGCGTGCGCGTCGGGCTTCGGCTGGGCGTCGGGCGTCGGCCGGCTCGCCACCGCCTTCATCCTGCCGACGATTTTGTGGATTCAAAACGGCTGGGGCCTGACGACGGTTTTCGCCTGTCTCGCCACCCTGCTCTTCATCGCCGCGGTTTCGGTGACGCAGCTCGGCCCCGAGGCGCGGCAGAAAGGACTTGACGAACTCGCGCCGCCGACGGGTTAGTTCGCACCTGTCAAACCGAGCGAGGCAGGACGAACCATCCTGCTCCATTGAATAAATTTATGGGCTTCGCTTTGCCGAAGCCCATTTTTCTTCGGTTTCCCAACATGAGTTGGAAATTCGCGTTGGGAAGAAAAATGACCTTTTGAGTTAGGCGGAGACTTCGGTTAATGACGCGGCTCCCGACCCAAGGACAGACGAGCGACGGCGGAGCAAATATGAAACGACGCTTTATCGCGCAGGTTACGAATTCGCGGCTCGGTTCGATCTATCAATGGCCCGAAGACGCCGAGAACGGAGCGCTGCTCGGCTATGGTCCGCGCTTTACCGACATGTATCGTCAGCGGGCGCGGATGGCCGTCAAAGTGCTGCGCGGCACGCCGCCGGCCGACATCCCCGTCGAACAGCCGGCAAAAATCGAACTAGTCGTCAATCTCAAGACCGCCGAGGCGATCGGCGTCGACGTGCCGTCGTCGCTTGTGCTGCGCGCCGACAAGGTGATCGAATAGCGGGCGGAACACCGTCCCCGCCCGCCGGCGCGCAATCGTTTCAAACTGAACCGATTGCGGCTCGAGGTATTTGATGAGGCATGATCCTTTCGGAAAACCGGCTTCCAACCCGGATCAAGTCCGGGGCAGGCTTTTCCGGATCATGCCCGTCGCGCCGCCGTCTTACTGCAGATTGCCGCAGAAGCGCTGGATCCGCGTGCAGGCCTCTTCCAGCGCGCTGGTCGCGGTCGCGTAGGAAATGCGGAACGACTGCCCGACGCCGAACGGCTCGCCCTGCACCACCGCGACGCCTTCGGCTTCCAACAGCTCTGTGACGAAGTCCTCGTCGGTGGCGAGCTTCTTGCCGGTCGGCGCCGTCCTGCCGATCGTGCCGGCGCAGGACGGATAGACGTAGAACGCGCCTTCGGGCTTCGGGCACTGAATGCCCCTCGCCTGATTGAGCATCGAGACGCAGAGGTCGCGCCGCTCCTTGAAGATTTTATTGTGCTTGGCGATGAAGTCCTGCGGGCCGCCGAGCGCTTCGACCGCCGCCCATTGCGCCACCGCAGTGGGATTGGAGGTCGACTGCGACTGGATCATCGCCATCGCTTTGATCAAGTCCTCCGGGCCGCCGGCATAACCGATCCGCCAGCCGGTCATGCAATAGGCCTTCGAGACGCCGTTCACCGTCAGCGTGCGCTCGTACAGGCGCGGCTCAAGCTGCGCCGGCGAGTAGAATTCGAAGTCGTCATAGACCAGATGCTCGTACATGTCGTCGGCCATGACGTGGACATGCGGGTGGCGAAGGAGCACATCAGTGATCGCCTTGAGCTGGTCGCGCCCATAGGCCGCGCCGGTCGGGTTCGACGGCGAGTTGAAGATGATCCACTTGGTCTTCGGCGTGATCGCCCGTTCGAGCGCCTCGGGCTTCATCTTGTAGCCGGACTCCATGGTCGTGACGACCAGAACCGGCTCGCCGCCGGCAAGCAGCACCATGTCCGGGTAGCTCACCCAATACGGCGCCGGGATGATCACCTCGTCGCCCGGATTGAGGGTTGCGACGAGCGCGTTGTAGAGCACCTGCTTGCCGCCGGTGCCGATGATGATCTGCGACGGCTTGTAGTCGAGCTTGTTCTCGCGCTTGAACTTGCGCGACACCGCGGCCTTGAGCTCGGCGATGCCGTCGACCGCCGTATATTTCGACGCCTTGCCCTCGCGGATCGCCCTGATCGCGGCTTCCTTGATGTTCTCCGGCGTGTCGAAATCCGGCTCGCCGGCGCCGAGCCCGATGACGTCGCGGCCAGCCGCTTTGAGCGCACGCGCTTTATCCGTGACGGCGATGGTCGCCGACGGCTTGATGCGCATGATCTGGTCCGCGAGAAAGGCCATTGCGATTCTCCATCCTTGAAGACGCCTGCTTGGTATAGCCGCTATACCGGGCAGGCAAGCGTAAAAGCCCGCGCCGCCCTCAAATCTACGGCATTGTCGGCGCCCCGCGCCCGGGCCGCAACGCATCAGCAATTTAGGGCCGCTCTTGCGCGCCGGCTGCCCGCAAAGACGCCGCTTTAGCCGGCCTGCCGGATGCTGCGGGCGGCGGCATATTGTCCGCAAAGCCCGTACCGCCAGGCGACCATCGCCATGACATTGCCGCGCTAAGGGCGTACACCCCTAACCGGGCGGCGCAGAATCTGCGGCAGGATGCGGAACTACGCAATGCTTACGCTCTATTCGATGCAGCGTTCCGGTAACAGCTACAAGGTGCGGCTCGCACTGGCGCAGCTGCGCATTCCGTACCGGCTCATCGAGATCGACATTCTCAGGGGCGAGAGCCACACGCCGGAATTCCTCGCCAAGAACCCCAACGGCCAGGTGCCGCTGCTTGAAGTCGCGCCCGGGCGTTATCTCGCCGAATCCAATGCCATTCTTTGGTACATTGCCGGCGGCACGCCGCTCGCTCCCGAAGACCGCATCGGCCGCGCCGAAGCGCTGCAATGGATGTTCTTCGAGCAGCACAGCCTCGAGCCCAATCTCGGCGCCGCTTATTTCTGGCTTACGCTGGTGAAGGGCGGCCGCGAATTGCAGCAGCATGCGCTGGAAGATTGGATGGAGGAAGGCAATCGCGCGCTCGGCGTAATGGAAAAGCACCTCGCACTGCACGATTACTTCGTCGCCGACCGCTACACCGTGGCCGACATCGCGCTCTACGCCTATACCCACGTCGCGCAGGAATGCGACTACGACCTTGCGCCGTTTCCGGCAATCCGCGCCTGGCTCGATCGCGTCGCGCGCGAACCCGGCCACGTGCCGATGGAGTTTCGGCCGGCCGCGGCCGTGCCGGCGCTATAAGGCATGATCCGGAAAAAGCTTGCCCCGACTTGATCCGAGGTGGAAACCGGTTTTCCGAGAAAGATTCGTGCCTCGTCAAATAAACCGGAGCGCAATCGATTCAGTTTCAAACGATTGCGCTGGGCCTCGCCCGCCAGCGCACGAATTAACCATTCGTTAACGAAAAATCACATAATCGCCTTTGTTCTTCAAAGGCTTCGCCCAAGTCGGCGCGCGATTTTGCGATCATGCAAAATCCGATTCGGATCGCCGTGCGCGCATCGCCAATGAGGCCATCACCATGACAGAGCTGACCGGGAAGGTCGGTTTCGCGTCCCCCATCGCCCATAAGAGCTTCGCCAGCCGGCGCCGCGGCGTCGAGCTGTTCGCCACCGTCGCGCTTGCCGTTTCGCTGATCATCGCCGCCACCGCGGTGTCGATCGGGATGGCGCGTGCGCAGACGCCGATTCACTTGCTTTCGCTCTCGCATTGAAGCGCGGCGTCACGAGAACACAGAGCGCGGAATCATTCGGCCTTGATGCCGGCGCCCCTGATGATCGGCCACCATTTGTCGATTTCGGCTTTCTGATAAGCCGCGAGCGTCGCGGGATTCTGCTGGCTGACCGGGAATATCACCTGGCCGAGCGCCGCGAGCCGCTGTTGCACGTTTGGACTAGCCAAGGCAGCCATCGCCGCGGCATCCAGGCGGTCGACGGCGTCCTTCGGCGCGCCTTTGGTCGTCCACAAACCGTGCCAGAAAGAGATCGTCGCTCCCGGTATGCCGGATTCGATCATCGTCGGCGTATCGGGCGCTTTCGGCCAGCGTTTATCGCTGAAGACCGCATAGGCCTTAAGCCTGCCGGCCTGGACATAGGCAAGGCCCGAGCTTGCCTCTAGGCAGGCCAAGTCGATCTGCCCGCCGATCAGATCCTGCATCGCCGGTCCGGCGCCGCGATAGGGTACATATTGGAAAGCCACGCCCGCCTTCTGCGCAAAATAGAGCGCGCAGAGATGACTGGCGCTGCCGACGCCCACGGTGCCGAACGTCGTCGGCTCGGTGCGCCCCTTGATCCAGGCAATAAGGTCGGTCACCGATTTCGCCGGCAGCGCCGCTTTGCCGACAATCCAGAGCGGCGAAGCGGCAAGGAGCGAGATCGGCTGCAGATCGCGCAAAATATCGTAGTCGAGCGGGTAGATCGCGGGCGCCGCGACATGGCTCGACCATTGGCCGATGCCGATCGTGTATCCGTCCGGCGTGGCATGGACGACGCGCCCGGTCGCCAGCGTGCCGGCGGCGCCGCTGAGCGTTTCGACGACGACCGGCTGCCCGAGCGACGGCTGCATGCCCTCGGCCATAATGCGCGCCAGCGTATCGGTTGGACCGCCGGGCGGAAATCCGACCATCATGGTCACCGGACGCGACGGATAGGTCTGCGCCGACGCCGCACCGCCGATGGCGAGAAGCGCGATCAACGCGCCGGCAAGACGCATTCTCAGCATGGCCTTCCTCTCGACATTTCCCCGGCAGCGACGATGGCACGGGCCGGGCCGGGCTAAAAGGTCAGCAGCACTGACTCGTTACCGGCGTCGCGTTCTCGCCGAAGTCCCGTCGCGACGTTGTCGTCCGTTCCCCGTCGCGATTGACGCCGCCCCGATTGACGGCGCAAATGGCCCCCGGTAACCAACCGAAAATGCTGTCGCGCTTCGAACGAATCCTCACGCCCACGGCGGCGCCGCAAAATCCGGAACCGCCGCCGAGCCTAATCGCCTTCCTGTGGCACTTTGCGCGCCAGGCCAAATGGCTGTTCGCGGCTTTGTTCGTCGTCGAGCTCCTGGTCGCGCTTAGCGACAGCGCGGTGCCTTGGTTCATCGGCCGCGTCGTCACCATGGTGACTAAAACGCCGCCCGAACAATTCCTCGCCGTCGCCTGGCCGTGGCTCCTCGGCATGGCGCTCGTCGTGGTGGTGCTGCGCCCCGCGGTGACCTTCACGCGCTACCTCATCACCAATCAGGCTATCGCCGCGCCGTTTACGGGATTGATCCGCTGGCAATCGCACTGGCACGTGGTGCGGCAGAGCTGGGCGTTTTTTCAAAACGATTTCGCCGGCCGCATTTCCAATCGCGTGATGCAGACCGGCCCCTCGGTGCGCTCAACGCTGACCGCGACCATCACCACGGTCTGGTACATTCTGGTCTATGGCGTTTCCGCGGTGGGCCTCACCGCCGCCGCGGACCGCTGGCTCGCGCTGCCGATTCTGCTGTGGTTTTCAGGCTATACGTTCTTGCTCGTTTATTTCGTGCCGCGCATGCGCGAGCGCTCCAAAATTTCCTCGGAAGCGCGCTCGGCGCTGATGGGCCGCATCGTCGACAGCTACACCAACATCCTGACGGTGAAACTGTTCGCGCGCGCGAGCGACGAAGACCAATATGTGCGCAAGGCGGTCGACCGCCATGTCGGCTTATTCTCGGCGGCGCAGCGGCTGCTCACCGCGTTCGGCGCGATCCTCGATTTGCTCAATGCGCTGCTCATCGCCGGATCGGGCGCGCTGGCGCTCTTGCTGTGGCGTTACGGCGCGGTCGAGGTCGGCGCGATCGCCATGGTCCTGCCGCTGACGTTTCAGCTCACCAATATGTCGCGCCAGATCGCGGTGCGGATCACGGAAATATTCGAGGACATCGGCGTCGTCCAGGAAGGCATGCTGACGATCGCGCGTCCGCTGCAACTGCCAGATCCGACCGACGCGCGCCCGCTCGCCGTTCGCGCCGGCCGCATCGAATTCAAGGACGTGAGCTTCGGTTACGGCCGCCAGACCGGCGTTCTGCAAAACTTCAATCTCGCCATCCGGCCCGGCGAGAAGGTCGGACTGGTCGGCCGCTCCGGCGCCGGCAAATCGACCGTGGTCAATTTGCTGTTGCGCTTTTTCCACGTCGAAGCCGGCGCCATCCTGATCGACGGCCAGAACATAGCCGATCTGACCCAGGAATCCTTGCGCGCGCAGATTTCGGTGGTGACGCAGGATACTTCGCTGTTGCACCGTTCGATCCGCGCCAATATCCGTTACGGCCGGCCGAGCGCGACCGACGCGGAGATCGAGCGCGCGGCGCGCCTGGCGCACGCCCATGAATTCATCCTCGAACTCGAAGACTGGTTCGACGGGCGCGGATACGAGGCTCATGTCGGCGAACGCGGCGTGAAGCTTTCCGGCGGCCAACGCCAGCGCATCGCCATCGCCCGCGTCATCCTCAAGGACGCTCCGATCCTGGTGTTCGACGAAGCGACCTCGGCGCTCGACAGCGAGGTCGAGGCGGCGATCCAATCGAGCCTCGGCACGCTGATCGAAGGCAAGACCGTGATCGCCATCGCGCATCGGCTTTCCACCATCGCGCGGATGGACCGCCTGGTTGTGCTCGACCAAGGCCGTGTCGTCGAGCAAGGCACCCACCGCGAACTCCTAGCCCGCGATGGCCATTACGCTGCGCTGTGGCGGCGCCAGGCCGGCGGCTTTATCGACGCGCCCGACCTGGAGGCGGCGGAGTGACGGCGGCGCTCACAACGACGCGGAGCAAACCCCATCGATTTCGCCCTGACTGAACTGCAGCAAGCCGTGCGCGGCGCGGTCGAAAAGATTTGCGCGCGCTTTGACGCCGACTATTGGCTGGAGCGCGACAGCGACGGAAAATTTCCCGAGGAATTTTATCGCGCGGTCGCCGCCGGCGGCTGGCTTGGCGTCTGCATTCCGCAAGCCCATGGCGGCTCGGGCCTGGGCGTCACCGAAGCAGCCATGATGATGCAGGCGATCGCGCAATCCGGCGCCGGACTTTGCGGCGCTTCCGCCGTTCACATGAATATTTTCGGGCTCAACCCGGTCGTCGTTTTCGGCAGCGAGGAGCAAAAACGCCGGATGCTGCCGCCGATCGCGGCCGGAAAAGAAAAAGCCTGCTTCGCGGTGACCGAACCCAATGCCGGTCTCGAAACGGCGAAGATTCAAACCCGCGCCGAGCGCCGCGGCGATGTCTACGTCATCAAGGGCGCGAAAATCTGGATTTCGACGGCGCAAGTCGCCGACAAAATGCTGGTCCTCGCGCGCACCGCGCCGATCGCCGCGGGCCGCAAGCCGACCGAGGGCCTAAGCCTGTTCTACACCGCGCTTGACCGCCGCCATGTGCAGGTGCGCGAGATCGCCAAGATGGGACGCAACGCGGTCGATTCCAACGAACTGTTCATCGACGGGCTGGAAGCGCCGGCTGAGGATCTTATCGGCGAAGAGGGCCGCGGCTTCGACTATCTCCTGCACGGCCTCAATCCGGAGCGCATTCTTGTCGCCGCCGAAGCGATCGGCCTCGGCCGCGCCGCGCTCGCCCGCGCAAGCGCCTACGCCAAGGAACGCGTCGTATTCGGCCGGCCGATCGGGAAAAATCAGGCGATCCAACATCCGCTTGCGCAATGCTGGATGGAGCTCGAAGCGGCCGATCTCATGATGCTGAAAGCCGCTTGGCAATACGACCACGGTCTTGCCTGCGGTCCGGCGGCAAACGCCGCCAAATACCTCGCCGCCGAAGCCGGATACAAAGCCTGCCAAACCGCGATCGCGACCCATGGCGGCTATGGCTACGCCAAGGAGTATCATGTCGAACGTTATCTTCGCGAAATCATGATCGCGAAGCTCGCGCCGGTCTCTCCGCAACTCATTCTCTGCTTCATCGCCGAAAAGGTTTTGGGGCTGCCGAAGTCCTATTGATGCCGCTACCGATATGCCATCATGGCCGCAACGGCCGCAGCCCGGTCGCAATTCGACGTTAGAGCATGATCCGAAAAAGCCTGCCCCGGCCTTGATCCGGGGCAGAAACCAGTTTCCTGAAAAACATCGATGCTCATCAAGTATCTACAACCACTGCGCGGATAAACGAGGAGACATCTATGCGCCGTCCGCTTGTCGCCGTTTTCACGATTGCCGCCGCGACGATGGCGCTCGCGGCAGCGCCGGGTTGGGCGCAGCAAGGTCAGGTGCCGCTACCGCCGGGCGGTTTCAAACCGCCGCCGCCGGCGCCCGCCAAACCCTATCGGCCGCTTGCCGTAACGCCGCCCGCCGTGCTGAACGATCCGAGCTTCGTGGCGTTCCGCAACCAGCTCGGCCAGATCGTCGCGCACAAGGATCGCGCCGGGCTCGGCAAATTGGTCGTGGCGCAAAACTTCTTCTGGATCCAGGACAAGGATGTCGCCGACCCGTACAAATCGGGCTTCGACAATTTCGCCAAGGCTGTCGGTCTCGACGCGCAGGACGATTCCGGCTGGCAGACATTGGCCGGCTTCGCCAACGAGCCTTCGGCGGCGGAGTCGCCGCAGCAAAAGGGCGTGTTGTGCGCGCCGGCCGACCCGACTCTCGATCCGAACGCTTTCGAAGAACTCGTTAAGGCGACACAAACCGATCCCAGCGAATGGGGCTATCCGATCAAAACCGGCGTCGAGGTGCACGCCGCGGCGCAGCCTAATTCTCCGGTGATCGAAAAACTCGAAATGGCGCTGGTACGCGTGCTGCCGGACACGAGCCCACCGTCAAGTCCGAACGAGCCGTTTTTCCTGCACGTCGCGACGCCGTCCGGCAAAATGGGTTTTGTCGACGGCCAAAGCATATCGCCGCTCGGCGGCGATCAGATGTGTTACGTGAAGCAAGCAGGCGCCTGGAAAATCGCGGGCTATCTCGGCGGCGCTTCGCCGTAAATTCAATACGCTTGGAAAAGCGATCGCCGGCGGCGCGGCGCCGCCGGCGTAAGCGATGGGCTGGCGTTTTGCCGCTTTATTGCTTGGCCGACGCCATAGCGGCGACGGATTGGGCGGTCTGGCCGAACAGGATCGCGCGCTCCTCCGCGGTGCGGATGCCGCCCTGGCCGGGATTGATCTTGGGCGTCCATTCATAGGCCTTGATCACCGCCGGCCGGGCCTTGATCGCTTCGAACCACCGCTTGAGGTGCGGGAAATCGGCGATATTCTGGCCTTGCCGCTCCCACGGCACGACCCACGGATAGCAAGCCATATCGGCGATCGAATAAGGGCCGGCGAGATATTCGTGGCCGGCGAGCCTTTTGTTCATCACGCCGTAGAGACGGTTGACCTCGTTGCGGTAGCGATCGATCGCGTAGGGAATCTTTTCGACCGCGTAATGCGCAAAATGATTGTTCTGGCCGGACATCGGACCGAGTCCGCCCATCTGCCAGAACAGCCATTCGAGGGCCGCGGTGCGCCCGCGCAAGTCCTTCGGAATGAACTTGCCGGTCTTTTCCGCGAGATAAAGCAGGATGGCGCCGGACTCAAAGACCGAAAGCGGCTTGCCGCCGTCGGCGGGCTTATGATCGACAATGGCGGGGATGCGGTTGTTCGGCGACACCGCCAAAAACTCTCCCTTGAACTGCTCGCCTTTGCCGATATTGACCGGAATAATTTTGTACTCCAGTCCGGCTTCCTCAAGAAAAATCGTCACTTTATGGCCGTTGGGCGTAGTCCAATAATGTACGTCGATCATGATGCGCCTTGTCGTTGGATGATGATATTAAAGTTTATGCGCCCGCGCAGCGCGATGGAAGCCCGATGTGCGCATTGCTGCAATCCGTCGCGACGGCGGACGATTTTTCCTCAGTCTAACCGCCGCCGTCGGAGCGGCGTTGTTATCGAAAGAAGGACAAACAATGATCACCGAAATCGCGCAAATCGACGTCAAGCCGGGAACCGAAGCGGAATTCGAGCGCGGCGTGAAAAATGCCGTGCCGATCTTCAAGCGCGCCAAGGGTTGCCGCGGCATGGAATTGCAGCGCTCGATCGAAAAACCGAGCCGCTATCGATTGTTCATCGGCTGGGACACGGTCGAGAACCACACCGTCGACTTTCGCGGCTCGGCCGATTTTCAGGAATGGCGCAAGCTCGTCGGCCATTGCTTCGCCGCACCGCCGGACGTCGAGCATGTCCGGCGGGTGACGCGAGGATTTTGACGCTCCGGCGCCACCTATCCCCTCGCCCGGCGCTCGACATTGGCGATGCGCGCCGGCACGCCGAATTCGCGGCGGCACACTTCGGCGAGCGCGGCGATCCCGGCGCGGATCGTTTCGTGTGACGGATTGGCGAAGCAGAGCCGCGTGCGGCTCCGGCCGTAGTTTTGGTCGGTCGACCATTCGGGGCCGGGATTGATCGCAACGCCGGCCGCGAGCGCCGGCGCGAATAGCTTTTGCGTGTCGACCTGGTCCGGCAATTTGACCCAAAGGAAAATGCCGCCCTTGGGATCTTCGAATTCGGCGGCGGTGCCAAATTGCTCGTCGAGCGCCTCCATCAAGGTTTCGAGTTTCGCCCGCAAGCCGCGTTTGAGCACCGGCACATGCGCGTCGAAATGCGCCGGACAAAATTCGCCGAGCACCATCTGTTCCAATGCGCCCGAGCCGGCATCGGTCTTAAGCGCGAGCATGCGCGACAATAGCTGCCACGGCGCGACGATGTAGCCGACGCGCAACGCCGGCGCGATCGACTTGGAAAACGAGCCGATGTGTATCACGTCGCCGCGCCCGCTCATCGCATAAAGCGCCGGCGGCCGCTTGCCGTCCCAGATCAGGTCGCAATAGCAGTCGTCCTCGAAAATCGGCACGCCGTACTGCGCCGCGAGCCGCAGCATTTCGCGCCGGCGCGCTTCGCTCAAGATCGTGCCGGTCGGATTTTGCACGGTCGGAATAGTGTAGATGTATTTCGGCCGCACGCCGCGGTTTTTCAGGACGTCGAGCGCGGCGGCCAGCGCGTCCATTCGCATGCCTGCGCCATCGAGCGGGATGCCGACCGCTTCCACGCCGAGCCGCTGCAAGCGGGTCAGCGCGCCCTGATAGGTCGCCTGCTCGATGATCACCGTATCGCCGCGCGCCAGGAGAATTCCGTTGACGAGATCGAGCGCCTGCAGCGAGCCGGACGTGATGAGAATTTCATCGGCATCGCAAGCGATGCCGGCGGTGCGCTCGAGCTTTTGCACGAGAAACTCGCGCAGCGGCCTGTAGCCGAGCGGCCCGCTGGCGACACCGTAGGTCGCGAGCGAGCGCCCCTCGCGCGCCAGCACGTCGTTCATCGCTTTGATCAGGCCGTCGAGCGGCAACTGGTCGGCGTCGTTATGCCCGCCGATGAAATTGAATTTGGCGAAGCCGGTCCATTTGGCGGCCGGCGGCGGCAGGCCGGGAGCGAACAGCGGCGCGAAATCGAGCGGGGTCATGGACATTTCTCCCATAGGCCAAGAGATTAGCGTGTCATGGCCGGACTTGTCCCGGCCATCTCGATTCGGCTGGAATGGCCGTGCCATAAGTCTGCACGCCCGCGACAAGCCTGGGCATGACGGCCTGCATAGGCCGGATACCGTGACCAACATGACGCGCCGCGTTCAATTGTTTTTCATTGTCATTGCCTGTGTCTTTGCAACTCCTGTCGCCGCGCAATATCCCGATCATCCGATCCGCATGATCGTGCCGCAGGCCGCCGGCAGTTCGACCGATACGCTCACCCGCGTGCTCGCCGCCGCATTGTCGGGCGAGCTTCATCAGCAGGTCGTCGTCGACGATCGGCCCGGAGGCGCGCTGACACTCGGGCTCGATCTCGCGGCGAAGTCGCCGCCGGACGGCTATACGTTGTGCATGGGGCCGATCGGCGCGCTCGCCATCACGCGTCACCTGGTCACGCCGCTGCCTTACGACGTCGAACGCGATTTTGCCCCGATCGCGCTCGTCTCGCGCGGCCAGCTTCTGCTCGCGGTGTCGCCGACGACGCCGTTCCATTCGGTGCGAGAGTTGGTCGATTACGCCAAGGACAATCCCGGCAAGCTCCTCAACGCGTCCTCGAGCAACGGATCGCCCGGCCATGTCGGCGGCGAATTGTTCAAGTTCATGACCGGCACGCAAATCGTGCACGTGCCGTACAAGGGCGGCGCCCCGGCGATCAACGATCTTGTGGCCGGGCGGGTGCAGCTGATGTTCGAAAGCCTCAATTCCATTGCGCCGTTCGCGCGTTCCGGCGCGGTGCGCGCGCTCGCGGTCGGCGGCGACCATCGCTCGCCTGGATTTCCCGATTTGCCGACCATCGCCGAGGCTGGCGTACCCGGCTATTCCGCGCCGACCTGGGCGGGCGTGATCGCGCCGGCGGGCGTGCCGCAGCCGATCGTCCAGGCGCTCAACGCCGCCATCAATCGCGCCGTTCACGCACCCGCCATGAAGCAATTCTACGCCACAATCGGCGACGAACCGGCCGGCGGCACGCCGGAGGAATTCGCGCGCCTGATCGCTTCCGATTCCAAGAAATGGGGCGAGGTGATCGAGCGCGCGGGGATCAGGTTGGAATAGCCCCGTAATTCCGGGACCGAGTGAAACGAGGAACCCGGAATCCGTATCCACGGGGCAGGGATTACGGATTGCGGACTTGCCGTTTGCGGCAATCCGGAATGACAAGCGTCACTTTCCTCGCCGCGAGACTCGACCCATATTGTGACCATGGCGAAAGGCCCCGATCGGCCGCGCGCGCCGCGTGAGCGCGATCCGGCCAAACATTCGAAAAAGGACCCGGCAAAGCCGACGCGGGCCAAGGCCGCGCGGCCGGACACGCCCGCGCTCGATCCGTCGCTCGCGGAACTTCTCAATCCCGCCATCGGCCAGGGCCGCGCCGGCATCGGCGCGCAAACCGGCGCCCCTCGCCCATCCATAAAAGCGGACGCGGATCGGCCGGCGTCGAAGCTTGCTCCGCCGCCAGACAATTCGTGGGATCGCCGCGCCGACTTCGCTAACGCGCATCGCGCCCGCGCCTCGGTGGCGCGCGGTCTCGCCGAGCCGCCGCAGCAAGGCTATGTCGGCAGGACGCCGGTATCGCCCGGCGAGCTCGATCCCGATCTGGCGCGTGCACTCGGCATCGAGGATGAGGAGGAGGAGAACGAGGCAACATCTTCACCCTCCCCGGTAGGGGGAGGGTCGCGAGCCGCAGCCGAGCGGGGTGGGGTCATCGAATACGGCGCCGAAATCACTCCCTCCCGATCGCGCTTTGCCCGATCGACCTCCGCCCTCCAGGGTGAGGCGAAAGAAACCGCGGTGCACGCATTCGGCAGCGCGGCGAGCCAGCAATCGCTGGAACGGCTGCTGCGCGACGGCCGCGCGGAATTTCGCGAGCATACCTGGACGCCGCACCGGCCGCCGCGGCCGGATAAATCCGAAGGCGGCCGGCGCCTCGCCATCAAATCCGATTTCGATCCGAAGGGCGACCAGCCGCAGGCGATTGACGAACTGGTCGAAGGCGTGCGCCGCCACGACCGCACCCAGGTGCTGCTTGGCGTCACCGGCTCCGGCAAGACCTTCACCATGGCGAAGGTGATCGAGCGCACGCAGCGCCCCGCTTTGATCCTCGCGCCCAACAAGACGCTGGCGGCGCAGCTCTACGGCGAGTTCAAGAGCTTCTTTCCCGACAACGCGGTCGAATATTTCGTCAGCTATTATGATTACTACCAGCCGGAAGCCTATATCCCGCGCACCGACACCTATATCGAGAAGGACTCCTCGATCAACGAACAGATCGACCGCATGCGGCACGCGGCGACGCGCGCGCTGCTCGAACGCGACGACGTCATCATCGTCGCTTCGGTGTCGTGCATCTACGGCATCGGCTCGGTCGAGACCTACTCGGCGATGACGTTCAGCATCAAGCGCGGCGAGCGGCTCAACCAGCGGCAATTATTGGCCGACCTCGTCGCCCTGCAATACAAGCGCTCGGCCGGCGATTTCTATCGCGGCTCGTTCCGCGTGCGCGGCGATGCGATCGAAATTTTCCCGGCGCACTACGAGGACCGCGCCTGGCGCGTCTCGCTGTTCGGCGACGAAGTCGAATCGATTCACGAATTCGATCCGCTTACCGGCCAGAAGACCGACGAACTGGAATTCGTGAAAATCTACGCCAATTCGCACTATGTCACGCCGCGGCCGACGCTGTTGCAGGCGCTGTCCGGCATCAAGTTCGAATTGCGCCAGCGGCTCGAACAGCTCAATGCCGCGGGCCGGCTCCTCGAAGCCCAGCGGCTCGAGCAGCGCACGCTCTACGACCTCGAAATGATGGAGGCGACCGGAAGCTGCGCCGGCATCGAAAACTATTCGCGCTACTTGACCGGCCGCAAACCCGGCGAGCCGCCGCCGACTTTGTTCGAATACGTCCCCGACAATGCGCTTGTCTTCGTCGACGAGAGCCACGTCACCATCCCGCAGCTCGGTGGCATGTATCGCGGGGACTTTCGCCGCAAGGCGACGCTCGCCGAATACGGCTTCCGGCTGCCCTCCTGCATGGACAACCGGCCGCTGCGCTTTGAGGAATGGGACGCGATGCGGCCGCAGACGCTGTGCGTCTCGGCGACGCCCGGCCCGTGGGAGCTCAACCAATCCGGCGGCGTGTTCACCGAGCAGGTGATCCGCCCGACCGGCCTGATCGATCCGCCGGTCGAAGTGCGGCCGGCGCGCACCCAGGTGGACGACCTGGTCGGCGAGGTGCGCGCGGTGGCGCAAAGCGGCTATCGCGCGCTGGTCACCGTTCTCACCAAGCGCATGGCCGAGGATTTGACCGAATATCTGCACGAGCAAGGCATCCGCGTGCGCTACATGCATTCGGATATCGACACGATCGAGCGCATCGAGATCATCCGCGATCTACGGCTCGGCGCCTTCGACGCGCTGGTCGGCATCAATTTGCTGCGCGAGGGCCTCGACATTCCGGAATGCGCGCTGGTCGCGATCCTCGACGCCGACAAGGAAGGTTTCCTGCGCAGCGAAACGAGCCTCGTTCAGACCATCGGCCGCGCCGCGCGCAATATCGACGGCCGCGTCATTCTCTATGCCGATGGCATTACCGGCTCGATGGAGCGCGCTATCGCCGAGACCGAGCGCCGGCGCGACAAGCAACAGGAATACAATACCGCGAACGGCATCACGCCGGAGAGCGTGCGCAAGGGCATCGCCGACATTCTCGACAGCGTCTACGAGCGCGACCATGTGCTGATCGCGACCGGCGCGGGCGAAGGCGAATTCGAGGAGGCGGCCACCATCGGCCACAATTTCGAAGCGGTGATCGCCGATCTCGAAACCCGCATGCGCGCCGCCGCCGCGAATCTCGATTTCGAGGAAGCGGCGCGCCTGCGCGACGAGATCAAGCGGCTGCGCGCCACCGAGCTTGCGGTGATCGACGATCCGACGGCGAAGATTTTACCCTCCCCTGGAGGGGGAGGGTCGCCGCGCCGAGGCGCGGCGCGCGAAGGCGGGCGGGGCGGCGCGACCAGAATCCATAAGCCGACGCTCGGGGAAATGGGCATCGCGCTTCATCACGAAGTCGCGCCACATAGGCCGGGAATAAGACAGCGTGCGCGCAAGCCGTCACTCGATGAAATGGGGCCCGGCATCGAATCCGTGCCGGTGAAGCATTCGCCGGAGGACACCGGCGATGGCGCCGGAGGCGAAACCCGCTCCGGCCCGCGCTCCACGCTCGGCCGCCCCGGCATGCGCGGCGGCTGGAAGCCGAGAAGGAGGTAGCTGCTCGCCCGACATCGTCATACCCGGCTTTACGCCGGGCATCCACGACTTGCTAAAATCCCTTCGCCAGCACGTCGGCGCCGGTTTTGGCGACTTGTTCGTCCTGCGCCGACAGTGCGCCGGAAACGCCGATTGCGCCGATGATCTTGCCGTCGGCGAGGATGAGAATGCCGCCTTGCAGCGGAGTGATGTCTTTGAGCGCGAGAAGCCGCATGCCCGCGCCGCCGGCGGCGATGGCGTCGTCGAGCGCCTTGCTCGGCAGCTTGAATTCGAGCGCCGTGCGCGCCTTGCCTTCCGAGGTGGTGACGGCCGACAATTGCGCGTTGTCGAATTTGTGGAACATCACCAAGTTGCCGCCGCTGTCGAGAATCGTGATCGCGACGGTCCAGGAATTCTTCGCCGCTTCGAGCTCGGCCGCCGACATGACGCGCTTGGCCTGGTCGAGCGTGATCGGCGGCCCGTAGGGCGGCGGGGGCGGCGGCGCCGGAGCGACGGCGGGAGCCGCGGGCTGCTGCTGCGCGAGCGCCGGTGCGACGGCCGATCCGGCCGACAGAGACAAAGCGCAGGCCAACGCACAAGCAAGTCCAGACATTCGAACCATCGAGCGGTCTCCAAACGAAAAGCGTGCCGAATCCGCAGGCGCGGCACAATAAGCGGCAAAAGCGCCGGGTGGAAGCGCGTCGTTGGCCAATGCCAAAGCACGAAGGCCAAAGCGCGGAGGCCGGAAGGAATTCATGTGACTTGCTGCGATGGCGCCGATCCGGTTGCCTGGTCTTCGGCCCCGCGGCTCCAAGGCGCCGTCACTCGGCGGCTACGCAAACGTGATCGCCGTGCCCAGTGCGGTTTGCCGGCGCGCCCTCTATATTTCCCGCGCAGATTGCCGCCGTTTTTTCGATCCACGCAGGAGGGCCCGCCATGTTTTCACTCCGCAAGAAGACCGAAATGCCGACGCCTGACGAGGCCCTGCCCGGCCGGCCGACGCCGATCCCGACCGCGCGGCAGCATTTCGTCAACGGCCGGCCGTTGAAAGGCCCCTATCCGGCGGGGCTCGCCATGTCGATGTTCGGGCTGGGCTGCTTCTGGGGCGCGGAGCGTAAATTCTGGGAGCTCGGCGACGGGATTTATGTCACCGCGGTCGGCTATGCCGGCGGCATCACGCCCAACCCGACTTACGAGGAAGTGTGCTCCGGCCGCACCGGGCACAATGAAGTCGTGCTTGTGGTCTACGATCCCCGCAAGATTTCCTACGAGACCCTGCTCAAGACGTTTTGGGAAAGTCACGATCCGACCCAGGGCATGCGCCAGGGCAACGATATCGGCACGCAATACCGGTCCGCGATCTATGTGTTTACGCCCGAGCAGCGCGCCACCGCGGAAGCGTCAAAGGCGGCCTATGGCAAGGCGCTGCAGGCCCACCGCATGGGGCCGATCACGACCGAAATCCTCGACGCGCAGGAATTCTATTTCGCCGAGGATTATCACCAGCAATATCTCGCCAAGAATCCGCGCGGCTATTGCGGGCTCGGCGGCACCGGCGTGAGCTGCCCGATCGGGACGGGAGTGGCGGCGTAGCCGGAGGGCCGACGACAGAGGACGGACGACAGATATCCGTCCTCCGTAATCCGTCCGCCGTCGTCTACTTCACGTGTTTCGCCAGAAACGCCATCGAGCGCTGCCAGGCGAGCTTGGCGGCTTCGGCGTTGTAGCTGCCGCGCTCGTCGCAATGAAAACCGTGCTGCGCGTGCGGATAGACGAAGATTTCGCAATCGCCGCCGCGCTTTTGCTTGATCATGGCGACGTCGGTCATTGGAATTGAGGCGTCCTCTTCGCCGAAATGCATCAGCGTCGGCACTTTCGGCTTTTCGTCGGCGTTCTTGGCGATCTGTCCGCCGTAATAGCACACCGCCGCGGAAAGCCCATTGAGCTTGCACGCGGCGAGGAACGAGATCGTGCCGCCCATGCAGAAGCCCATGATGCCGACCGGCCCGCTCTTTTTCAGTTCGTCGATCGCGGCCTGAACGTCGCGCAACATCGCGCCCCAGTCCGGATTGGCGACGAACTTGCGCGCATTGGCGATCTCGTCGGGCGTATAGCCTGACTCGAAGTTCGGTTGCTGGCGATCAAAGACGGCGGGCGCCAGCGCCGCATAGCCCTCGCCGGCCAGCCGGTCGCAGACCGCGCGGATGTGGTGGTTGACGCCGAAGATTTCCTGAATGACGACGATGCCGCCCTTGGCCTTGCCGCTCGGATCGGCGCGATAGGCGCCGAGCTTGAAATTGTCCGACGATGTCAATGAAAAGTGCTTACCCAACGTGATCCTCCATCGATGTTATTCCTAAGAGGGCCGGCCACCCCGCGGTACTGGCCCGGCGCAAGACTATCGGCGGCCCGCGCCGGGCTCAACCCATCCCAATTCATCGGGCAAATTTCGAAAGCGGCCGGGGATTATCGCGTGACGACGATGAAATCCGTTCCTTCGCCGGTCTCGCCGCCGAGGCCCTGGTCCGAAACTACCAGCGACGAACCCGGCACCATCAGTTCGGAGATCGCTTGGATCGCGTCCGCCGGAATGTCGATCCGCGCCAATATCTCGGCCGGCATGCGCGGCGGCGGGGGATCGGCGGCGATTACGTCGTCCTGTTCCAGGCGCCGCCCGCGGGCGTGCTTGCCGGTGCGGCTGTGGCTCTCCGCATAGCGTGCGCGCTTCGGCGCCTCGCCGGGAAGCGAGACCACGTTCCAGCGCAATGCCGTGTGGTCGGGTCCGGTAAATTCCAGCGCGGTGAAGACGTGCGTGCCCAGCGGCTCATTCGGCTGCGCGATAGTGATCGGCACATCGAACAGCGGCTCGAAATCCTGCCGCACATAGAGCCTGCCTTGTTTGCGGCTGATGAAGACCGTAATCGGCGTCGCCTTCGCCACCGCGGCCTTCACGGTGTCCGCCAATTGCGTCGACGGCGTCGGCACGCCGCCGCTATTGTCCGCGGTCAAGCTCGATGAAGCCGCAGGCGTTTCGATCTTCGGAACGGTTTTTGGATCGACGTGTGCGGTTGCGGGCGCGGATACGGTCGCCGGCTCCGCGGCGGCGGCGACCGGCGCATCGGACGCCGCCGATTTGGCGGCGGATGTCCCCTCGGCATTGGGTGAAGCCGGCTCGGCGGGCGCGGGCGTCTCCGCCGGCATGTCCTTGTGCACGAACAGATGCGCGTCGGCGATGTCCGCAGGCTTCAGCTCGGACCGCGAAATAATGACTCGCACGCCAATTTTCGTCAGGCGGTAAAGGCGCGCGGCGAAATCGCGCGGCATGCGGATGCAGCCGTGCGACGCGGGATGGCCGATGTTTTCGCCTTCATGCATGGCGACACCCGACCAGGTGATGCGCTGCATGTAAGGCATCGGCGCATTGCTATAGATGTTGGAACGATGGAAAACCTGTTTTTGGATGACGCTGAATACGCCGAGCGGCGTCGGCAGGCTGGGCACGCCGGTCGCAATCGACGTATCCGCGACATGCTCGCCGTCGCTGTAGAGGTGGAGCTTTTGCTGATCGATGGAAATGATGATTTGCAGCGGGCCCTTGGGGATGTCGCCGAACGGTTTCTTGTCGGCCTCTACGGCGACTTTCTCTTTGTGCGCAATTCTGTGTTTGGGCCGAGGCCAATAATAGTCGCGTTCGGACCAACCCCAATAGGCGTAGCGCGCGGCCGCGGGCGAGGCCATCGACGTCAAGACCAAAAACGGCAAGGCCAAGACCGCTGCAGCAACGGCGGCGCAGACGCCGCCGCGAGCAAAGGCGAAGCAGCGATCTTGCCGGGAAAGCGCCTTGCCGCGCCGCGCGATGACAGTGCTCACATTTGCCCCCAGACTAGCCGGAAAGTCCGGCTATTCTCGGACTCAAATATTAACAACCCCATCCCCGTTTACAGGTTTGCGAGTTTATCTCAGGGACGACGACGGTTCGATAACGGCGAAGCCGCAAAACGTCATAACGCCGTTGTTTCCATCACATAGTTCCCATCACATAGCGAATCCTTAGCCGATCGATGGCCGATACATGGCCGATCGATGACCGACGGATCGGCTATGCCGCTTGCGCCGCGGCGAAGTTCCACGAACCCTTTTGCCCGCCGCGGACCGCTTCAGTGCGCTAGGGCGAAAGCCTGCGCCAAGAGCTCATAGGAACGGCGGCGCGCGGCGTGGTCGTACACCATGGTGGTGACCATGATTTCGTCGGCGCGCGTCGCATCGGCCAAAGCGAGCAATCGTTCCTTGACGCGATCCGCGCTGCCGGCAGCTAGACGCGCGCGCTGGCGCGCCAGACGTTCACGATCGGCCGGCGTGTAAGGATAGGCCGCGGCGGCCTCAGGCGATTCCAGCGGCAGGTATTCGCCTTTGGCGCGCCGGACGTAATGCAGCTCGGCGCTGGTTGCGATGCGGTCGGCTTGCGCATCCGTATCGGCCGCGATCGCCGCCGTGCCAAGAATCGCGTAAGGACGCGGCAGCGCCGAGGACGGCTTGAAATTCTCGCGATAGCTGAGCATCGCGCTCGCCGCGTCGTAATCGGCGAAATGATGCGCGAAGGCGAAACCCATGCCGCATGCGGCGGCAAGCGCCGCGCTATAGCCGCTCGATCCCAAAAGCCAAATCGGCGGCAAGGCGACGTCAGCCGGCACCGCGTGTACGCTGCGGAACGGATGGCCTTCCGGGAAGCCGTCTTGCGCCAGCAGCAACAATTCCTGGAAGCGTTCGAGAAATTCGTCGCCGCCGCGAGGATCCTGCCGCGCGCGCAGCGCATAGGAGGTCACCGGATCGGTCCCCGGCGCGCGGCCAAGCCCGAGATCGATGCGGCCGGGAAACAAAGCCTCCAGGACCTTGAAGCGTTCGGCGACCATCAGCGGGGCGTGGTTCGGCAGCATCACCCCGCCCGAGCCGACACGAATGCGCGATGTCACGGCCGCGATTTGTCCGATCATGATCTCGGGCGAGGAACTCGCGATATTGGCGAGGTTGTGATGTTCCGCGACCCAATAGCGCCTGTAGCCCAATCGATCGGCGAGCCGCGCCAGATCGAGCGAATTGTGCAACGCCGCCGAGCCCGGCGTGGCCGTGGTCACGGGCGACAGATCGAGGACGGAAAGCGGGATCACCCGAATTTCTTTGCGCATCGTTTCCAGGCGCGGCGGACCACGACGGCCCACCGCTGCCTAAAAGCGCGTCATCGCAGCCTTCGTCAATGCCGAAGCACGGTCGCTGCGCGCCGGGCGGCGGCGCGTCGCTAACCGGCGTGGCTCGATTGTCGCGAGGACTTCGGCGGCGTTTTTTTCGCGATGAAATGGCGCGGCCTGATCGCAACGCGGCGAATGATCTGGGGCGCCTGGGAGGAATCCGTCCATTGATAAGCAGGCTGTGAAACCGGTTGCGAAAGCGTTTGCGAGTACGGATCGGGCGACTGATAGGCGGCCGCGCTTTGCGTCCTGCGCAGCGCCGGCTTCGCCGCACGGCGAGACGGTTCCGGGCGCGCCGTCTTGACGGCCGGCTTCTTTGTTTCTTTCGAGGTTTCTTTGGCGGCTTCTTTGGTTGTTTCTTTGATCTCGGCCGCAGAAGTACTGGTTGCCGAGGGGACAGGCGCGGCCTGGTCCGCGGGCGTAGCGGTCACGAGCGTATCCGTTGTCTCATTTTGCGCCGGCTTACCCTCATCGTTGGCGGGAGCCGCATGATCTGCAGCCTTCGCTTGATCCGCGGGCGTCGTGGATGGCTCCGCGGCATTAGGCTCCGGTTGCGCGGCCTTGGCGGCTTCTTCGGCGGCGGATGCCGGAGCGGCCTGCGTGCCTGAAGAGGCCTCGGCGGCTGGAGCGGTCTCCGCCGGCGGCTCGGCTGCCGACGCCGGCGCCGCGACCGCGATGTCGGGCTGCGGCTCTTGCTTGGGCGCAACCGGGACGGCAGGTTCGCCGCCGCTCTGACTGCTCGCGGGGACTGCCGCATTTGCCGGAGCAGGCTCGGCCGCCGCGGCATCCGCGTCGGCCGCCGGAGCGGGCTGCACTGTTGCAACATCTCGAGTGGCCGCCGGAGCTGGCTGTGCCGCCGCGGCATCGGCCGGAGCCGGCTGTTGCGGCGGCACAGGCGCCGCTAGCGGTTTTGCCGCGCCATTAAGTTCCGCGTCGCTCGGCGCCGCGCCAACAGGTGGATATGCTACGCCCAATGGCGGCGGCCTTCGAACCGGCGTCGCTTTGTCCAACACAAGCTGCAGGGGCGCGCCGCCGTCCGCTAGCCGCGCCAGCGGCTCGTGATTGACACGGAATGTCGCGAACAAGCCGAGACCGCAACCGATACTGAGAATTGCAGCCAGCACCGTCACGGCCATCAAGCGGAAATCGGGAAACATTGGACCTCGCTGCAGGCCCGCGCGGTCCGCGAAGAATCACGCCTTACCAGCTCCGCGATCGTCGCGAGGGCGGCACGCATGCAAATGAATCAGGACTGCGGCGACCTTAGCTGAGTCGGAGAAAAGCCGGCGCAAAAAAATTCGCGGCCGGCGCTTAAAGCCGGCCGTAGCAAAAGCCGGCGCGATTGGGTTTAGCGCGCGACCGGTTGCGACGCGGCGGCGGTATTCGGAGCGGAGCCGGGCAATACGACAACGCGCGTGCCGACGCTCACCCGGCCGTAAAGATCCTCGACGTCCTCATTGGTCAAGCGAATGCAGCCTGACGACACGAAACTGCCGATCGTCGACGGCTGATTGGTGCCGTGGATGCGGTATTCGGTATTGCCGAGATACATGGCCCGTGCGCCGAGCGGGTTGGTTTCACCGCCGGCCATGAATCGCGGCAGGTAGGGTTGCCGCTGGATCATCTCCTTCGGAGGGTACCAATCCGGCCATTCTTTCATGCGGCTGATCCGTTCGTTCCCGGACCAGGTAAAACCCTCGCGGCCGACGCCGATGCCGTAGCGCATGGCCTGGCCGTTGCCGAGTACGAGATACAGGTACGTGTTGGGCGTGTCGATAATGATCGTGCCGGCCGGCTCGTTCGTCGTGAAATTGACGGTCTGACGCCGGAACTGCGGCGGTAGTTCTTTGCGCGGACCGCGCTCCGGCTGATCTTCGGGCGGCAATGCCGCGAGCAACGTCGCATCGGGCGACTGCGGCGCGGCAGCGGGACCGGGGCTCCCAACGGGAGGCGATGCCGAGGGACCATGGATCGAGCCTGTTTCATCCGCCGGAGCCGGAGTGGCGGCCACGTCGCCGGGCGGCCGTTGCGCGGACCCGCCGTTCCAAACCGGCAATGGCTGCGGCGGGAAGAATTGCCGTCCCGGAGGCGGGGCGTAGTAGGCTTCGTCGCCGGGAGCAGGCCTCACGTAGCGCGGATCGTACGGCGCGCCGTTGGCGTCGCGGTAGACCGGACCGGAGCCCGAATAAGGAGCCGGATAGGGCCCCACATAAGGAGGAGGCGCGGCATAAGGAGGAGCCGGCGGCGGCGGATAATATTGCGCACCTGCGCTGCCGGCCGAGCCGGCCAGAGCCAATGCCACGACGACAAGGCTGACGCTTACTCGCAAAATTGGTCCCCTCGCACGTGCTCGGATAGGTCTCTTTGTGCCGGTAACATTAGGCGGGAACATGGCAGTAAAGCGCGCTTCCAGGGCGGAGTTCTGTTACCGCTGTGAACACTAAGGCGGCATGGTGAACAATCAGTAACCGCTGTGCCTTGCTTGGCTGTAATGGTATGGTTTTTCGGTCGACATTTCGGCGGCTTCATGGGAGACGCGAAATGACACGGAGTGCAATGTGGACTGCTCTCATTACGCTTGCTGTTTCGACGCCGCTCTGTGCGCAGGACACCACCGTCAACGATCTCAAGGCAAAAATCTTCGAAGCCAAGACGGTGCAGCAAAGATTCACCGCCGGCTTGCGTCATTGCAGCGAACTAAGCGGCGCTAATTTTTATTTTCAGGCGCGCGATCGCGTTCTCAGTCTGGAAGACTATCACCGCTCTCTGGATAATCTGGTCGCACAGGGTGCCTTCAATCCCGAAACCAGGCGACCGTGGAACAAGCAGGATGCCGATGCGCGGTGGACCCAGGTAACGGCGCAGGCGAAAGCTGACCAGGCGAATTGCGCGCTGGTGGCGAGCCTGCCCTTCCTGCAGAAGAAGCTCGACGAAATGCAACAACAGGCGTCGGCGCCGAAGGGCGCGCCAGGCAAGTGAGCGGCTCCGCCGCGTCGCTGCGGAACGGCAATGTCGCGCGAGAGGTTGCGCGCTTTGCCGCAATCGCGCGCAAGCGGCAGGCGCGGCGGTTTGCGCCGTGTTAGAACACGCCGCTCATTCGCCAAAGCTTTAGCCAACAGGGGTAGCAGGAATGGATTGGACGAACCGACGGGAGCGCTTGCGCTCCGTCATCGCGGGCCCGCGCTGCATTTATCCGGGATCGGTCTACGACGCGATTTCGGCGCGCATTGCGGACGACCTCGGCTTCGAGGCCGGCATGTTCGCCGGCTCGATTGCCTCATTCACGGTGCTCGGCGCTCCCGACATCGTCGTGCTGACGCTGACCGAATTCGCGCAGCAAGCCTACCGCATCAATCGCGCCGGCAAACTGCCGCTGCTGGTCGACGCCGACCACGGCTACGGCAATGCGCTCAGCGTCAAACGCACCGTGGAGGAACTCGAGAGTGCCGGCGTCGCGGCGATGACCATCGAGGACACGAGCCTGCCGACGGGCTACGGCGCGACCGGCCCCGCCTTGATTCCGATCGCCGAGGGCGTCGGCAAGATGAAGGCCGCGCTCGCCGGCCGCCAGGATAAGCGACTGGTCATTGTCGGCCGCACCAGCGCCATGGCCATCACCGGCGTCGCCGACACGATCGCCCGGCTGAAGGCCTATGAAGAAGCCGGCGTCGATATGCTGTTCATGGCAGGCGTAAAAACACGCGCGCAACTCGACGTGGTCGCCGCCGCGGTCAAGCTGCCGCTGTTTCTCGGCAGTCCGGGAGCAGAACTCTACGATCTCGATTATCTCAGCGCGCGCAATGTTCGCATCTGCCTGCAAGGTCACCTGCCGTTCATGGCCGCGGTCAACGCCGTGCATGAGACGCTCAAGGCGTTGCGCGCCGGCACCCCGCCGGCCGAAATCAAGGCCGTCGCGTCGCCCGACCTGATGAAACGGGTCACGCGCCATGCCGATTACGCGCGATGGTCGAAGGAGTTTCTCGACGCGGGCCTGTCGGGAGCGTAACGGCAAGGAAAATACACTCGGGTTGATCGACGGGCCGGCTCAACACATAGCGGCAAGGCCGCTATGTTGCTGGCGCGCCAAGTCAGCTACAAGACGCAATCGGGGACCTCCCCGAACGAGGAAGCAACCGATGCCGTCGGTGAGCCACTGGAAAGTGCCGCCTTCCGCGCAACCCAAGCTGGAGGATTACGGCTACGACTTGGAGCGCGCTTTGTCCTGCGTCGTCGGCCTGCGCGTCACCGTCCCGGCGGACGCGTTCACCGCCGATACGCTCGGCACCGAGCGTGCCGGCAATGGTGTTTTCATTCGCGCCAACGGGCTGGTCCTCACCATCGGCTATTTGATCACCGAAGCGGACACGATCTGGATCACGCTCGGCGACGGCCGTCCAGTGCCTGGGCACGTGCTCGGCTACGACCAGGAGACCGGCTTCGGCCTCGTGCAAGCGCTGGCCAAGCTCGACGTGCCGTGGCTGCAGATCGGCGACTCTGCCGCGGCATCGATCGGCGAACGGGCCGTTGTCGGCGGCTTTGGCGGACGACACCGCTCCGTCGCCGCGCGCATCGTCGCCAGGCAGGAGTTCGCCGGCTATTGGGAATATCTGCTCGAGGAAGCGATCTTCACCGCGCCGGCGCACCCGAATTGGGGCGGCACAGCCTTGATCGGTCCGGCCGGCGATCTCCTCGGCATCGGCTCGCTGCAGCTTCAGCACGCGGTCGAGCGTGGCCAGATGGAGAACATCAATATGATGGTCCCGATCAACCTGTTGAAGCCGATCGTCGACGATCTTCTGAAATTCGGCCGCCGCAACGCGCCGCCACGGCCGTGGCTCGGCCTCTACGCGACCGAAGTCGAGAACCGGCTCGTCATCGTCGGCCTCGCCGATCGCGGGCCCGCCAAAAAAGCCGACTTGCGCACCGGCGACATCGTGCTTTCGGTCGCCGGCAAAGACGTTCGCGATCTCGCCGGCTTCTTTCGCCGCATCTGGTCGCAAGGCCAAGCCGGCGTCGAAGTGCCGATGACCGTCTATCGCGACGGCGAGACTTTGGATTTGCGGATCAAATCGAGCGAGCGCAGCCGGTTCCTCAAAGGACCGAGCTTGCATTGAGCGGAGACTTTTCCCGAGGCGCAGCGCGGCATGGAATTGCGCGCCGCAGACCCGGGATCGTTATGAGGTCCGCTTTATTTCTCTTCAAACAGCGCTCTTAATCCTTCCCGATAGGTCGGGTAGCGCAGCGTGACGCCGAGCGCGCGCTTGAGCTTGTCATTCTTCACGCGCCGGCACTCCTGCCAGAAGCTCAATGCCAAGGGCGACATCGAGGCCGCCGCGTCGTCGAATTTTTCCTCGGGCGGCGGCGCGCGGCCCATGAGCCTCGCCGCAAACAGGATCGGCTCGGCGGGCGCCGCCGGCTCGTCGTCGGCGATGTTGAACACGCCGGATGCGCGCTGCGTGAAAGCCGAGTCGATCGCCTGCGCGATATCGCCGACGTGAACGCGGTTGAAAAACTGTCCCGGCTTGACGATGCGGCGCGCCTTGCCGCGCGCGATCTGCAGAAGCGCGTTTTGTCCCGGCCCGTAAATGCCCGCAAGGCGCAATATGGCGACCGCGATGCCGCGGCGTGCACCGAAATCCTGCCAGGCCTGCTCGGCGGCGAGCCGCCGGCGGGCGCGCTCCGTTGCCGGCGCGGCGGGCGTTTCTTCGTCGACCCAGCCGCCGCGATGCTCGCCGTAGACCCCGACCGTCGAGAGATAGACGATCGAGCGCAGATTTTTGCCCGCGTCCAAGTCGTCGCCGCAAGCGGCAAGCACTGGATCGCCGTCGCCGCCCGGCGGAATGGATATGAGCGCGTCGTTCGCTTGAGCGATGGCGCGTTTAAGTTGCGGCGTCGCGTGCTCGCCGTCGAACAAGACGGCCTGCAACGGCCCGGCTTTGTACGCATTCAGCACGGCGGCGCGCTCGGCGCCGCGCACCGTTGCGACGACGCGCTCGTATTTGTCGCCGAATTCGGCGACGAAATGCTCCGCGCAATAACCGAAGCCGAAGCAGACGAGCACGGACATCAGCGCACGCCCGCTTCGATCGGCGGCGCGTCCAGCGCCGCCGCCCATTCCGCGATCAGTTCCGGATCGCCCTCGCCGGCGCGGCGCGTCTTGGCGCAAGCCTCAAGCCGGGCGCGATCGAGCCGGCCGAGCGCCCAGATCGCGGCGCTGCGCACGAGTGGCGATGCATCGTCGAGAAGGCGCGCCGCTTCATCGGCGAGGCCCGCATCGCCGGAATTGCCGATCGCAATCAGCACATTGCGAACGAAACGCGCGCGGCCAATGCGCTTGACCGCGCTTTTTGCGAACAAAGCCCGGAACGCGGCATCGTCAAGCCGGGCGAGAACGGCAAGCTGCGGCGCGCGCAGCGCCTCGCGGGCGGCAAGTTTTGCCTCGCGGCCAGCGACCGCGAATTTGTTCCACGGACAAACCGCAAGACAATCGTCGCAGCCGTAGATGCGATTGCCCATCAATGGACGAAGTTCGCGCGGAATTTGCCCTTTATGCTCGATGGTGAGGTAGGAGATGCAGCGCCGCGCATCGAGACGATAGGGCGCTGGAAATGCGGCCGTCGGGCAGATATCGAGGCAGGCGCGGCACTGGCCGCAATGGTCCCGCTCCGGCGCATCCGCCGGCAAATCGAGCGTGGTGAAAAGCGCGCCGAGAAATAGCCAAGAGCCCAATTGCCGCGACACCAGATTGGTGTGCTTGCCCTGCCAGCCGAGACCTGCCGCGGCGGCAAGCGGCTTCTCCATCACCGGCGCGGTGTCGACGAAAACCTTGATGTCGCCGCGCGCCCGCTCGATGAGCCAGCGCCCGATCTCTTTCAATCGCGATTTGATCAAATCGTGATAATCGTCGCCGCGTGCATAAACCGAAATCGCGCCGCGGCTTTTCTGTTTGAGGATCGCCAGCGGATCGTCGTGCGGCCCGTAATTGAGGCCGAGCATGACGATGGAGCGTACGTCGGGCCATAGCGCGCGAGGATCGCCGCGCCGTTCGGCATTCGCGGCCATCCAGGCCATGTCGCCATGCGCGCCGGCGGCGAGAAATTCGCGCAACCGCGGCGCCGCGCCCGCAATGGCGTCGGGCCGCGCCACGCCGAATGCGTCGAAGCCTTGCGCGCGCGCGACTTCGATCAGTTCCGCTTTGAGCCCCGCCGGCGTCAGAAATCGAGATCGGCGTAGGTCTTGGACGGCGGCAGGCCGGGCAGCGTCTCGACCAGCAAGCCGCGGAACGACGGCCGCGACTTGATCCGTGCGTACCAGCTCTTGGCGGTCTCGTCTTCGTCCCACGGCACATCGCCCAGATAGTCGGCGACGGATAGATGCGCCGCCGCGCTCAAGTCGGCATAGCTGAGCCTCTCACCCGCGAGCCAGTCGCGCGTGCGGATCAGCCAACCGATATAGGCTAGATGGTACTTGATATTGATTTTCGCAGCACGCAGCGTTTCGGTATCAGGAGGTCCGCCGCCGCTGGCGGCGGGGATATAGCGCTTATAAACCCGCTCCGTGACCAAGGGGCCGCTCGCCTCCTCGAACAGCTTGTCGTTGAACCAGCTCATCAGGCGGCGCACTTCGACCCGCGCTCCGAGCTCGGTCGGCATCAGTCTTCGTTCCGGCATGCCGGCGCCGCGCGTCTCGTCGATATATTCCGCGATAACGCTTGCGCCGGGCACTGGCGGCGCGCCCTCTTCGACCAGGACCGGCGTCGTTCCCGCCGGATTGAGCGTCAGGAATTCGGCGCGACGCTCCCAGACCCGCTCCTCGACCAGCCGCGGCGTCAGCCCGTATTCTTCGAGCACCAGGCGCACGAAGCGGGAATGCGGACAGACCGGATGATGGAACAGCGTCAGCATTTTGCCGCGAACCTTGCCCGATACCCGACGTTAAAGCATGATTCGCAAAGACTCGTTCTCCCTGGCGGCGCCGATCCCCGCAACGAGCCTTGTTCCTGCAACCGGTTTTATTCTCGCAACAAGCCTTATTCCCGCAACAAGGCTTGCCCACAAAACCTAGTGACCGGTTTTGATTTCGTCAAAACCGGTGACTAAAACGTCGTTCGGCAGCGGATTGAGGCGGCTGGCGCAACGATCCGGCACACCCGCCTTTTCTCGGACGGAGCTCACATGACATTGGACGTGATCAAGGCCATCTTCCTCGGCATCGTCGAAGGCTTGACCGAATTCATTCCCGTATCCTCAACCGGGCATCTTCTGCTGGTCGGGCATTTCCTCGGCTTCGACGACGAGTCTTTCGGCAAGAGTTTCGATGTCTTGATCCAGCTCGGCGCCATATTGGCGCTGCTGTCGATCTACTTCACGAGGCTGTGGCACCTGTTTCTCGGCATGTTCACCAACCGTGACGATCGGCATTTCGTCATCGGCGTGCTGATCGCGTTTTTTCCCGCCATGGTGATCGGCGCGCTGGCTTACGGCATCATTAAAGGCGTGCTGTTCAACGTCTGGATCGTTTGCGTCTCGCTCGTGATCGGCGGCTTCGTGCTGCTTTGGATCGATCGCCTCAAGCTCAAGCCGCGCTATCACGAAGTGACGCAATTCACGCTGCCCATGTGTCTCGGTATCGGCGTGATGCAATGCCTGTCCATGGTGCCCGGCGTGTCCCGCGCCGGCGCGACCATTGTCGGAGCGATGCTGTTCGGCGCCGACAAGCGCGCCGCGACCGAGTTCTCCTTCTGGCTCGCAATGCCGACCATGGTCGGCGCGTTCGCGTTTGAAGCCTATAAGAACCGGACTGAATTCACCGGCGGCAATACGCTGATCATCGCCGTTGGCTTTGCCGTATCGTTCGTGTGCGGCTGGTTTGTAGTTAAGACGTTGCTCAACTACGTCAGCCGCCACGGTTTTGCGCTGTTCGCCTGGTGGCGGATCGCCGTCGGCGGCCTCGGCCTCGTTGCGCTCTTTTTGGGACACTGAGGAAAACCGCAGCGCCGCTGCAGCCTTTACCGGGCAATGATCTTTACCGAAAACGGTTTCCACTTTTCCCGATCATGCTTTGGATCTTTTCCGAGGCATGATCTTCTCGGAAGACCGGTTTCCACTTTTCCGGATCATGCCTTGGATCTTTTCTGGGGCATGACCTTCTCGGAAAACCGGTTTCCACTTTTCCGGATCATGCCTTGGATCTTTTCTGGGGCATGACCTTCTCGGAAAACCGGTTTCCACTTTTCCGGATCATGCCCTAAGATCGAGGGCGCAGTCCGGGGCAGGATTGAGGTGCGGGGATCGAACGGAATCGCGAAAGGATCGATCCATGGCCATGACACAAGCGGAGAGCGTGTATCGGATCGTCGACGTCGTCGGCGTTAGCGAAAAATCCTGGGAAGATGCCGGCCGGCGCGCGGTCGAAACAGCCGCGGGTTCGCTGCGGGATTTGCGCGTCGCCGAAGTGACGCAGATGGACATGAAAGTGGAAGGCGGCAAGGTCACCGCGTTCCGCACGCGCGTCGCGCTTTCGTTTAAGTATGAAAGTTGATCGCGGTTACTGCGCGATATTTGGATTGAATTGGCCGGTCTTGCGGAATCGCCACAGATAGGTCGGCACGATCGCCGCGATAGATTCCGGCGTGATGCCGATGCCTTCCAGCGTGCGGCCGTCGCGTTTGGCGTCGTCGCCGACGACGTTGTCGCGCTTGAGAAGTTCGACTTGATCGGGCGTGATCGGCGGCTTGGGCAGGAATTGCAGGACCGCCGCTTGTAGTTTCATCAGGGCGAACGGCACCGGCACGAGCAGCCGGCGGCGATGCGTGGCGGCGAGAACGAATTGCATCAGCGCCTTGAACGTGCGGACCTCGGGGCCGCCCGCTTCGTAGGTCGTGCCCGGTTTCAAGTCGCCGTCAACCGCCTTGGCGATTGCCTCGGCGACGTCGCCGACGAAGACCGGCTGCATGCAGGTGTGCCCGCCGCCCACCAGCGGCAGCGCCGGAGCGATGCGGGCTAGCGCTCCAAAGCGATTGAAGAAATCGTCCTCGGGCCCAAATATGATGGAGGGCCGGAAAATGATCGCCGCATCGTCGGCGCCGCGCACGAGCCGCTCGCCTTGCGCTTTTGCCCGTGCGTAATGCGCGGACGAACTCTCATCTGCACCGATCGCCGAGACGTGAACGAGCGGCGCGGCCTCGGCCTTGGCGGCTTGCGCCACCGTTTGCGCGCCCGCCGCCATCACCGCGTCGAAGCGCTGGCTGCCGCGCTCGAATAAAATGCCGACCAGATTGACGACGGCGTCGGCGTCGCGCAGCGCGGCCGAAACCGAATCCGGATAGCGGAGATTGGCTTGGACGGCGTGGATCTGGCCGACCCGTCCCATCGGCTGCAAATAGCCGGCAAGCTCGGGCCGGCGAACCGCGGCGCGGATGCGATAACCGCGCTTAGCCAGCGCGCGCACCACATGGCGGCCGAGGAAACCCGAACCACCGAACACGGTAACCAGCATATCAAGCTTGCTTCTCACCGCCATGGGCCGCGAAATACATGATCGGTTCGGCGCTGTATAGTGGATTGGCGCGCAGAACCGATGGCGGCGGTTTCACGATATCGGCCCTTCATTGACAAGGGGATGAGGGCTTTCGTACCTAATCCCGGCAATTGCGGCCACCGCGATTGCCCGGTCACCGATGCCCAGGTGGCGGAATTGGTAGACGCACTAGTTTCAGGTACTAGCGCCGCGAGGCGTGGAGGTTCGAGTCCTCTCCTGGGCACCAAGGCAAAATACGTTTTTGATTCTGCTTTGTTTTTTCCTGAAAAAGTCCCACCCAAGAAATCGGAGCCGAACCCATCTGCTGTATGACGGCAAACTGACACCTGATTGTACCGTCCCACTTCGTTTTGGGTAAGACTCGAACTTGATCTCCATTCGGTCGCTCATGGACCCGAAGCAAGTCGCCTTGCGGATGCGACAAGGGACCCTGTAGCCCGCTTAGGTTCGCGTTCCGACGACTTCGAGGTATTCGGCGGCGATAGAGGTTGTGCCGTCACGGGCGTCGTTGTGCTGGGCATACAGGTCTTCCAGGTCGCGACGGAGCGCGGCTTGGGCCGTTTCGCTAAGCCCGGCGAATGCTTTCAGAGTCGGGCCGTAATGAACCCGATAAAACTCGACCGTTTCCGGAACCGAGAATGGAAATTTCAGGCGCGCCGATCTGCGCGTCATCTGTAGATCGCTGACGCCTGCGCCGAGCCGTTCGCGAGCGGTCGCCTCATCGCCCCATTGCAGCGGACTCGGCACACCGGTGGGCGCTGCGACGTGCTTTGCGGTGGCCCGAAACACCGCGCCGATAAAGCCGCTTGGCGTCCAATTCGCCATCGCGATCTGCCCGCCGGACCGACAGACGCGGCGCAGCTCGGCGGCGACAAGGTCGGGTCGCGGCGCGAATATCGCCCCGAACATGCTGACGATGAGATCAAAGGCCCCGGCGGCAAGGGGAAGATTTTCGGCATCGCCTTCCTCAAACCTAATGTTTAGCTTTTCCCGCGTGGCTCGTGCGCGCGCCTGATCGAGCAGATTGGGAGAGATGTCGACGCCGGTAACGGCGGCGCCGGCCTTCCCCGCGGGAATGGAAAGGTTGCCGTTGCCGCAGGCAACGTCGAGCACCTGCATGTTCGGCTTGATCTGGAGGCGGTCGATGAAATCGTTCGCCGCGGATTCAGTCAGCGCGGCCACGCTGCCATAGTCTCCCGCCATCCAGGTCGCCCTGATGCGGGTCTTGAGGCCGTCAAGGTCGGCGATCGGTTGGACGGTCATGTATCGATCCTTTCATCGAGGTTTCGTTGCGCACGGCGCGCGCATGGGCGCCAACAGCTTCGCCCTCGTGGCCGCAGCCGGCTATCCGAGTTGCGCCGCGGCTATCCAATTTGCGCCCAAGAAATACCGCGCCGGCGCCGATCCGAATGACGATGCAGGGCTAGGCTGGTATTATCGCTGACGGAGATGCTCGCGATGCCGCGCCAGCCGCTTCCGCATGACGTGAAAAAAGCGATCGATCTCGTGCGAGGTGACCTCGCGCGGCGTTGGACCGTCGAGGATCTGGCGCGCCTCTGTAACGTGCGGCGGCGCACAATGGAGAAGCACTTTCGGCGTTTCGCCGGCTGCGCGCCGCTGGAATTTTTGCGCACCGCACGGCTCGATCAGGCGCGGCGCAAGCTCATCGCGGCAGCGCCGGGCGCCAGTGTGACCGGGGTGGCCATGCAATGTGGCTTGACACATCTCGGCCGCTTTGCCGTGACCTATCGCGAGCGCTACGGAGAAAGTCCGTCCGACACGCTGCGATATCGGCGTATCCCGCAGCAACTCAATCCGTCGTCTTTCCGATTGGCTGCATGTTCGGAGCGGGCGACGCTTGCGATCCTGCCGTTTGATCTTAACGGGCCGCAGGCGGCTTGCGCGATCAGCATCGGTGAAGAGATCGCCGCGGCAATGGGTCGAACCGGCTGGGTCAGGATCGCGCCGGCTCGCGCAGCGCGCTATTGCCTGCATGGCCGGGTGAAGGATGACGGCGCCGGCACGCTGCGGATCAGAGCAACGCTGCTCGATCAAACCAGGTCCCGCTATATCTGGGCGGATTGCACGGATTGTGCGGCGGGCGATCTGTTCGGCTCGCCGGATTGGCTTTCCAACATTGTATCGGGGGCGCTTCGTTCGGTCGTGTGTGACGCGGAGATTGATCGTGCCGCTGGCGTCGAGCCAGCACACCTCACCGCCTGGGAGCTCAGCATGCAGGCTCTTCCGATGGTGCTTGCGGCCGACCCTGCCACGCATGCCACGGCGCTCGAATTGCTCGACCAGGCGATCGCGCGCGTGCCGCGCGATCCGATTCCGATCGCCATGGCAGCGTGGTGTCACGGGCTGCGAGCCGGTCATCACTTCACCGGCCATCGCAAGGCCGAGCAGCGTAAAGTGCTTGAACTTGTATCGAGCGCATCGGTGCTCGCCGTTGGCGACCCGCTCGCCAATGCGATGTTGTCGGCTGCCTGCATGCTGGCACACGATCTCACCGCGGCCGAGGCCCATGCACGGCAGGCGCTCGCCATCGACGGTGGATCGCCTTGGGGCTGGGGCCGCCTCGCATGGGTTCATGCCTATCGGGGAGAAACAATCAAAGCGATCGAGTGTTGCAAGATCGCGCGGGTACTGGCGCCTGTCGACCCGCTCAATTTCGTGTGGTCGCTCGGCATTGCCGCGGCCAACTTTGAGCTCGGAAGCTACCACGCCGCGATTCAATGGTATCGGCGCGCGCTTGCAGCACAGCCGAAGGCGATATGGATCAATCGCTTCCTAGCCGCGGCTTTGGTGCACGCCGGCAAGCACGACGAGGGGAAACAGAGTTTCCACATGCTCTGCCGCGATTTTCCCGAATTGACCATCGCCGAGGTCAGAAGCGGGCTACCCCATACCGCTACGCTGCTTGATCGCGTCGCCGATGGACTCGAAAATCTCGGCATGCGCTACTCGTGATCAAGGAGAGGCGCAGTTAGGCGGCGTGGCCGAAGGAAGGCTAGCCGCAAAGTGACTTCCGTTAATGACACGAGCCGACATTGCCAACGATCTAAATTGATGTTCGCTCACGAGAGCGAGCAGCGGACTGTCGGCGGAGAGTCGCATTGGGTGGGACAATCTCGAAAATATCTATTGAGACTCAATGGAACGGTTGGCAAAGGTGGGACACGATAACATATTGAAAGCCCAGGAAAGCTTAGCCACTCTCCTGGGCACCAAGGCTGATGTTGGACATAATCGAGGGCCTCGTGGCCGGATATAGATTCAAGGTCGGTCAATCAGTGAGCTTTATGTCCGGCCCCTTTGGTCGCGGTGGTACGAACAACATTTATACGATCACGCAGCTCTTGCCGCCCGAAGGCGATGACTATCAGTACCGGATAAAAAATGCCGATGAACCGCACGAGCGAGTCGTCAAGGAAAGCCAGCTGAATCCCATCGCATAACGCGGAACCGCCGCGCTTGGCTGCCGCGAAGGCGGGATTATGGCGTTTGACTACAGCTCACCGGCTGAACTGTTCGCCGCAAAACGTAAGACCGGTCCGCGGCAACGGCTCGGCTATCGTCGCTTCGCTACAGCAGCGGAGGCCATCCGGTTCGCCGTGGAAGATTCTCCTGCCATCCGTACGCTTGGTGCGTGGATGCAGGTCGGAGGCGAGCGCTTCGAGAGCGATGAAATCCATCGCCTCTATGACAGCGATGAATATCCTCTGGCGCCGAATGGGCTAACGCACAGGCGGTCTTAGATTCCCGCCCAGGTAAAATTCTATAAGAGTCGTGGGCCGAGGCGCACCTCGATAATGCGCTTGGCCTCGGCAACAATCTCCTCCGCGCTACTCTTTTCAAGATTGACCGGGCTATTCGGCCACGGCGAGGTCGAACCTGGCGAAAAGATTGACGCTCTCCATCCCTTTCCTACAGGGCTGACCTCGATCCTATATCCCTTATAGTCGACGATTGTCATCGTTCGCGTTTATGTGCTTGCACGTCACGTCGGAGAAAACGGTCCCCTACCACCATGCGCCTTCCCGACTTTGATTGCCACGTCTGATTGCCAAATCTGATGGGTACGCCTGATCGTGACGGCGTTCAGCGCGGCGCAATTCGCCGGGGTTTAAATTCTTCGAAACGAGCATAAATAAGCACCGTAGCCGCAATAAAGATCGATGACATTGATAGTCCGCCGACAAGTATCTTGGCCGCAAACGCATCTTTGCAGGCCGCCGAAAGGGAGGCGACATTGACAGCGGAATCGAACGACGCGCGAGCCCGTGCGGAAGCGAATTTCAGGAAGGAAGAGCGTGCCAAAGATGGCGCCAAGGCCATGATGGAATATCAGGCCAACAGCCGACTGGTTCGTGAAAAGACTGAGCGATTGAAAGCGCTGCGATTGGCGAAAGAGGCGGCCGACAAAGCACGCGACGGCTAACCATTCCCTAGCCTTGAAATGAACACGCCGGCGGTCCATATGGTGGGCGCGGCCGTTTCGGCCAGCGGCGAGCCGCGTGTACGGGACCCGTCAGACGGCTTCTAGCTCGCTCTTCCATTTCCCATCGACAGCCCAGATCGCGCGGGATGTCTTGTTTCACCCGCAGTATAGGCTGCCGCGCATCGCGCAGCGGCCGTACAAGCGCACACGCAAGAAAGTCTCTTCATTGACCTCCTTTCATGGCTTCGGGCTTAGCGACGCGATCACACGCGCGCTGACCGAGGAAAAGTACCACGCGCCAACGCCGATCCAGGCGCAGACGATTCCGACCGTCATGTCGGGCCGCGACGCGATCGGCATTGCCCAAACCGGAACGGGTAAGACCGCGGCATTTGCACTACCGATTCTGCACCGTCTCGCCACCAACCCGCGCCCGCCGGCACGCAAGAGTTGCCGCATTCTGGTACTCAGCCCGACTCGCGAATTGTCCGGCCAAATCCTCGACAGCTTCCGCGCCTACGGCCGCCACCTGCGCATCAGAACCGCGCTGGCGATCGGCGGCGTCTCGATGAGCGGCCAGGTTCGCGCGTTGCTCAACGGCGTGGAAGTTCTTGTCGCCACGCCCGGCCGGTTGCTCGATCTCGTCAAAAGCAACGCGCTTCGCCTGGGCGAGGTCGAATGCCTCGTTCTCGACGAGGCCGATCGGATGCTCGACATGGGTTTCATCCACGACATCCGCAAAATTGTCGCCAGGCTTCCGATCAAGCGACAGACGCTGATGTTTTCCGCGACCATGCCGCGCGCCATCGCCGAACTCGCCGCGCACATGCTGCGCGATCCGGTCAAGGTCGCAGTGGCGCCGGTCGCCTCGACGGCCGATCGCGTCGAACAGCGCGTCATTCGCGTCGATCGCCCCGCAAAGCCGGCGGCCCTAATCGACGTGTTGCGCCGGGAAACTATTGACCGCGCCCTGATCTTCACCAGGACCAAGCACGGTGCCGATAAGGTCGCGCGTGGCTTGACCCGGGCGGGCATCGGCGCCGAGGCGATTCACGGCAATAAATCGCAAAACCAGCGGGAGCGCGTGCTCGCCGCCTTTCGTAAGGGCCAAGTCAGGACGCTCGTTGCGACCGATATTGCGGCGCGCGGCATTGATGTTGATGGCGTTAGCCACGTCGTGAATTTCGATCTACCGAACGTGCCGGAAACTTATGTGCATCGGATCGGCCGCACGGCGCGCGCAGGCGCGGAAGGTGTCGCGATCTCGCTGTGCGATGGCGAAGAGGTGGCGTTCTTACGCGATATCGAGAAGCTTATCCGCATGACAATTCCGGTGATCGACAGTCGCGCCGATCAGCGGCGGAGAGAACCACCGCGCGCTGAGCGCGCCTTTGCGCCGTCGCCACCCGGCAATGCCAAGCGACAGCAGTGGCGCCGTGGCGGTTCGGCACGCAGACGGCGTGGCAAAAGGCGACCAAACGAGGCGCCGCGGGGTATCGATGCTATTGCCTTCTCACAACACAAAGACCAGTTGGACCGCGACCGTGGTCCACACGCTCCGCATCGATCTCGCCATTCACAAGGAACATGACGTGCCAAGGAAGAACTCTTGGAATTCGATGGTCTCGTCACCGAAATATTGCCTGACGCCCGTTACCGCGTTCAGCTCGACAATGGGCATCAGCTTGTCGCCTATACCGCCGGACGAATGAAAAAGAATCGGATCAAAACCCTAGCCGGGGATCGCGTAACCGTCGAAGTATCACCGTACGATTTGGAAAAGGGACGATTGATCTTCCGCCACAAGGACGAACGCCCCGGATCGCTGAGCCGTGCGCCGCAGAGTCACCAATTCTGGCGGCGGTGACGGGCAATGACCGGTGATACGCCTAGAAAGGACGAAGCCTACCGCACCCGCTAGCGCCGCGCAGTGATCGCCGCCGCTATCGCATGCGTCCTAGGTTGTTACCCACGTACGCCTGGGAAATCCGGTCGAGATCACCGACACTTTCCAATGAAAACCGCGGCTACTCCAGCTAGAACGAGCAGCATGCACCGCAGGTTCGAGATTCTGGAACGGTGATCTCGGCAGGTTGCGCCAGCAAACGATCACCTGACCTTGAGGTTGACGGCGGACTCTTTTCCTCGATTGCTTTCGATTTCGTACTCGACCGTCTGTCCCTCATTTAGCGAGCTGAGGCCGGCCCGCTCAACGGCGGAAATGTGGACGAACACATCCCTGCTCCCGCCGCCGGAAGGCTGAATGAACCCGTATCCCTTTGTCGGATTGAACCATTTAACGGTACCTGTAGGCATTTCCGGTCTCCAATGTTGACCCCGCACAATACGGGTCGCACCTGAGCACGACAAGCACCGCGGCCGGTCTGCCAATCCCTGGCATTCCGGCGCCTAGCCGGCCGATACTGCAAGCCATGATACTGCAAGCCATGGGCAAATTCTTCGACCAATCCGACTTTTCCGTCGTTATTAAGAACCGCGCGCCGTCTCCAAGACCGTGGAGATGGGAGATTTATCGGGCTGGTCGAAAAAGCCCGATAGCATGCTCGTCGGTCCTTTATGAGACCGTCGAGGCCGCTAGCCGAGCGGGAAAAGAGGCCCTCAAACAGCTCTTGACTGAGTTCCCAGATTGACGACCGCGCCAGCGGTGTATCAATCCCGAACTCTTCTTGGCAATCAATTACCGAGGAAGCTTCTAAGCACCCTTGGTCGGCTTGGATGCTTGAGCTTGCGGATTGCCTTGGCCTCGATTTATCGAATCCGCTCACGCGTAAAAGTTTAATCGCGGGTGTCGCGTATCGGTATTCCAGGTCAGAAACGGGGCGTGCGAGTCGGACTGCCTCTTTCGGCAGTCCCCGGGACAACCCGGGGCTTCATCGGCAGACCCTCGCGTTGCAACTTTTTGCGGGCTAGCTTGCGAGCGCGACGGATGGCTTCCGCCCTCTCCCGCACTCTCCTCTCAGAGGGCTTTTCGTAATGCCCGCGGAGCTTCATCTCGCGGAAGACGCCTTCGCGCTGCATCTTTCTCTTCAGTGCCTTGAGGGCCTGATCGACATTGTTGTCGCGGACGAAAACCTGCACGTGGTGCTCCTCTTTAGATTCAACGCCTGATCGGCCCCACGGCCAACGCGACTAGCCGCATCCGGCTTTTGACGGGTAACGAAAAACTAGCCCGGCAAAAAACACGGCAAAATCGCTGTCCGGGCTGAGGCGGTGAATGAAGTGCGGCTTGCGTTTGCGAAATTCCCGACTTTCATTCCCACGCCGCTCGCCCTAACCGACCCAGCCTCAGCTCATCGGTAAAATGACAACGGCCGATTAACGTGGCACAATCGAGCCTCTCGGTATGGAGAATTTCGCAATGCCGCTGCGGCGAGGCGAGGTGCAGGGCTACGACTTCAATCGGATGGTCGTTGAGTTTACGATGCTCAATCAGGACAGGGTGATTCGCTGTGCGATCAGTACCGCGGCGATGGATGATCTTGAAGGCAAACGTGACGTAAGGCCACATCAGCGCGTGGATCAATTTATGCGGCTGCGCGAAGTAATTGAAGAGCAAGCATCACGCAAGTTCTTCGAGGAACAGGTCAGGGTCGACCGACCCGTAATATTGCGATCCAATGATTTCTCCATAGTCGCTTCGCTAAGGGCTCACGGCAACTAAACGCTGCATTGGATTGTTCGTGACTACTGACAGCGGTCCCCGCTGATCCGTGGCAACGGGCGGAGCGACTTCAGAGAAGGCGCCTTGTGACGCGCTAACATATTGAAAGTTCAGGAAAGATTAACCCCTCTCTTGGGCAACATCATTCGTCGCACGAGTGGCCGAATGCGGAAAGCGCCTCACCGAGGTAGTCGGCGAGGAGCGGCATGCCGAGCAGATACGACGCCGTGCGTTTGTTATGGGCACGCGCGGCTTCGGTACGCAGCTCGTTCCAATCCTCGATGGAGCCGTCGCCGCGGCCGAGCCAGGCGAGCGCGACAAGATCGATCTGCTCGTCCTCGGTCATGGCGAAGATGGCGGCGGCGATCTCCTGGACGACCGGATCGTCGCGGTGATCCTCCAACACGGAAATCATCGCGTCGTCGGAGGGATTCGAGGCATCGTCCGGATCGGTCACCACGTCCTTGGCGTCGAACTCGCGCGCCTTGGCGATGATGTAGCAGACCTTTTCCGGCGAAATCGACAAATCAGGCGTGTTCTCGGAAATTTCATTCGGCATGGCGATCCTCGTCGAGGACAATGAACGAAACGACAGTAACGCAAACCGGAAGCTTGCGAAACCGTTCCGTCGCGCCGCAGACGGGTCACACAGCGTCGCGCGTGAAGACGGCAGGCTGCTTTGCTTCGGGCTTTGTGTCGCGTTTTGCGACCGGCAGAGACAATGCCTTCACGCTTCGCGCGGCTTGCGCCGGCGGCGGCGCCGCAGGGTGAGCGGAGCGGAGCTGTGCGCTCTCGCCGACCGCCACGATGGCGCCGGCAAGAAGCGCGGCGAGCAAACCGATCTTCAGATGCGTTGCGCGATCGAGAAAGTAGAATGAGGAGTTCATCGGATTTCCCATCCCATCGGTCCGGTTCCCCTTGTGAGGCCGGAGTGGGAAAAGAAAAATTCAGGGATTGTTCCTAAGGAATTTCCCGTAGGGCATGATCCGGAAAAGTGGAATCCGGTTTTCCGAAAGATCATGCCCCATCAAGAACACAGGGCATGATCCGGAAAGTCCCGCCCCAGATTTGATCCGGAGCGGAACCGCCCTCCTGAAAAAGATCATGTCGATCAAAAACCTAGAGCTCCAACCGATTCGATTTGAATTGATCGGGCTGTAGCGCCGAGGGATCGCCAGATAAGCCAGCGCCAAAATAACCATCGCTAAAATAAGCCTTGGCATCCCCCGGAGTGCGGGCGATAAGAGGCCGCATGACCATTCGCCTGCATCGCGGCGATTTGCCGGACATTTCGCGCTACAAGGGCGCGGTCGCGATCGACACCGAGACCATGGGGCTCGATATCGGGCGCGATCGCCTATGCGTCGTGCAGCTTTCGCCGGGCGACGGCTCCGCCGACGTCGTGCAAATCCCGCCGCGCGGTGCGGAAGCGCCCAATTTGAAGCGGCTCTTTGCCGACAAGAATCTGCTCAAGATCTTTCACTTCGCGCGGTTCGATCTCGGCGTATTGTGCAAGGCCTTCGGCGTGATGCCGGAGCCGGTCTATTGCACCAAGATCGCATCGCGGTTGGCGCGAACCTATACCGACAAACACGGGCTCAAGGACCTTGTGCGCGAAGTCTTGGGCCAAGACATTTCCAAACAACAGCAATCCTCCGATTGGGGCGCCCCCGAACTGAGCGAAGCCCAAGTCGCCTATGCCGCGGCCGACGTGACGCATCTGCATGCGCTCAAGGACAGGCTCGACGCCATGCTCGCGCGCGAGGGCCGCGAGCAATTGGCGGCGGCCTGTTTTCGTTTTCTGCCGGACCGCGTGCGGCTCGACCTGGCCGGCTTCGGCGCGGACGATATTTTCGCCCATTCTTGAGCGCATGGGAGCCGTAAGGCGCTGAAATATAAGCCTTGCCGGGGCCACATTCGGAGCCGATTTTCGCGAGACACCCGGGTAGAACCGTGGTCTAGAACGCGATCGCTTCAAATTGGATCGATTGGGGTTCTAGATTTTTTATAGGGCATGATCTTTTCGGAAACCCGGTTTCCACTTTTCCGGATCATGCCCTAGGTTCTTGATGGGACGTGATCTTTTCGGAAAACCGGTTTCCACTTTTCCGGATCATGCCCTAAAGTCCGATTTGGGGCGGCGTGAAGGGATACCTCTGCTTGGCCACCGTCTACTCTGCAAACGCGGCAAAGGGTTTTTCTGCGCATTCCCGCGGCGATTTCGAACGCAGCTACCGCGCGGCGCTTCGACACAGCCGGCGTGTGCGCTGGCTGCGGATTTTCGTACCGGCCGGAATAGCGGCGGTTCTGTTGAGCGTAGCCGCCATTAATTACATGCCGCCGATCGGCGGCTTTCGGTTGCCGGGTGAACTGGGCAGGCTCGTCATCCACGGCACCAAAATAACGATGCAACAACCGCGGCTCACCGGCTACACGATCGACTCGCGCGCCTACGAATTTTCCGCCGATGCCGCCGCGCAAGACATCACCAAGCCCAACCTCGTCGAACTGCACCGGCTTCACGCCAAAATGGAAATGCAGGACAACAGCACCGTCGAAATGTCGGCGGCCTCAGGCGTATATGACGTCAAGACCGAAATGCTGAAGCTCAACGACAATATCGAGCTGGTCTCGTCGACCGGATATGAGGGACGGTTGAGCGAAGCCACAATCGACGTCCGCAAAGGCAACGTGGTTTCGGACAAGCCGGTCTGGGTGAAGTTGCTCGATGGCGTGCTCAACGCCAAAGGACTCGACATCGCCGATAAAGGCAGCGTGATCCGCTTTAACGACGTGTCTATGGTGCTGCAGCCCGGCAAACGAACGTCCGGCGACGCGCCGGCGGCAAGCGAATCACCAACGGCGAGCGCACACTGATGCAGCGGTTTGGATATCTCGTCGCGCTCGCGATCGCGGCGGCCGTCTCCGGCGCGGCGGCGCAAGCCCCCGCTCCGCCGAGCCCGTTGGGACTGGGTCAAGGCGAAAGCAAGGATGCGCCGGTTCAGATCGAAGCCGCAACGCTCGAGGTTCACGATAAGACCAAGACCGCCACGTTTTCCGGCAATGTCCAGGTGGTGCAGGGCGACACCACGATGAAATGCCGCAGCCTCGTCGTGTTTTACGGACAAGAGGTCGGCCTTGGCGGCTCCGGCGGCGACGACGCCGCCGCGACATCCGCCAAATCGAACCTGGGGACGCCCCATGGCGCGCAGAGTATTCGGCGCATTGAAGCGCGCGGCGGGGTCACCGTGCTGACTAAGGACCAGAGCGCAAGCGGCGATCTCGGCGTCTACGACCTCAAAAACAAGACGATCACCTTGAGCGGCAATGTCGTCGTCAGTCAGGGTCAGAACGTCATTCACGGGGAACGGGTCGTGGTGAATACCGAGACCGGCAATGCGCGGGTCGAATCGGGAAGCAGCGGCCCATCGGGAACAAGCGCCGCCGGACCGGGCCGCGTCCGCGCGCTGATCCAGCCCGGCAAGGGCGCGGGCGGCGGTCCAGCTAACATCATGACGATCGGACCGGGCCGGCCGAATTGACGCGCCGAACCCCCACCAATTCCAAGCAAAATCGGCTAAAGTCCCGGCGCCGAAAGGTATTGGTCCGCGATTCATAAGGCAGATTTATCCGAGACCGGAGTGTCAGACTTTTTTTCATATTTCCGCCGCCGTGACGCCGATGGGCAACGCAGGCCCCTTGGCGAAAACGAGGCTATCGACCTTAAGTCGATGGGCGGCGCCATCGACACGATCTATCGCGATATCGCGAGCGTGCCGGCGCCGGCGGAGAAAGCGCGCGGAAAGGCTCCGCCGCCCCCACCCGCCGCGCCTCCTCCCGGTCCGTCGCGTCCACAGCGTCAACCGGCGCCGGCGGCCGAACAAAGGAACGGTCCGGGTCCAAATCCGGGACCAAGTCCAGGTCCTGGCCCAGGTCCCGGTCCAGGCCCCGCACCTGTTGAAAGTCCCCCGCAAAGCCCGGCCATGCGTGCGGCGCCACGCCCAGCGGCGCGACCGCGCCGCCGCGCTGACGGCAACGGGGCAGCGGCCCCCGAGCGCAGGGCGCTGCTTTCCGTCCATGGCGTGGAGAAGAGCTTTGTCGGCCGCAAAGTGGTGCGGGGCGTCAGCCTTTACGTGCGCAAAGGCGAGGCGGTCGGCCTGCTCGGCCCCAACGGCGCCGGAAAGACAACCGTTTTCTATATGATCACTGGCCTGATCAAAGCAGACGAGGGACGCATCGAGCTTGATGGTTGCGACGTAACCCAATTGCCGATGTACCAGCGTGCGCGGCTCGGTATCGGCTATCTGCCGCAAGAGGCCTCCATCTTTCGCGGGCTGACCGTGGAAGAGAACATTCGGGCGGTGCTGGAAGTGGTCGAGCCCGACGGCAAACGGCGCGAGCGCGATCTCGATGCGCTACTCGAAGAGTTCAATATCGCACGTTTGCGCAGGACGGCCGCCATCGCGCTTTCCGGCGGCGAACGCCGCCGGGTCGAAATCGCCAGGGCGCTCGCTACGCGGCCGAACTATATGCTGCTCGACGAACCCTTCGCCGGCATCGACCCCATCGCCGTCGGCGACATCCAGGCGCTGGTCCGCCACCTCACCAATCGCGGCATCGGTGTTTTGATCACCGATCACAATGTGCGCGAAACGCTGGGCCTGACCGACCGGGCCTACATCATCTATTCCGGCGAAGTGCTGATGGAGGGCCGCGCCGACGATATCGTCAAAAATCCCGACGTGCGGCGCCTTTATCTGGGCGAGGAGTTCCGGCTTTAATCCTAATCGCAAAAGGGCTGGCGACACGGCGCGCGATGTGCTGTAAGGGCATATAAGCAAGAATCGGACCAAGTCGCGCGGCCCCGTATGGCGTTAAGCCAAAAACTGCAAATCCGCCAGACCCAGGCGTTGGTGATGACGCCGCAGCTGATGCAGGCCATCAAGCTGTTGCAGCTCTCCAATCTCGATCTCGCGGCCTATGTCGATGCCGAACTCGAGCGCAACCCGCTGCTCGAGCGCGGCGCAGAAAGCGAGTCTGCCCCCAACGACGCGACCGGGCCTATGCCTGCCGAAACCCCGGCCATGACCGGCGAGGCGCAGAGCGGCGACGACCTTGCAATGAATAATCAGGCCGGCGAGGAGCGCGGCGAGCCCGCCCTTGACGACACATCGGCCGACGATGCCGAGCCTATCCGCCCGCGCCTGCCGGACATGCCGGCGGGATATTCCGAATGGGCGGGAACGGCCGGCGGCCGCGGGGACAGCGAGTATAATCTCGAAGCCTTCGTGTCCGCGGAGCCGACATTGGCGGAATGGCTGCTCGAGCAAGTCACGCTCGCCATTACCGATCCGGTCCGGCGCATGATCGGCCATTACCTTGTCGGCATGGTCGATGATTCCGGCTATCTCGCCGGCGATCTCCCGGCGACGGCGGCAAAGCTCGGAACCAGCCTCGGCGAAATCGAGGCGGTTCTTTCTATCTTGCAGACGTTCGACCCACCCGGCATTTGCGCGCGCGATCTTGCCGAATGCCTTGCCATCCAGCTTAAGGAGCGAAACCGCTACGATCCGGCGATGCAGGCGCTGATCGCCCGGCTCGATTTGGTTGCGCGGCGCGATTTTTCCGCTTTGAAGAAAATCTGCGCCGTCGGCGACGAGGATCTGGCCGACATGATCGCCGAACTCCGCCGGCTTAATCCGAAGCCTGGCCTCGCCTTCGGGCCGGCGCTCGTGCAACCGATCGTGCCCGACGTCTTCGTGCGTCCCGCGCCGGACGGCGCCTGGCTGGTCGAACTCAATTCGGACACGCTGCCGAAGGTTCTCGTCAACCAGAGTTACTATGCGAAGGTCTCGACCACCGCGCGGCGGGAGACGGAAAAGTCGTACCTCGCCGAGTGCCTGCAGAACGCCACCTGGCTGGTTCGCGCCCTTGATCAGCGCGCGCGGACGATCTTGAAAGTCGCCAACGAAATCGTGCGGCAGCAGGATGCATTCTTCGCGCGCGGCGTCGAGCATCTGCGCCCGCTCAACTTGAAGACCGTCGCCGAGGCCATCGGCATGCATGAATCGACGGTGTCGCGCGTTACCGCCAACAAATACATGGCCACGAGCCGCGGCATTTTCGAGCTGAAATATTTCTTCACCTCGGCGATCCCGGCGGCGCACGGCGGCGAGGCTCATTCCGCAGAGGCGGTGCGTCATCGGATCAAACAATTGATCGACGGCGAAGCGGCCGCAAGCGTATTGTCCGACGACACGATCGTCGAAAAATTGCGCGAAGCCGGCATCGACATCGCGCGGCGCACGGTTGCGAAATATCGTGAGGCCATGCGTATTCCTTCCTCGGTCCAACGGCGACGGGAAAAGCAAGCCGCGACCGCGAATTGATCGCGGCCGGCAAGTGTGGCGTGAGCCTCGGTTCCGCCAAATCGCGTTGACTCCGCGCTGGCCGATACCTACCTCGATGGGAAGCGGCTCGATGGTTTCCGACAGCGCAATCGCTTGAAACTAAATCGATTGGCGCTCTAAATCTTGATGGGCATGATCTTCCCGAAAAGCCGGTTTCCATCCCGGATCGTGTCCGGGTAGGCTTTTTGCGGAGCATGCCCCAGCGAAGAGGCTGCCATGCCGTTTCGCGTATCAGGGAAAAACCTCGATCTCGGGGATGCCCTGCGGCAACGCATCAGCAGGAGAATTGCTGAGACGGTCGGCAAATATTTCGACGGCGGCTATTCCGGACATGTCACGCTGGCGAAGGACGGTTTCGGCTTTCGCACCGAATGCGCCATTCACCTGGATTCCAAGATTACGCTGCGCACCGAAGGCATGGCGTCGGATGCCTATGCCAGCGCCGATCAGGCGGCGTTGCGCATCGAAAAGCGGTTGCGCCGCTATCACCGGCGGCTCAAGGATCACCGCACCGAGCGGAGCTAGGGCATGATGCGGAAAAAGCGCGTCTCGCCGCGCACAGGTCCGAGCGTTCCGCCATGCCGAGCAAAGGCGGAATCAGCGTGGTTTATCAATGTCTCGGCAGGCTTGGCGGCCGGATCGAGCGGTCCGCTTTTTCGGCCGTGGATGCCCATTGACGCGCCTGCAGGGGGTCCCTATGGTCCGCCGCCCCTGAGCAGAGAACCCCGGAACGTCGGTGTCGGTTCTCGGGAAGTGACGCTCAGTTCAAGTTAGCGCTGGCAAAAGCCCCGTTTCTCAGGTTCCGTATATGCCGCTCAACGATCTGTTCGCGCTCAACGCGATTCTCCCGGCGCTCAAGGTCAACAGCAAGAAGCAAGTGCTACAGGAGCTTGCAGCGCGCGCGGCCGTGCTGACCGGACAGAACGAACGAACCATTTTCGACGTTCTGACGCAGCGGGAAAAGTTGGGCTCGACCGCGGTCGGCGACGGGATCGCCATTCCTCACGGCAAATTACCGGGCCTGACCCGTTTGTTTGGACTATTCGCCCGCCTCGACCGCCCGGTGGACTTCGATGCGCTCGACAATCGACCGGTCGATCTTGTTTTTCTCCTGCTTGCACCCGAGGGCGCCGGCGCCGATCACCTCAAGGCCCTGGCACGGATCGCGCGGTTGCAGCGCGATCCGGCGGTCGTGCAAAAATTGCGCGCCACGCATGACGCCGAATCGCTCTATGCGGTCTTGGCCATGCCATCGGCGAGCGCGGCGTAACCATGAATCAGTAATCAGCAGTCAGTAATCGGAAGATTCTTTATTCTCTGAATACTGAATTACCGACAACTGACTTCCTGATCACCGACAACTGACTCCTGGTCAGTGGACGCTCACCATTTCGAGTTCCTGACTCCAGGCATTGGCGATTGCAGCCTCGCGGCTATCGGTGAGCATGATCGGGGTGCCGTCGGCAGCATGCAGCGTGAAAAGCGTCTGCCCCGGCGGTATCCGCGGTATGTCCGCTTGCGGAAAAAGGGCATGGACGTCCTCGGAACGGACCGTCTTCACGTAAGCAATCTCGCCGTCGCCGAGATGGGCGAGCGCTTCGGCGGTCATATTCAATTTGATCTCGAAACGATTTGTTTCATTCATGGCCCTCGACTCCTTTCTCGGTCGAGTTTTCATTTTGGTTAATCGTACTCATTGATCGAAATCGATTTAACGACGCGCTCCGGCTCGGGGCGCACGAGATCGATCGAGAGCAACCCATTCTTCAAGTCCGCGCTCGAAACTTCTATCCCGTCCGCCAGCACGAAGGTGCGCTGAAACTGCCGCGCGGCGATGCCGCGATGGATATATTGCCGCGTTTTGTCGTCGTGCTGGCGGCCGCGGATGACGAGCTGGTTCTCCTCTACCGTGACGTCGAGCTGATCGCGGGTGAACCCCGCTATCGCCAGTGTAATGCGCAAACGCTCGGCGCTGTTCCCGTCGCGGGGAACCCGTTCGATGTTGTAGGGAGGGTAGCCGTCCGCAGCTTTGCCGACGCGATCGAGCACGCGCTCGATTTCCTCGAAGCCAAGCAGCAATGGACTGGAAAGCGACGGCAGTCTGGACATGATTCCAAAGCCCTTCGGCGAGCGACTTTGCGGGGCCCCTGCGGCGCCCCCGTTGCCGAGCGAAACGTTCCGCTCCGGCTTTTTGGAATATGGTCATCGCGGCCAAACGGTTCAAGCGATCGGCTATCCCTATTGGCCTCGCTTGGCCTTGTGAAGTTGTGTCGGTAAATTGGGTCTAAATAGCACCCCGCGCCGCCCTCCTAATTCGGCCTCGTTTGGTCTAATTGTGGGCGGTTGGGTAGCAAATCCGGTAGCAACGTTCACCCGGAGGGCGACATGGCCGTGATCATCCCGCTAATCATCTTTGTGGGCTTAGCAGCCGTTATTGTCTGGGTGGCAGATTACACGTCAGTCGGCGCACGACGCTACAAAGCGCTTGCCATCCTCAACAGGCGTCTAGCCAGCGGCGAGATCGACCGAGCCGAATACGAAGAGAAACGTAAACTGATCGGCCGGTGAGAGCCGCCGTTAGAGGTTTGCGGGTAGGATTTCACGCGCCCAACGTGCGCCGCCTGCAGCTCGAGCAAAGGACGGCGCCGGGCAAAAGCTGGCCTGCGTCTATTTCGAGGAGGAGCCTGGCCGCCGGGTCGGCAGCCAAGCTGCTCAGTAAGGACGGGGGTCAGCCCGTCTCCGGCTAGATCGCACTGCAGGCTGTGACCGTCTTGTGAGGTTAGAATCCCGCCACCGGTGTTGTACCCGGGAATCGCCCCACCGGCTATGCCGGCACTGCTGGCCGCCAGCACCAAACCGCCGGCGTGGGGATCGGGGAGTAGAACGTCAGCCGAACAAAGCCGCGATTTCGCTCTGAAAAAGGGTAGCATTTCGGCGGCAAACCGCGGCGTCTCTTTTCCTAAGTTACTGAAGTCGGCAGTACGGATTGGGCAAGCCAAACGGTTCAAGCGATCGGGTCGCGCGAACGATCCCGATTTACGGTAATTTGAGCGGCTCCGGCATGGCGCGCTCCGCCTCGGCGATAAGCTGCGCTTCGTGCCGGTGCACGAAAACGCCGCCGGCGATAAAACTCAGCACGGTAATCACGGCCAAAACGACGACGATCGGACCTTCCAAGCGCTCGAATTCGAGACCGAGCGCGTAGGCCGCATAGCCATAAGTCACCGCCCAAAGCCACGAACCCACCGCATTGGCGATCAGGAAGCTGCGCCACGGCATGACATTGGCGCCGGCGAAAATGCCCGCGAAGGTTCGCAGCACCGGCACGAATTGCGCGACAAACACGATTTTGCTGCCGTGGCGGAGGAACAGATACTGGCCGAGTTTGATCCTGCCTTCCGTCATGCGCACATAATTGCCGTAGCGCAGCAATAGCCAATATCCGAATTTGCGCCCGATCAGGTAGCCGAGCATCCGGCCGAGGATCGCCGCCAGCGCCGCCGTCAAGATGACCGAGACGATGTTGAGATCGTGTTTGGTGCCGGCGTAAACCGCCGCCGCAAGCAGCGCGGTTTCGCCCGGCAGGGGAAAACCGATGCATTCCAAGCCGACGACCGCGGCGACCGTCAGCAGGCCGTAAACATGGATCAAATGCTGGAGAAAATGCATGCGAGGCTGGGTGCCGGAACTGGGATCAGTTGAACGTGCTTAGCTAAACATAATTGTGCAAACAGAGCGCGTCGAGTTGGCCGTCCCGGATTGTCCGCAAAGGACCTCGTTCGCGCCGGCATGAAATCGGGACCGCGTTCTGCAACTTCACAGGCGCCGGCCGCGTTCCGCCAGGCGCGCGTTCCGTCAAGCGTACTGTCTTGCCCGCCGCATGTGAAGCGAGGGGCCGCGAAGCCGCTGCGGCTCGCGCCTTGTTGTTCTTCCCCGCGCGGGATATTTTGCGGCAAAGGAGCCCGCCATGATGTCAACCGTGATCGGCGGCGCCATGCTGCCGCATGCTCCGCAATTTTTCACCCTACCGGAAACCGAAGACAAGGCACTAGTCGCCCATGTGCGCGAAGTCGCGGCCGATATCGGCAGCCGGCTGCGGGCGCTTGATCCGGATCTTTGGATCATCTTTTCCAACGATCACGCCGAGCATTTTTTCCATACGACCGCCCCGCCATTCACGGTGCATGTAGGCGGCGAGGCGAACGGCGAATTCGCCGGGCGGAAATTCCACTGGGAAATCCCGAGCGAGATCGGCTTCGAGCTGGTCCGCCAGCTTTACCGGCAGAATTTCGATCCGGCCTTCACCTCGACGGCGAAGATCGATTACGCCATCGGCATTCCGCTCACCCATCTCGGCCATTCCGGCCCGGTGCTGCCGATTTACGTCAACGCCTATTTGCCGCCGCAGCCGACCATGGAACGCTGTTACGCCTTCGGCCAGGCCGTGGCCCGCATCGTAACGGCGCTTGGTTTGAAGACGGTGATATTGTCGAGTGGCGGCATGTCGCATTTTCCCGGCACCGATCGTTACTCCAATCCTGAATTGGCCTGGGACCGGCGTCTCCTGGAAAAACTCGCCGGCGGAAACCTGAAATCGCTGATCGGGTTCGATGAAGCCGAACTTGACGATACCGGCAATATCGAATTGCGCTGTTGGGCTTGCGCCGCGGGCGCCTTGGGCGAGCGCAAGCCCAACATAGTCTCCATGGACCCGAGCTGGCATCATAATTACGCGTCGCTCGGCTGGATCGGCGACGCGGCGGAAGAACGCCACGCCGCGCATGATCCGTCCATCAAGCCGGAATTGGTGGAGCTCACATCCGCCCTGCACGGCCTGGCTCACGATCCGGAAATGCGCGCGCAATATTTGGCCGATGCCGGCGCCTTCGCCGACAAGTTCCGGCTGCCGCCGGAGCAGCGTGAGGCGCTCGTCAAGCTCGACCTGCCCTCGATGGTGAAAATGGGTGCGCATCCTCTGGCGCCGTTCCTGGCGCAATTGCAGATCGAGCGGCTGATGCCGAAATCCGGCAAGCAACGGGCGGAGTAGCTTTTTGCAGCGCCCTAGCCTGCTACTGAGCGCGATGCTTATGCTTGCCGCCTGCGGGCACGATCTCGCGTCCGACAGCGACAGCGGGGTCAACGCCTATCCTACGAACTACAAGTCCGACATCCTGGCGGCAATGCATGCATATTTGAACGATCCCACCGGAATCCGCGACGCGGCGATTTCCGAACCGGCGATGAAATCATCGGGCAATCTCTCGCGCTATGTCGTCTGTCTCAGATTCAATCCAAAGAAGAGCGCCGGCGAATATGCCGGCCCGCGCGAAATCGCGGCCGTATTCCTTGCCGGCCGTCTCGATCGATTCGTGGATACGCCCAAGCAGGAATGCGCCGGCGCGACCTATGCGGCGTTTCCGGAGTTGCAAAAGCTGCCGCCATGATCCGGCGCGCGGAATAGAGTTTGACGGGGCATGATCTTTTTTCGGAAAACCGATTCCCGCCCTGGATCGGCGTCCGGGGCAAGCTTTTTTCCGGATCATGCCTTAGGATATCGCGAACGAAGAGACAGAGAGCGTCATGCAGAAGAGCCCATACGATCGCGCCGCGCAGGATATCGGCAACATCGTCAATCTCGGTCACGTCAATGTCTGTATCGACGACCAGCACTTGGCCACGCATTATTACGTCACCGGGCTAGGCCTAACGCGCGATCCGTTCCTCAATACCGGGGCCGGCAATATGTGGATCAATGTCGGCATGAGCCAATTCCATCTGCCGATGGGCAGCCCGGAAATCCTGCGCGGCGTGATCGGGCTCGTGGCGCCGGATCGTGAAGCCCTGCTCGGCCGGCTGACGCGCGTGCGCAAGCCGCTCGCCGGCACCAAGTTCGAATTCCGCGAAAGCAACGACGGTGTCGAAACCATTTGCCCCTGGGGCAATCGCATCACGATGCACATGCCGGACCCGCGGCGCTTCGGCCGGGTTCAGCTCGGCATGGCTTATGTTCGCTTCGATGTCAGGCCCGGCACGGCGGCGCGTGTCGCCCGCTTTTATCGCGAAATCATGCATGCGCCCGCGGACACGATCGAAAACGGCGCCGGGCCGCAAGCGCGCGTGCAGGTCGGCGAAAAGCAATATTTTTATTTTCGCGAAACCGAAGCGCCGGAACTGCCTTACGACCGGCACCACGTGCAAATCTATATAGCCGATTTTTCCGGCCCGCACCGGCGGCTCCTCGAGCTCGGCCTCATCACCGGCGAGAGCAACGAATACGAATATCGTTTCAAGGACATCGTCGACCTCGACAGCCGCGAAGTGCTGTTCACCGTCGAACACGAGACCCGCAGCCAGACCAATCCGATGTATGGGCGGCCGCTCGTCAATCGCAATCCGGCGCAAACCAATACCGACTACAAGCCGGGACACGACAGCCTGTCCTGGGCGCTGCCGTGAAGCACAATGCGCGCCGCGCGCTGGTCATCGGCGGATCGCTGGGCGGGCTGTTCGCCGCGCATCTTCTTCGCGGCGCCGGCTGGGACGCTGCCGTCTTCGAACGCAACGAAGAGGAGCTGACCGGCCGCGGCGTCGGCCTCGGTACCCATCCACAGCTCATCGCGATCCTCCGCCGCGCCGGCATCGCCTTCGACGAGACGATGGGCATCAGGGTGGCGAAAGTCGTTTGTCTCGATCGCGTCGGCAAAATCGTCGTCGAGCAATCGACGTCGCGCACCATGAGCGGCTGGCCGCGGCTATATCAGGCGCTTCGCGCGGCGCTGCCGGGGCGGGATTATCGTCTGGGCAAAAGCCTGCATCACGTCGAACAGGACGGCGCACGCGTCACTGCCGTGTTTGCGGATGGCGCGCGCGAGACGGGCGATTTGCTGGTGGGTGCCGACGGCGTTCGCTCCACGGTGCGCGCGCAATTCCTGCCGCGGGCCGAGCCTCTCTATGCCGGCTATGTCGCCTGGCGCGCGGTGCTCGGCGAAGCGCAGGTGCCGCCGGCGGTCCGCCGCGAGATTTTCGCGCTCTACACCTTTTGCCTGCCGGAAGGCGAGCACCTGCTCGGCTATCCGGTTCCGGGCCGCGACAATGACACCGCCGTCGGCCGCCGCAGCTACAACATTGTCTGGTATCGGCCGACAGATCCGCCGGCGCTCGCCGACATGTGCACCGATGCTTATGGCCATTGCCACGCCGGCGGCATTCCGCCGCCACTGATCCGCAAGGATGTGATCGCGCGCGTCAAGCGCGACGCGAAAGCGCTGCTCGCGCCGCAGATCGCGGAAATTTTCCTGCGCAGCGATCCGTTCTTTCAGCCGATTTTCGATCTCGAATCGCCCGCGCTCGCATTCGGCCGCGTAGCGCTCACCGGCGACGCCGCCTTCGTCGCCCGCCCGCATGTCGGCGCGGGCGCGACCAAGGCCGCCATCGATGCAGCCGTTCTCGCCGATTGTCTCAGCGATTGCGGCGACGACGTTGAACGCGGGCTTGCCCGCTTCGAAGGCATGCAGCTGCCGTTCGGCCGCGACATGGTCGCGCTGGCGCGGCAGCAAGGCGCCTATCTCTCGGCGCAACTCAAGCCCGAGGGCGAGCGCAGCGCCGACGAACGAAGGCGCGATATCGACGCTCTGCTTCACGCTCACGGCACGCGCAGCGATCAGGTCGGCGAGATCGTCGCGGCGCGCGGCCTTAATGCTCATTTTTGATCGTGATGAGGAATTCTCGATGGCTGGACCTTTGGCCGGTATCCGCGTCCTCGACCTGACGTCCGTGGTGGCGGGCCCACTGGCCACGCAGACTTTCGCCGACATGGGAGCCGAAGTGATCAAGGTGGAGAGTCCGGACGGCGATACCACGCGCTATACCGGTCCCGCACGCTCGCCCGACATGGCGGCATTGTTCATGGGACTAAACCGCGGCAAGCGCTCGCTGGTGCTCGACCTCAAGCAGGCCGCCGCCGTGGACGCGCTGTGGCGCCTGATCGACGGCGCGGACGTTTTTGTTCATTCGATGCGGCCGCAAAAGATCGAACGGCTCGGCTTCGGCCATCAAGCCGTATGCGCGCACAACCCGCGCATCGTCTATGCCGCGCTTCACGGCTATCGCAGCGGAGGTCCCTATAGCGGGCAGCCCGCCTATGACGACGTTATCCAAGGCCAGTCCGGCGTCGCCGCGCTGATGGCCGAAATCGCGGGCGAGCCGCGTTATGCACCGACCATTCTCGCCGACAAGACCACCGCACTGACGCTTGCAAACGCGGTGACGGCGGCTTTGCTCGCGCGAGAGAGAACCGGCCGCGGACAATTCGTCGAAGTGCCGATGTTCGAGACCATGGTCGCCTTCGTGCTCGCCGAGCACCTGTTCGGCCATTGCTTCGCGCCGCCGCAGGGCAACCTCGGCTACACCCGCGTGCTCGGTGCCTGGCGCCGGCCGTACAAGACGCGCGACGGCTACATTTGCATGATGGCCTATACTGAAGCGCAGTGGCGCAAATTCTGGAACGCGGTAGGCAAGCCGGACATTTGCGACGACCCGCGCTTCGACTCGATCGCAACGCGCAGCCACAACGTCGTCGCGCTCTACGAGCTGGCCGGCGCGGCGCTTGCGGAAAGGACGACAGGCGAATGGCTCGCGCTGCTGCGCGAGCTTGAAATTCCGTCGGCGCGCGTTTCAAGCCTTGACGAAGTGATAACCGATCCGCAGCTCGCGGCAAGCCGCTTCTTCAAACGCGCGACGCATCCAAGCGAAGGCGAGATCCTGTTCGTCGATCAGCCGGTGCGGTTTAGCGACGGCGGCACGGCTAACGCGCGGCTGCAGCCGCGGCTCGGCGAGCACAGCATCGAAATCCTGCGCGAAGCGGGCCTCAACGAAACCGCGATCGAGACGTTGCTCGCGTCCGGCGCGACCGTCCATCCCAACCGCAAGGCCCGGGCAGCGGAATGAATTGCTAGGGCATGATGCGAAAAAGCCTGTTCCGGACGCCGATCCGGGATGGAAACCGGTTTTCCGAAAAGATCCCGCCCCATCGAACATCTAGAGCCGCGATCGATTCAGTTAGAAGCGATCGCGCTTAGTCTGGAGCAGCACAATCAGGGCCGGGCTTTTCCTAATCATGCCGCAATTCCGTTCACGGGAATGAATCCTTTACCGCGGCAACGGTTCGGTTTGATGTAACGATTCGGTTGGACGAATTGAATTTCTTTTTATTTACCGGCCATTAGTCCTCGTGTGACCAAGAGGCCACAATCCTGGACAATTGCAAAGTGAGGCACACCGTCGCCACAAAAAAGGACCCCAAGCAGAATATTTGCTCGGGGGCTTGAAGTTTGTTGCCTCACTTAGGCTTCTAAGGGCTGGGCGGCCAGTCGGGGGATGATGTGCCGCCCAGCCTGGCCTAATGAACGCTATCTAGTCATGCGCGGGGTGGATTCAATGCGCGAAGAAAAGGCGGCGAAAGCCAAGACCATCGCCATTTCCGTGCCGATCATCGCAGCCACGGCGGCGTGCTGGACGACGGCATGGGTTATGGTTTTCTGGCTCGCCTATCGGCTGGTTAATTAGCCGAAGATTAATAGCGATACGGCTCGACCTCCCAGAGCGGAAAGGCCGACAGCACGTGCGGTCCATTGGCCGGCGCCGCCGGGTGAAGATAGGACCGGTCGAGTTTGCCGAAATTCGTCACGCCGAGCAGCCCAAGCGCGCGCGTCACTTCGTCTTCCAAGATTTCCAGCATCCGCACGATCCCCGCCTGGCCGGCCGCGGCTAATCCGTAACATTGCATGCGGCCGAGCCCGACCAGATCGGCGCCGAGCGCGAGCGCCTTGACGATGTCGGTGCCTCGGCAGAACCCGCCGTCGACGATGATCTTGGCGCGGCCTGCCACCGCCTCGACTACTTCGGGCAAGACATCCGCCGAGCCGCGGCCGTGGTCGAGCTGGCGGCCGCCATGATTGGAGACGTAGACGATCTCGACGCCGTGATCGAGCGCGATCTTCGCATCTTCCGCGGTGCCGATGCCCTTGATGGCGAGCGGGATCTTAAACTTGCTTTTCATGCGCTCGACGGTGCGCCAATCGAGCGCCATCTGAAAATCGCGCCCTTGCACGCGGCGCCGTCCGGCGGTGACGTGGCGCTTGGCGAGATCGCGCTCGCGCCGGCTATAATGGGCGGTGTCGACCGTGAGGCAAAATACGGCGTAATTGCTCTTGATTGCGCGCTCGACATGAGCGTCGGACCAGGCGGCATCGCCGCGCACGTAGAGCTGGAACATGCGCAGCGCATTCGGCGCTGCTTTGGCGACCTCTTCCAGCCCCGGATCGCACACCGAGCTGAGCATATGGGCGACGCCGAATTCCGCAGCCGCCTTGGCCACCGGCCCGGCGCCGTCGCGATGAAAGCTTTCCAGCGAACCGACCGGGCAAAGCACAATCGGCAGCCGCAATTTGTGACCAAGTATTTCGACCGAAGGATCCACCTTGCTGACGTCCCGCAAGATTCGCGGCCGCAGCGCAATCGAGTCGAGCGCCATCCGATTGCGCCGCAGCGTCGTCTCGGTCTCGGTGCCGCCGACGATATAATCCCAATCGTTTTGATTGAGATTGGCGCGCGCTTTGCGCACGATTTCGTGCAGGTTGTAGAACTCGCTCGCGGCGGCGGCATTGGCCGCGGCTCTGGCTTCATCGGGATTTTGATGGGTCATCGGAGGTCACTGAATTGCTGACAAGGTGGGCGTTGCTAGGGCTTCACGTCATGAGTTTGGCGGTTGCCGAGAGGCTCGGTCAACGAAAAACTGCAGGCGCGACGCGTCGCCGAAGCGCTTAATTTCAGCGCAAGCGCTCCAAGGTCATTCGCAGGCCATAGCGCGGCCGCAACGTGATGAGGCCCTGAGGTTCGACGGGGTAACCGGGCTTCAGGTGCAGCCGATAGCGCTGCGCGATCATGGCCAGGATCAGGATTGCTTCCGTCATCGCAAAGGCCGCGCCGATGCATATGCGCTGACCGGCGCCGAACGGAATATAGGCGAAGCGCGGATGGTCGACCGCGAACCGTTCCGGAATGAACCGATGCGGTTGTTCCCATAGTGACGCTTTCCGATGCAGGAGCCAAGGAACGATCAGGACGATGGCTCCCGCCGGAATCCGATGACCGAGAATATAGTCGGCGGCAATCGGCTCGCGCGCCATGGTATGCGCGGGCGGATAGAGCCGCATCGCTTCCTCGATCACCATGCGCGTGTAGCGCAGTTCGGCGATGTCTTCGTAGCGCGGCGTCCGGCCGTTGAGGACGACGCTTAATTCGTCGCGCAACTTAGCCGCCGCCGCCGGATGCAACGAAAGTAGATACCACGTCCAGGTCAGCGCCTGCGCGGTGGTCTCGTGTCCCGCCATAAAAATCGTGACCACCTCATCGCGCACTTCCTTCGCGCTCATGCCAAGGTCGGTTTCCGCATCGCGCGCGGCGACCAATCGCGCCAAAAGATCCTTGCGCTCGCCGTGCGGTCCGCCGGCGCGCGCGCCGAGCAGGCGATCGACCGCCCGGTCGAACTCGTCGAAGGCGGCGGCCGCATTTTGCCGGGGCGAAAGGAATTTACTGAACCAGGTCGGAAAACCGAGCAAATCGAACAGGCTCGGCCGTACGTTCTTCTGATACTGTTCGACGCTCCGTTCGACAATATCGACTATCTCGTCGGAATCCGCCGAAAACATCGTTCGCGAGATGATGTGCAGCGTCGTGTGCATCATCGCCGCGCCGACATCGACCTCGCTCGAATCGGGCAGCGCATCCCATCGCGACAACAGATCGCCGGTAACGTCGGTCATGACCGGCGCATAGGCGCCCATGCTGCGCGGGTCGAAGGCTGGCGCCATGATCCGCCTATGCCGGCGCCAAGTCTCGCCTTCGCTTGTCAAAAGGCCGCGGCCGAGCCCCGGTTCCAGCAGCCGCCGCGTCAATTCCGATTTGGTGTAATTCGCCGCGTTGTCGAGCAAGACATGGCGAATGGCATTCGGCTCATTGATTATGAACCTGCGGCGCCACAACAGCCGGCGAGCGACGATGTCATCGTCGAACGCCTCCGGCGGATAAGTCGCAAGCGTGTTGTCGCGAATGAGCCGGAGGAATTCACGAAGGTTCGGCCGCTCCTGCGGACGAGCCGGCATGGCAAGGACCGGGCTATTGTCTACATCCATCGCGCCAGCGCCGGTTCTACCATCGGACCCCGCTCCACGAGCGCTTGATAACACCTGAAAACGAAATGGACGGGCGGCGGCACGCCGACCGGCCCGGCAATCGCCAGCGGCAAACTCACAAATCCGTGATCGGGCGCCGGCATCCCGGCGCGTCCCGCCTGCGTAGCTAACGTCGCCTCCCAATCATGGGCGGCCCGGTCGATTGGTTCCGTACGCGACGAAGAAAAAGATGCCGGAGACCAAGCCAATGTGGAGCAACCTCGGCCCAATTAGAATGAATATGATACTGGATCATATTCCGAAGCAGGCCGGGGTGTACAAACTGACCTTTACGTTGTGGGGCAATACTTACGCGTACATCGGTGAAGCCGGTGCTCGCGGCTTGCGCGCGCGTATTGGCGACTACGCGAACTTTCCTGCCGCCGAGGGCAACAAGACGGAGCATCTTCTGCGCGATCTTCTGCAGGAAGCCGGAGAGGCGAACCTGTCCGTTAGCTGCACGGGGGTAACGGTGGACGAGCAAAAGGCGCGACGTAAATTTGAGCAAGAAGCGATTGCCGCAACCCGGCAGGAACGCTTGATGTGCCTTAACTCAGGCGGCTATTCGGTCGATGTTCCGATGCGGCGTTTCGTACTTGAAAGCGAAGCGAAAATGCTTCTCAAGGATCTGGAACGCGTTCGCGGCAAGCTCGCCAAGCTTGGTTAGTCTGCATCGGAGGACCGCGCGTTCGCGCGTTTTGGACAGACAACTGAGCTTGACCGAGCTTGTCGTGTGGCAGGCCTTCGTTTGAGTTGCTCTTTGTCTTGGCTCGTGCATTGTCGAAACAGCCGAGAAGTTACGGCTGTGACGGCGATGGCGAAGCGTCGTCACGGGGACGATCGCGCCGTTCAGCCATGAACTGGTCGAACTCGGCCCTGTCCTTGGCAAAGCGCAGGCGCTGCAAGAACTCCTTGAACTCGCGCTGTTCTTCTTCGAGCCTGCGCAGTGTATCGGCGCGGTACTCGTCGAAGGCGCGATTGCCACTCGAGGGTGGATTAGGTCCCCACCAGTCCACCTTGGAGCGCATGCGGTCCATTTTATCTTGCCACCGGCCTACGCCGTGATGATTCCAGCAACCCATTCGTCCACTCCCGATCATGAAAGCTAGGACGGCGAGGCCCAACGGCCACCACCAGAAAAAGCCTAGAATCATCAGCGCGATCCAGGCCGGCTTTCCGAATTCATCGAGCTTTGCTGCGATAGGCATAGGCACCTCCCGCGTGTAAATGTAAATAACATTTACATTCTGCTTCTCATTCTGTCAAGAGGGGTCTCGGCACTGATCTCATTTAGAAGCAGGAGGCCAATTATTCCGCCGACACGCTATAGGCGCCGGCACCTTCCGGGCTGGGCAGTCCGAGGCCGCGCAGGTACACCAGCACCGCCGCCTCAAGCAGCTCTTCGGGCGACATCGGCAATGTGCGCCGGGACGGGTCGCCGCGGCCGAACAGCGAGGCAATGCCATGTGACATGGCCCAGATATGTAGGGCGACCATCAAGGCTGGGGGCCGAGAATGGAGCGGCGCTCGTGCGCACAGTGTCTCGGCAGCGCGCCGCAGAACGCCAAATGCCCGCTCCCCGGCTTCACGCAGTTCGGAACTGGTCGCGAGCGAAACACCGGCCTCGAACATTGCTGAGTAATAAGCGGGCTCGGTCCGCGCGAATTCAAGATAGGCCTTGCCCAGCCGCTCGAGCGCGGCCAAAGGCTGTGGGCGACCATCGTCCCATGTTTGCTCAAGGACAATCGCGAACCGTTCGAATCCGCGCAACGCGATGTTGGCGAGAAGTTCATCACGGTCGCGGAAATGGCGATAGGGTGCCGCCGGGCTCACGCCGGCCCATCGCGCCGCCTCGGCAAAGGTGAAACCCGCGGGCCCCTTCTCCGCGATTAATTCCAAGGCAGCGCGCAATAGCGCTTCTTTTAGATTGCCATGGTGGTAGCCGCGCGGCCCACCGCCCGTGTGGTATTTGGACCAGTTCATGTAAATAGCTCTTACATGAGCCGGTGCCGAACGTCGATGAGCGGTTTTGGCGGTCCCGAGAAGACTCGAACTTCCGACCTTCGGTTTAGGAAACCCATGCAGCCATGTCGCCCGATGTTCGCTCGTACCATCGGGCGCTGATTTGTCTTGCAAATCTCGCTTCGCCGTGCCGCTCAGTGTTGGATCGTGGCACCCGGTTTGAGGTAATCCGGTGCCAATTTGGGTGCCAAGCCGCGCCGTAGAAGGGAGCATGTGTGTGGCGTGTAGCGGTAACCCCACGATAGATTGGCTGGCCATAAAGCCATGCTGAAACAGAAAGGAGGTGCTAATGCAGCCTTTACTCGTGGCCCTAATCCTCGCTGCTGTTGTGGGTGCGGTTTTCCTAATAGCACGTCGAGGGTATTGGGGTTATCCGCAGCGTCTTTCCGATGAGGCGCGTGGTATCTCGGGAGAAACAGCAATGGCTAAGTTTTTTCGTTTGTTCTGGGGTTGGGCCGATTACACGCCGAAAGATTGGTCAAGCGCTCCATATAAACGAGCCTATTCAGATTTTCCCAAAACAATCCGAATGCACCACTGATGGACGGACGCGTGTAAAGCGCTCCCAACAGCGAGGGGCGCGCTGTGTTGGGTTGCCCTTGCGCGTTGTCACTTGGGGTCCAGGAAATTCCTCTTCACCATCCCGCCTGCATGTCGTTGCAGTTGGTCTCGACTGTCGCCAACATAATGACCAAATGAGCTACGATGACCAAATCCAATCATACTTAACGAACGGCGGCCCCGGTTATTTGGAGATGGACGAGGCATTCTGTGCCCGAATGCGTAAGGCCATTGAAGCAGGGCTGGAAAGCGCGCCGATTGGTGTCGTCACCACGCCTGCAACGAAGAGGCCGAAATACATCCCAGCAGAGCAAATAGTAGCCTTCTCGCGGGGCGATGGGCCTTTATTTTAATTCTACGACCAGGGCCATCGCGGCTTTTGCGCTTTGAACCCGTGGCCGGGACCGAATCAAAAGCGACATGAGCGATACTGGTAGGTGCTAGCGGGCCTGTGAGCGGGTGCCCTGCCCGCCGCAGTGACCGTATCAGGTAGCGGCTCGGTGCTTTTCGATTTGGAGAAGTTGGCTATCCGATACGACGGTGCGGTGATATCGAAGCACTGATCGTCGGAGATCGCTGTGACCGCCACAGATAATATTGGGGGATGGTACTGACCATTCCCTGCCCTGCGCAGCCCAAGCCGAAGGCCGTGCGCTTGGCGCTGGCGTTGCCTGGCAACCACAACTCATAAATCTCTTTAATTTAGCAGCAGCACCTGTCGTTTATTATCAATCGACCAAGAATTGAACCGGCTCAAAAAGGTTTGACCGAGCAGCAAGTCCGCTTGGGCGGAAGAAAGAACGCTCGCTGTCACGTTTTCAAGAACATGATTTCCAACTTTCAATGAGCGAATTACAAAAGTCACCGACGGCACGGTTGACCCATCAGCTAAGCGATAAGTCTTTTTGCCTAAAAAATCGCTCTCTTGAAGCGTCCCGGTCCTAATAAGTCTGCTGACTACATCGGCGGGGATGCTCACGTCAGCCGCACCACTATCAATGGTAAAATTCAGAGTCATCTGACCATTGATGAGAACCGGAATTATAAAGGTTCCGCCTTGCACTGAAAGAGGAATACTTTCGCCATTATTAGTGGCGGTTTGAGACTGGGACTCGGACTGGGACTGGCCCTCGCTAACGCCATTAGAAACCGAAGCGGTTGTGTTCGGCGGATCAGAAATTGGCTTGGTCGAACGCACCGATTGGGGTTTTGCATTTGAAGCTACTGTTGGAGTACCGGGTGGCGCTGGCAATAATTTTTCAACAGAACCCTCGCTCCAGTTGGTTGCCGCGTCCTGTGCAACGCGAACTAAATTCGGGGAGAGCAACTTATGGGCTTCTATTTTCAATTGCAGTTCGAGGGTAGAAAAATTCGTGAAACAAAAATCCTTGTAACGGCTGTAGGTAATACCACGCGCATCGTTGTACTCGACATCAGCCATGCGACCATTGGGACCAGCATTATCAACCTTTGCTAACAACAGCCAAAAATATGCTTGCGTCAGATTTCTCTGGACGAGCTGACCCGATGCATAAGCGTTTGCAAGCCGCATTTGTGCAATGCAGTTGTTGTGTCGAGCTAGTCGCAGGTAAGCATCAAGCGCTTTCTCTGGCGCTGACTTTTCCTGCTTTTGCGCGACTAGTAAGATCGCCCATTCTGAGCCAAGGCTAGCTGCCTCATTCAAATACTGCTCGGCCAGCCTTTCATTTTTGGGCACGTCCCAGCCGTAATAATATCTCCCAAAGTCCTGACGAAGAGCGTCATCTGAAACCACAGATGTCGGATCTGGCGTGCCCGATGCTTGAGCAAGTATCTGTTGGCAAGAAAACAATAGCAGAATGGCAGCAAGTCCCCTGACGGAGATATACCATCGCATGTCTTAGCCCCGCCTAATCGCGTAAATCCGCCTGACATCTCCACGACAAATTATACAATTTCCCAGCCACAAAGCCATAACCGAGCGTTTGGCCGCCCCATGCTGATAGTACCGACAAAGCCCCAAGGCCAGTAGCCACTAGCCCGCTCTTCTTGAACACAACTACGATCAACCCATGCCTGAATCCGTCGCTTCCCTCCTCCCTGGTCTGTCGAAGACATCGGCGCTGCCTTCGTGGTGAAGGACAGCGCAGGGCAAAAGCTTGCCTACGTCTACTTCGAAGAAGAGCCAGGGCGGCGGTCAGCGGCGAAGTTGCTCAGCAAAGATGAGGCAAGAAGGATTGCGGCGAACCTGGCAAAGTTACCGGAGTTGTTGCGCAAGGCTGGCTCCTAACGCTCGGCATGACGGGAAAGTTCTTCTCTGCTGCACTCGGATAAACCATTGATTTTTATCAATGATCCACGAGCTTCGCACTCGGTTTAATTTGATATAAATATTTTCCGCTATGCTTCCCCAGTCGAGCCAAAATGAAGCTAAGCTTACTCCTCTTGGCTTCACTGCCCCGGTTTCGACAGCCCTCGATGCCGCCTCCCACACAAATGGCATCGTTGGGGCGACAATGCAAAGCCGTCGGATAACTCCCGACGGCTTTGCTATTTGAAGGATCGTAGTGGCCCTGCCAATTTCGCCATGTTGCTTGAGCGGCTAGGTCGAAAACAAATTAAGAAACCGTCTGCGGGATCGAACACGATTGCGGGGTATGCTCGGCTCTTCCTCTTTTTCGAGCACGGGCTTTGTCAGCCGAGGATGGGCGTCGATCCAGTTGATAGCTTCTTGTTCGGAAGTGAATTTCCCGAAGTGATGAACGGCGCCATTCGCCCAAACTATCCGGACACGCCAAATGCGGCCTTCTTGCACTGGCGATAATAGAGTGGCCGTCTTCCCCATAGAAGCATGCACCCTTCGGCGGGACTTGCAACGATGCTCAATCAGTTGCCGCCTGGCGCGGCGCGAAGGATCGCCGCCAATGTGGCGAAGCTGCCGGAGTTGGTGCGGCGGAAATCAGACGCGGTAAACGCTCGTCAATTATACAGGGTTCCATAGCCGCGCGTCGGCCCGATGCGAATCATGCTATTGGTATTGATAGGGGCACTTCCGAAAAGCCTCTGAATTTGGGACGTGCTCCTAAACAACCTCCGGGAGAACGTCCATGTCTGAATTACTTGCACTGTCAGTCAGTGTCGCCGTACTTGGTGGCATTTGGGCCTTCATCGCGCTCGGCCCGTTAGCCGGAAATACGCTTGTGTGGGTCGGCTTCATCGCCGCAGGCTGCTTCTTTGCCGCGGGCGGCGACACCAAAGCGCTCACCAAAACAATCGTCGGCATGATCTATGGCGCTGTAATCGCTTGGATTGCGCTGTGGATAATCGCCAACGTTCCAGTGCCAGCGTTGGGAACGGTGTGGCCAGCGATCGTCGTCGGCGTCACCGTCTTCTTTCTCGTCATCGTGGCGTCGGCTGATCTCCTTTCTTGCGTCCCAGCTAACGTTTATGGCTATGCCGCTTTGGTCGGCTACACGTTGTCGGCAGGTGCGATGGGTGCGCTAACCGCCCCCAACAACTCCAATCCGCTTTTCCTCACTGTCGTCTCGGCCATATTGGGCGCCATACTCGGCTATCTCATGGGCCAATTGGCGGCTATGCTGAAGACAAAAGCGGCGAGAGCATCGTAGCGATCTAACACTAGACACGCATCAAACTTGGCCCAAGGGCATATCCCTTGGGCCAATTTCTCACTTCCGGTTACGGTCGCTGACGAGGTGATCGGAGTGTGAGTGTCCTCGCTTGAGGGGCGCGTGATATGCCTCCACCTCGTGGCACGTTGTTACCGATGGAATGGATATCGAATTGAGCCGACGGATTGTGCGGTTTCACAAGTTCCTGTGCTAGGCAGTGCCAGCTAGTTTGGAGAAATGCCGTGGCTCGAAAGTCGGATGACGATGTAGTCAGCACACGCCTGCGAATGCCTGCGGGCCTTCATCGCCTGCTAGCCGCAACCGCAAAGCGGAATAATCGCTCGATCAACACCGAGATTTTATTGTGCCTTGCGAAGGAGCTTGGGGCAGAAGCGACGAAGTATGTGGAGCACATGGCGTCTGAGCAACGCCGGATTATGCACGACGCCCTGCTAGCATTGCTTGCTGATCCTAAGGGAGCGGCGGAGATTTTGGCGAAGTTGGATAAGGACACGAAGAAGGGGGAACCGTGGTAGGCCACATTCAACAACGCGGCCCCAACAGTTGGCGATTGAAGTTCGATGACGGCCACGACGCGCAGGGCCGCAGGCTCACGCGCTACGTTACGTTTCGAGGAACGAAGAGAGAGGCGGAACGGGAGCTAACGCGGCTTCTCAATCGAAGGAATGAAGGCACTTACGTTGATCCGACGAAGATGACTGTCGGGGAATATCTTGAACATTGGCTGAGTGTGGATATTGAACGGCGGGCAGCGAATAAAACGCTGACGCGACATCGGGAAATAGTGCAACATCAGATAACGCCAAGGCTTGGAAGTGTGCCGGTGCGCAAGCTGATGCCGACGCACATTGAAGCGTTCGAAGCGCAACTTCAGCGGAATGGATATGTGAAGGGCAGCAAGGCAGGGCAGGCGCTAGCGGCGCAAACGGTTTTGCACGTTCATCGCACGCTATCGCAGGCGCTTGCGCACGCAGTCAGGACCGGAGTTTTGTTTAGAAATCCTGCGGAGCAAGTGAAGCCGCCGCGTCCGCTAAGGCGGGAAATCGCGATCCTCAGCAAGCCTGAAATTGCGACGTTGCTACGCAATGCGGGACCGCTTTATCTGCCGGTACTCGTGGCTGTGACGACAGGCATTCGCAGGGGTGAGTTGCTTGGATTGCGTTGGAGCGACATTGACTTGAAGGCCGCGCGGCTAACGGTCAACCAATCGCTGGAACGCCGAGGGGTGTTTAAGCCGCCGAAGACCCCGGGCAGTCGCAGGACAATTACGCTTCCGGCGCTGACGGTCGAAGCGCTGAAGGCGCAGCAAGGGATCGGCGCAGCGCTTGTCTTCGCCCACGCGGATGGTTCGGCCCTCGATCCCGACACGCTAACCAAAGCGTTTGACAAACTCGTGCGCAAGGCAGGTGTCCGCAAGATCACGTTTCATGGCCTGCGGCACACTCACATCTCGCACCAGTTAATGGATGGTGTGCACGTGAAGGTCGTGAGTGAGCGGGCAGGACATGCCAGCGTCGGCACGACGCTCAGCGTTTACGCGGCATTCGTTCCGACCATGCAAGCTGACGCGGCGAAGGGAGTGGATGCGTGGTTGCGGGAAGCCCTCGGTGCCAATCCGGTGCCAATCCGACAATTTCCAGGCAAGCCCGAATTCCAGGCAAGCCCGAATAGCTAACCCATTGATTTATTGGCGGTCCCGAGAGGACTCGAACCTCCGACCTTCGGTTTAGGAAACCGCTGCTCTATCCTGCTGAGCTACGGGACCAAGCGATTGATATTTAAGCCGTTCGCTCCTCCACCTCGGTGGGCGGGAAGCTCAGTGCTGCGACTTTGCCACTAAACCGATCATTTTGCGCCTGTGCATGCTTATAGCAGTTTGAAAGAGAAGTGTGCGGTCCTAGCGGCGGAATGAAGGGCACGCTTTGGCTTCAACCGGGCGCGGCTAGAACCCGATCCGATATGCCAAGCTCCGGTTAGCATTTACCGTAAATATCTTTAGCCGCCATTCGCCCGACCGATCAATGTGGCCGGTCGGTGCCCGGGAAAAACAACGGCCGCCTGCCACGCCGAACCGGAAATCGAGCGATGACTGTCCAGGGCAATACCTCTCTCAACAATGATTAAAATTTTATCTTTTAGCTCAACAACACAGAAAGATCGAAGACCTAAAGTCTGGGGCCGACAATCGACCCGTAAAACTCAAGTGTGGCGTCATGTTGAAGTGGCTCTTCCCGTTTGCAACGCAGTTCTTCCGGGATCTGAGAGGCAATGTCGCAATTATCTTTGCGTTGTCCCTCATTCCGATCGTTTTCTTGGCCGGGATGTCGCTGGATTTCACTTCCGCGGTCCAAAAGAGAGCGCGTCTTAACGCGGCGGCGGACGCCGCGGCGCTCGCTGCCGTCACCCCGAAAATGGCGAGTCAATCGATTGCCATCGCACAGGCCGTGGCGCAGAACGTCTTCATCGGCGAGGCGTCGACCGTCAAGGGACTGAGCTACAATAACCCGAACATCAATATCGTCCAGAACGGACTCGTCCGCACCGCCACCGTGACTTACACGGCCGCCTCAACCAATGCGTTTCCGGGCATTCTCGGACAGCCGTCCTGGCCGATCTCCGGTTCGTCGACGGCGACCTCAAGTTACTCGCCCAATATCAACTTCTACATGCTGCTCGACAATTCGCCGTCCATGGACATTGCAGCGACGACGACCGGCATCAACACGATGGTCGCCAATACGACGGCCCAGGGCGGCTGTGCCTTTGCTTGCCACGAATCCAACCCCAAGGCCGATAACTTGGGCAATCCAGGTGGAATAGACAATTACCAATTGGCGAAAAACCTGAACGTCGTGACCCGAATCGAGAATATGGCTACTGCGACGCAATCGCTGATGACCACAGCGGCCACGACGGCCACCGCCACCAACTCGACGTACCAGATGGCCATCTACACGTTCAACACTTCGGGCACCAGCACGATTCAAACGCTGACCTCCAATCTGTCGCAAGCCCAGGCGTCCGCCGGGACCATCGATGTGTTGGAGGTGTACGACAACAATTGGCTCACCAAAACGAACAACAACAGCGACATGGATACCAACTTCGAGTCCGCCATGTCGGCGATGAATACGCTTATGCCGAATCCGGGATCGGGCTTGTTGGGCAGCCCGCCTCAAGAGGTATTGTTCCTGGTCACCGACGGCGTCGATGACGAAAGTAACGTCTCCTGCTCAGAGCAATTGACCGGAACCCGCTGCCAGCAACCGTTCAACACGGCGTTGTGCACGACAATTAAGGCCCGGGGTATCTTTATCGCCGTCCTTTATACCGAATATCTGCCGCTGCCTACCAATAGTTGGTACAATACTTGGATTGCACCTTTCCAAAGCCAAATCGGGCCCAACATGGAAAGCTGCGCCTCGCCGGGCCTGTTTTTCCAGGTCACCACGGACGGCGATATTACAGCGGCGATGCAAACGCTGTTTCAAGAGGCCATCTCCAGCGCGCGCCTCGCGCAATAGCTCAAGGCTCTACGGAGCGGCCACGCCGTCGTGCGCAGCTCACCGCACCGGCTGCGTTTAGATAAGCGCGCTTTGATTTTGCCTGGCTCGGCGCCCTGCGCGCGTCTTGCGCAATAATCAAAGGCTCGACGGATCGGTTAGGCCGTGACTTGTAGCTCACGACATTCGTGGCGATTGGAAACTCGCAAAGATCGTCAAAGCGCGTGCGGTTGGGGCTGCGCCGGCTGCGCGTAGATGGCCCCATTTGATTTGAACCGCTCGTTGTTAGCAGGCGCCGCCAAAGGATACGCAGGTCGACAGTCGCGGATAGAAGTACGAGCTTTCGTAAATGCTGATCGTGCCGGTAATCGCGTAACCGATACTGGGCGTGTAGGGGTATGTCACTTCTCCCCACAGCAGCGAAATGCTCGGGATTTGCAGGTTGGGCGGGAGCGATACCGCTTGGCCGACCGTGTGCGCGTTGCCGTTCTGCGCCGCGCTCCAGGTGATGGTGCCGTTACCCTTGGCGTCGGTCGTGATCTCAGACACGATCACGGCCAGGTTCGCGGCGGAATAGGGCGCCACCACGGTCGACGCGGCGCCGAGGATGCTGGCCATGGTCGGCGCATCAATACTGGTATATTGCGAGGCGATATCAGCCACAGTACGAGCGGCGAGCGTCGTCTTATATTGTATCGACAGACCCTCGCCGAGTTCGACGCTGCCCGTGTAGAGCGTGAGCATGAACGGGAGCACGGTCGCGAATTCCACCGCCGAAAGGCCCCGGCGGTCGCCGCCGAAGCGGCCCAAGGCGCGACGGAGTGCGTGATGAAATCTTGGCAAGCTGTTGGTGTTGCTCATTTTAGAACGGCTCGTTTCTGAAGGCGGCAGTCGAAATCAAAAGCCGATTGCCGTTCGAGATATTTGACAGATTGAATCCAAGCGGGCCCAGGACGACGGGCCACTGATACATCACTTGAACAATGACCACGTCCCCCGGATTGCCCGGCGAATAGGTCCACACATTCGTCACTTGACCTTGCGCGTTGAAAGTCAGCGTCGGGGTGTTGGTATTCGCCGCGGTAAACGAATTATAGCTTTGCACGTTGATCATGAATTTCTTGCAGTTGAAGAGCGCGAATGTGTTTTGGCAGACGTAGTTCGCGAATCCCGACTGCGTCAAATTCGCCTGCTGTGCCTCCCCCGTCATGATGTACCGGCTCGCTTGCTCGGTGGTCTCGTCGAGCACCCTCTCGGCGAAGAACACGAGGACCGTTTGGAACAAAGCGACGAGCAGCGCCAGGAAAGGCGCCGCCACCAGCCCAAATTCGACCATGGTGGCGCCTCCGTTGCACCGGAAGAATCTGCAGCCGATAAAACGTCTGCTGAATCCGTTTATGCCGCGAGCCAGCATTTGCATGAGAGCCGCCAACACGATCCATGGTCTCCAACGCGCATCCTATAACAAACAGAGGCGCGCTCCTTGATCTGA
>Ga0187780_10000039_pt1 | contig 96933 bp, 85 predicted proteins | sample 1015_Q2_SP10_20__FD_132429 | JGI IMG/M metagenome (GOLD analysis project Ga0187780, IMG submission 132429) | Tropical peat soil microbial communities from peatlands in Department of Meta, Colombia - 1015_Q2_SP10_20_MG | ecosystem: Environmental > Terrestrial > Soil > Wetlands > Peat | place...
AAATCCGCAACATGCACAAAAGGGCCAAGGATCTGGGTCTCCTTCTTACTCTCGCACCAGACCCCTCAAGCCCAACCAGCTGATCTAAGTATCAACGTTGGGGTGTGCTAAGTTTCTGAGGAGAGGTCGCGCCATGAGCAGGATCGGCACTGCTCTCGATATCCTCTTTCTCTGCGTAGCGGGGTTTGCGCAACAGCCTGCAACCGCACCCACCAAACCGCGGCCCGCCACCCTGATGACCGGTCTCGGCGATCTGCATCACCCGGTCTCCACACCTAATCCTCAAGCGCAACAGTTCTTCGATCAGGGACTGCGCCTGATCTACGCCTTCAACCACGATGAAGCGGGGCGTTCGTTCGCCCGCGCTGCCGAACTTGATCCTACCCTGGCCATGGCGTACTGGGGCGTCGCGGAGGCCGTGGGACCGAACTACAACGACCCGGCTAGCGACGAGCGCTTGGCACAGGCGCATGAGGCTATTCAGAAAGCAGTTGCGCTTTCGGCGAACGCGCCGCCAAGGGAGCAAGCCTACATCCGGGCGATGGCGGTGCGATTTCCTGCAGACGTCAAGGCCGACCGGCTCCAGGCGGCCCGGGAGTATCGGGACGCGATGCGCCGGGTCCTCGACAGGTATCCTGACGATCTTGATGCGGCCACGCTGTTCGCCGAGGCTGCGATGGGGTTGCATCCCTGGGGGCTGTGGCATGTGGATGGCACGCCGGAGGAGGGCACGGAGGAGGTCGTGGCGACGCTGGAGTCTGTAATCCGGCGCGACCCTAACCACATGGGCGCCCTGCATTACTACATTCACGCGGTGGAAGCGTCGCCCAGCCCGGAGCGTGCTCTGGCGGCCGCGAACCGGCTGGCCGCGCTGGCGCCCGCGGCGGGCCACATCGTGCACATGCCGGCGCACATTTACATCCGCACCGGCGATTACGAGGCGGCGGTCAAGACCAACCAGAAGGCGGCCGCCGCCGACCGGGCCTATATCACGTCCAGCGGCGTCGAGGGCATCTACCCGATGATGTACTACAGCCATAACCTGCACTTCATTGCCACGTGCGCGGCCATGAATGGCAACTACGCCGAGGCCAAAAGAAATGCTGACCTGCTGGCAGCGCACGTGGGCCCGCACCTGCGAGAGATGCCGATGGTCGAGGGATTCATGACCATCCCCCTGGCGGTTGAGGTGCGTTTTCACCGGTGGGCTCACATCCTGGCCATGAAGCCGCCTGACCCCGAACTGAAGGTGGCCACCGGGTTCTGGCACTTCGCGCGCGGCATGGCGCTGGCCGGAACAGGCCGAGTGGGCGGGGCGGAGGCAGAGTACAAAATTGTTTCCGCCGCCGAAACCGCGACTGCGGAAGACGCCATTTTCAACGTGCCTATCAACAACAAGAGCAAAGATATCCTGAAGATTGCCGAGGCTATCCTGGCAGCCAAGATTGCTTTGATCAAGAACCAGCCCGAGATCGCCATCGAACAGTTGCACCAAGCGGTCACCATCCAGGACGCCCTGAAATACGACGAGCCTCCGGACTGGTTTTTCCCGGTACGGGAGTCGCTGGGTGCAGCCCTGATGCTGAACGGGGACGCAACCCGCGCCGAGCAGGTGTTTCGCGAGGACCTGGCTCGCAATCCGCGCAATCCGCGCTCGCTCTTCGGGCTGCACGAGACTCTGGTCAAGCAGGGTCGCGACTACGACGCTGGGTTCGTGAAGCAGCAGTTTGAGGCGTCCTGGAAAGGCGAGGCGAGCTCGCTGAAGATGGAAGACCTGTTGTGAGTTGGCGGCAGGGGAGTGCAGGTGGGCAGCAGAAGGGAGCTAGCTCTCCCTGGTGACACCCGGAAGGCCGGGGCGCACCACTCTGTACACGTAATGCAGGAATCCCATGCGCAGCGTTTCCTTCCAGAGGTGCATGCCGTTCTTAACCGCCACGCGGCGGGACCAGAGATTTTCGGGACGGATCAGCGAGATCAACTGGTCTACCGGCAAATGGGAGAAGCCGTAGTCACGGCAGGCACAGGCCGCCTCGCTGGCCAGCCCCTGCCCCCACAGGTCGCGACGGACGTGATAGCCGATTTCAACCTCGTCCACTCCATCAATCTGCTGTCGGACCAAGCCGCAGTCGCCAATCATCTCCCCGCTGGATTTCAGAACCATGGCCCACAGACCGTGACCGTCCCGCTGATAGCGGCGGCGGTTGCGCTTGATCCATTCTTCGACCCCGGCGCGGTCGAAGGGGGCGGGGTAGTAGCGCATAGTTTCCGCATCCGAGATGACGCGCGCGAGGGCATCGGCGTCCTCGGGAGCAAACTGGCGCAGGAAAAGGCGTGGAGTCTCGAGGATGAGCCGCTGCCTTCCGGAACTGGCGGCGATGTCGTTCTTCCCCAATCCGCCCGACTATAATTCTTCAGCCATGATCCGCGCCAGCAAGGACAAAGACATCGCGACAAAGATCCAGGCCCTACGGGAGAAGATCCGTCACCACGAGTACCGCTATTACGTGCTCGACCATCCCGAGATCAGCGACTTCGAGTTCGACAAGCTGATGGAACAGCTGCAGCAGCTCGAGGCCGGGCATCCGGAGCTGATCACGCCGGACTCCCCCACCCAGCGTGTCGGCGGCAAGCCCCGCGAGGGTGTGGTCAAAGTACGACATTCCTCGCCCATGCTGTCGCTCGACAACACCTACGGCGAGGAAGAGCTGCGCGACTGGGAGCGCCGGGTGCACGAGTTGAGCGGCCGCCAGGACGTCGAATATGTTTGTGAGCTCAAGCTCGATGGCATGTCCCTGGCGCTCATCTACGAAGACCGCCGCCTGGCGCGGGGAGTCACGCGCGGAGACGGCACGGTGGGCGAAGATGTCACCCTCAACGTGCGCACGGTGCGCTCGGTGCCGCTATCGATCCCCCAGGAAACGCTCAACAAAGCCGGCCTTCCCGCCACGTTCGAGGTTCGAGGCGAGCTGCTCATGCCAGTGGCAGCCTTTCGGAGGATGAACGAGGAGCGCGAGCAGAAAGGGCTGTCTCTGTTCGCTAACCCGCGGAACGCCACGGCGGGAACGGTGCGGCAGTTGGATGCCAGCATCACGGCGCAGCGGCGGCTCGACTACTTCCCTTACATGCTGCTGCAGGAGGGCCGCACGTATTTCGGCCGCCACTGGGAGACGCTGGACGCTTTGGACGCGGCCGGCTTCAAAGTGAATCCCCATCGCAAACTGACCAGGAACATGGAAGAAGTATGGGCATTCATCCGCTACTGGGAGGAGCGACGCGAGACTCTCGCCTACGAGATCGACGGGATCGTGGTGAAGGTCGATCGCACGGCGCTGCAGGACGAACTGGGCTTCACGGGAAAGGCGCCGCGCTGGGCGATCGCCTATAAATACGCTGCACGCGCCGGGGTTACCCAGATCGAGGACATCATCGTGCAGGTGGGCCGCACCGGGAAACTCACCCCCGTGGCCGTGCTGAAGCCGGTTGCGATCGGTGGCACCACCGTCAGCCGGGCCACCCTGCACAACCTGGACGAGATCGAACGGCTGGGGGTGAAGATCGGCGACTGGGTACAGGTGGAGCGTGGCGGCGACGTCATCCCCAAGGTCGCCAAGGTCATCGAGGACAAGGCTCACCCGCGCGGCCAGCAGATGTTTCACATGCCGGAGAAGTGCCCGGTCTGCGGGACGAAGGTGGTGAAGACCGAGGGCGAGGTGGACTACCGCTGCGTGAATGCCAACTGCCCCGCCAAGCTGCGGGAGACCATCCTGCACTTCGCTTCGCGCCACGTGATGAACATTGAGGGCATGGGGGATGCACTGGTGGCCCAGCTCACCGACCGCGGTCTGGTGAAGAACGTCGCGGACATCTACAACTTGACCAAGAACGACCTGCTCGGCCTGGAGCGTATGGGTGACAAGTCGGCGCAGAACGTGCTCGATGAAATCGAGGCTTCGAAGAAGCTGCCCCTCGAGCGCGTCATCTTCGGGCTGGGGATTCGCTTCGTGGGCGAACGTACGGCGCAGTTTCTGGCTGAGCATTTCGGTTCCATGGCGGCTCTGATGAAGGCTTCTCGGGAAGAGCTGGAAGAAGTGAAGGAGGTCGGTCCGCGCATCGCGGAGAGCATTCTGGAGTTTTTTCGCGAGCCGAAGAACCGTGAACTGGTGCGGCGGCTGCAGGATGCGGGTCTCTCGTTCAAAGGGCCGAAGAAGCCGCGGGGCAGCCAACTGGCGGGAAAGACTTTCGTCTTGACGGGGACGCTGGCGAAGTATTCGCGCGATGAAGCCAAAAGTCTGATCGAGGACGCAGGCGGGCGCGTCTCGGGATCCGTGAGCAGGAAGACGGACTATGTGGTGGCGGGGAGCGATGCCGGATCGAAGCTGGATAAGGCGAGAGCGTTGGGGGTCGAGGTGATCGACGAGGAGGAGATGGAGAAGTTGGCGGGCTGAGCCTTGCCGGAACCATGCCGCGGTCACAGCGACCGCAGCCGCGGTGGCAGAACGCCTGCCGTCGCCGCCCTCAAGCACTGCACTACCGTGGGCCTACGAAACCGAACTGGTTCTACTGGCCCGCAAATGCCTCCCGCATCCGTCTCCAGGTTACGTCCAGCGTCTCCGGGAGGACCCTGGTTTCGCCGATGACGGAGAGGAAATTTGCGTCCGCCACCCAGCGGGGCAGGATGTGCATGTGGATATGGCCGGCGAGTCCTGCCCCAGCCGCTTTGCCGATGTTCATGCCAAGATTCACGCCGTCGGGGTTGTAAAGCCGGCGCAATATCCCTTCCAGTTTCTGCAACAGACTCATCATTTCCTGCGACGCTTCCACGGGCAGTTTCTGCAGTTCGTCGAGGTGCAGGTAGGGAACGATCATGGAGTGGCCTGGGGTGTAGGGATAGGTGTTCAGAATGATGAAGCAATGCTTTGCCCGGTGCACGATGCGGACTTTTTCATCGTCTTGGGCATTCGGCACGTCGCAGAAGATGCATCTCTCTGTCTTTCCGGCATTTGTGACATATGCAAAACGCCACGGGGTCCAAAGATAGTCCATGGAGGGGGAGAGTAGCAGATGGGTAGGTTTTGTGGAACCGCAGGGCGCGAGTGGCATCAGCCGGTAGAGAGCTATCGGAAGATGTCTCAATAAAGATGGATCCAACTTGCAGTGGTGACGATCCAATATGCTTGCTTCCGGAAGAATTGCGCAAGGGGTGGTGTTTGGGTTTGACACTCCTGAGAAGCGGTTGCTATAGTCGGGAGGTTCCCTTGGGACGCGGGTCTGTATGAGTCGTCCGACCGCTGGGAGTGTTCAAGCTCAGCCGCCAGGCTGAGCCCATCGCAACCTTAAATCCATTCCCGCAGTCCGTCCGGCAGCTCGCACCCTCAGCGCACTCCAGTGCGTGGTCTAGCAGAGAGGCAATGACTTTGTACGACGACATCACCGTGCCCGACCTCGAATCGGCCACCTCCGAAACCACCGTCCACGAGCCCGGCCCGGATCTGGCTGCCCCTGCCGCGACTCGGCAGCCTGTGCCGGCGTCGGCTCCAGAAGAAAAACCAGCCATGTCCTCCTCCGTAGCCGAAGATTTTGCCGCCGCGCTTGAAACCTTCACCACCGAAACCGAAGAAGCAGTCGGCGAAGACCGTGTCGTCAAGGGCACGGTGTTGAAACTCACCCCCACCCACGTCGTGGTGGACATCGGAGCCAAGTCAGAAGGCATGTTGCCCCTGGCGGAAGTGCTGGATCACGAAGGCAAGCCCAAGTTCCAGCCCGGCGACGAAATCGACGTGATGCGCGAAAAGGGCGAGACCGAAGAAGGCTACGTCAACCTCTCGTATCAAAAAGCTCAGCGTTTGCGCGCTTGGGATGATATCGAGGCGGCGTACAACGAGAAGAAGCCGATCAAGGCGATCGTGTTCGACCGCATCAAGGGCGGCCTGAGCGTGGACATCGAAGGGGCACGCGCCTTCCTGCCCGGATCGCAGGTGGATCTGCGGCCTGTCCGCAACCTGGACGCCATGAAGGGCCAGACCATCGAGGTGGCCGTCATCAAGCTGAACAAGAAGCGCGGCAACATCGTGGTTTCGCGCAAGCAGTTGCTGGAAGAGGACCAGAACGCGAAGAAGGCCAAGACCCTCGAGCACCTCGAGGAAGGAGCGGTGCTGACCGGCGTGGTGAAGAACCTGACCGAGTACGGCGCGTTCGTGGACCTGGGTGGGATCGACGGCCTGTTGCACATCACCGATATGTCGTGGGGCCGGCTCACCCATCCCCGTGACCTAGTGAATGTGGGCGATCAGATTCAGGTGAAAGTCCTCAAGTTTGACAAGGAGAAGCAGCGCGTCTCTCTCGGCTTCAAGCAGCTGACCCCGGACCCATGGCTGGACGCGGAGCAGCGTTATCCGGTGGGTGCACACGTGAGTGGGCGCGTCATCAGTGTGACCGACTATGGCGCCTTCATCGAACTGGAGCAGGGTATCGAGGGCCTGGTGCATGTCAGCGAGATGACCTGGTCCAAGCGTATGAAGCATCCCTCGAAACTGGTGAACGTGGGCGATCAGGTGGAGTGCGTCGTGTTGAGCGTGAATCCCGGCGAGCGCCGCATTTCGCTGGGGATGCGCCAGCTCGCCGCCAACCCCTGGGACACTTTGCACGAGAAGTACCCGGTAGGGGCGCAGGTCGAAGGTCGAGTGCGCAATCTTACCGACTTCGGCGCGTTCATCGAAATCGAGGACGGCATCGACGGCCTGGTCCATGTGAGCAACCTAAGCTGGACCAAGCGGGTGAAGCATCCCTCGGAAGTGTTAAAGAAAGGCGACCGGGTGAAAGCCGTGGTGCTGGCCATAGAACCGGAAAAGCGGAGGCTCTCGCTGGGGGTGAAACAGTTGCAGCCCGACGTCTGGACCAGCTTCTTCGAGCAGCATCATATCGGCGATGTGTTGCATGGGAAGGTGCTGAGGGTAGCCAGCTTCGGCGCATTCGTGGAAATCGTGGAGGGGGTTGAGGGCCTTTGCCACAACTCGGAGGCCGTCGACGACCGTGGCGCCGCCCTCCACCTGGAGCCGGGCCAGGAGTACGACTTCAAAATCATCAAGATGAATCCCGACGAGAAGAAGGTAGGCCTGAGCATCCGCGCCGTGGGCGAGGAAGCCTCTCGTTCCGAGGTGGAAGCCTACAAGCACCCGGTTTCGAGCACCAGTTCGACGATCGGAGAGCTGATCTCCTGGAAACGCGCCGGCAACGAAAATAACTGATCGGAACCGTCCAGGACGCCCGTCCTGCGGCCTAGCTTTTTCACCTTACCTTTGGTTACGTCGGTTACCTGCACAAGGTGCCCCTTCGCGAGTACGCTCAGCAGTTGAGGGGGCGTTCATGCGGCAACGCGTGGTTGCAATGGCAGTCCTCTTGGTGACCCTGGTGTGGACCGGTGTTGTTTGTCCGGCTCAGACCCAGGCAGAGCACGCGCGCCGGATTGTTTCCAAGGTAGATCCGCTCTATCCGGAACTGGCGCGCAAAATGGGCATCCAGGGACTGGTAAGGTTGGAGGTGGTGGTCACCGCCACCGGCCGGATGAAGCGCGCCGAAGTGCTGGGCGGCAATCCCGTGCTGGCCAAGTCGGCGATGGACGCTCTCGATAAGTGGAAATGGGAGCCGCTGTCCCAGGAAACCCACGAAGTCGTGATGATCAACTTCCGTCCCGACTGATATGGACTAGCTTTACCTTTCAGGCGCCACCCGCTCGGCCCGACGGCTTAGGTTCTTGCCGCGTGCAGTACGCGATCAGCCCTCGGTCTTGCGCCATCTGCGCAAATTCACACCGTACAGGACGATGCAGAACAGGTTCGCCGGAATAAATCCGAACTGTTCGGTTCGCAGTGCGATGACGCAGATGATCACGCTGTTAACGGCGGCCAGAGCCCAGCCCTCCCAGCATCGCCGACCCACCATGACGGTCGACAAAATGGTTAACCCGCAAGACAGAAGATCAAGGCGGAACACGACAAGATGTCCTCCGCCCCCAGTTTCGGGAGGCAGTCGGGCCGGGGTCGGTGATGGATGTCACGACCGGGTAACGTAAGTAACAAACAGAGGCCTAGCTTCCGCGGTAGACGACCCGGCCGGCGACGATCGTGGCCACCACCTTACCGCTCAATTGCCAGCCGTCGAAGGGAGTATTGCGCGAGAGGGAGCGCGACTTGGATGCGTCAAAGGTCCAACGCTTCTTGGGATCGAAGATGGTGACATCCGCGGCGTTGCCGCGGGTCAGGGCGCCCCGTCCGCGCAAGCCGAAGATCCGCGCCGGGCCGGCGGTGAGCAGTTCCACGATGCGCGCGAGCGGGATCTTGTGTGCGCGGTGCAGCCTGGTGATCGCCAGTCCCAGTGCGGTTTCCAGGCCGGTGATGCCAAAGGCGGCCCGCTCGAACTCGACCTGCTTCTCGTGCGCGGCGTGCGGTGCATGGTCGGTGGCAATCGCATCCACGGTTCCGTCGGCTAACGCCACGAGAATCGCCTCCACGTCGGCCGCCGAGCGCAGTGGCGGATTCATTTTGCAATGCGTGTTGTACTCATCCACCGCCTCGTCGGTGAGCGTGAAATGGTGAGGCGTGACCTCGCAGGTGACGGAAGCCTTGCTGCGTTTGCCGCGCCGCACGGCCTTGAGCGCCTCTGCGGTAGAAAGATGCGCTACGTGCAGGCGAGCATTGGATAGTTGCTGTAGCAGTCGAACGTCGCGCTCGACCACGCTGGCTTCCGCTGCTGACTTCCATCCGCGCAGTCCGAGGCGAAATGCCGTTGGACCGTCGTTCATGGGGCAACCCTCGGTAATTCGCGTGTCCTCAGCATGTTGGACCACGGGCAGGCGCAGCTCGCCGCCCACGCGCAGGCATTCGCGCATCACGTCGGTGTCCAGGATGGGCTTGCCGTCATCGCTCACGGCCACGGCACCGGCGAGCTGCAGCCCGCGGAAGTCGGTGAGCACCGCACCTTGGCTGGCGTAAGTGGCAGAGGCCACCGGGAAGACATTCACCGTGGCGCCCCGCTCCGGGTGCTGCACCCATGTCACCCACTCTGGCGAGTCCACCGCCGGGGTCGTGTTGGGCATGGTGCAGACCGAGGTGAATCCGCCCGCCGCCGCTGCCGCTGTGCCGGAGGCGATGGTTTCCTTGTACCCTTGTCCGGGCTCGCGTAGATGCACATGCAGGTCGATGAAGCCGGGCGCGACGACCAGGCCCCGGGCGTCGAACGTCTCGTCGGCTTCCCCCCGCGTCTTGCCGGGCTGAACGATATCCGCTACCTGTCCGTCCGAGAGCAGCACATCCATGAGGCTATCGATGCGGTTGGCCGGGTCGATCAGACGGCCGCCCGCGATGAGAAGAGCGCCGGATTGGGCCCGGTTGTGCGTCATCTATCGGCTGCGAGCTCCGAAATCCGCCCGGCCTGGGCTTGCACCGCCAAACCATGCCCGGGGCGTTGGCTCCCTGCCGGCGGCGCGAAGCTCATCCTGCCTTCCCCACAGCCCGCACCAGGATGGCCATTCTCGTGGGCACCCCATTGCGAACTTCGTCGACGATGACAGACTGGGGACAGTCCGCCACTTCGCTGGTCAGCTCCAGGCCGCGAATGATCGGCCCAGGATGCATCACGATCGCGTCCCGCCGCGCCATCTTGAGGCGGGCGAGGGTCATCTGATAGCGGGCGAGGTAGTCCCCGAGGTGCAGCTTCATCCCCGCCAGGCGTTCCTTCTGCACGCGCAACAGCATGAGGACATCGGCGCCGCGCACCGCTTCCTCGAGGTGCCGCGTGACGCGCAACTCGGGAGCCAAGGTGGTGGCGACCTCAGGAACCAGCTCCGGCGGACCGCAAAGCACAACCTTGGCGCCGAATTTGGCGAGCAAGTGGCAGGCAGAGCGAGCCACGCGGCTATGGAAGATGTCGCCGATGATGGAGACCCGCAGCCCCTTGAGAGTTTTTTTGTGCCGGAGGATGGTATAGGCATCGAGCAACGCCTGTGACGGGTGTTCGTGCATTCCGTCTCCGGCGTTGATCACCGGGACATCGAGATGCCGGGCCATGAGGTGGGGAGCCCCCGCTGACGGGTGCCGCACCACAATCACATCCGCGCCGACCGCGCGCAGCGTGTAACCGGTGTCGAGCAGGGATTCGCCTTTCTCGATGCTGGAGCCGCTGGAGAGGACCAGCGTAGTCATGGCGCCCAGCGACTTGGCCGCGATCTCAAACGAGGAGCGTGTACGGGTGGAGGGCTCGTAAAAGAGCAGGAGCACGCGCTTGCCGCGCAGCAGCGGCCGGGGTTGGAGCGGATTCATGCGGCGTGCCAGCTTCAAGATTTTCAACAACTCCGCCGCGTCCAGATGTTCGATGCCGAGCAGCGACCCGCGGGCAGCCTTGTTCATCTCTCGCCGGGAGGCCGGGACGGAGAGCCCGGTGTCTTCCCTCACCCCTAGATTTTCTCCATCAACATGACCTGTTCGACGTCATCGATCTCCCGTAGCCGCACCTCGATGATCTCGTTGCTGCTGGTTTGTACCTTGCGGCCGACGAAAGTAGCCTCGATCGGCAGTTCGCGGTGGCCCCGGTCGATCAGCACCAACATCTGGACCTGGCGTGGGCGGCCCTGGCGAAATAACGCATCCAGCGCGGCCCGCACGGTGCGACCGGTGTAGAGAACGTCGTCGACCAGCACGATGGTCTTGCCGGTAACGTCGAACCCCACCCCCGTTTTCTGCACCACGGGCTTGGGACCCAGCGTGGAAAGATCGTCGCGGTACAGGGTGATGTCGAGGGTGCCCACCGGAACCGGCTTCTTTTCAATCCGGGCAATGGTCTTGGCGATGCGCTCAGACAGCGGCACTCCCCGGCGCCGGATCCCGACCAGTCCGAGGTCGGCGCAGCCGTTGTTTTTCTCGATGACCTCGTGGGCGAGCCGGACCAGCGTGCGTTCGATCTCGGAAGCCGACATCAGCTGGGCCTTCTCGTGAACGTTGGGATGGCGTGCCGTTTTGGAAGGCATAAACGCTGCATGATACGCGGGGAACGCACTGCCGGGCAAGGAGGCGAGGCTGGAGCGGTTGGGACCCCAGGTCTGGCCGGGCCGCCCCGCGTCCCACCTTGAATCTCAGAGTTGGCCCCGGCGGCTTGTCTTCTCGCCGTTCCTTGGCCCGGCTGCGTTCAGGCACTTGGGACACTTCGGAATTTCGGAACACTCCTGGGGCAAGCCTCCTAAGGCGAAACCTCGACCCCGGAGGGGATCCGTAGCGCCTGGCGACCTTCACCGCCCAGCCGGGGTACGGCAGAGTTGCCGGGTGGGTTCGAACGGGCCGCAGAGCAGCCGGGCAGGAAACGAGCCCGCTACCGGGGCAGGCGTCGGCCTAACAGGCGGGCGGACAGGGCGCCTCCGATCGCGCTCGCCACCACACACATGAACGCCAGGACCATCAGGCAGGATGTCACGAAGAAGGCGAGCCCTTCCGGGGTCCTAAGCAGATCCAGGGCTGCCTTGACTTGTTGCGGGTTGTAGCCCGTCGCGGTCAATTCGCCGATCTTCTCTTCGAGCATTTTGCGCAGATCGTCGGCGCGATAGACAGATGTCGCGATGAGCATGATGGCTAGGAAGAGAAAGCCGAATCCCCCGCTGGCGGCGCCGATTCTTGCGCCCATCCCTGAGGTAAGGCGCGCGCCCACCACCCGCCGTTTATAGAGGGCCACTGCAATGGCTCCTCCGAGCAGAAACGCCAGGCCGTAGGCTCCCAGCGGAATGCCGAGGAGCAGGATGGACAACAGGATGGACAACAAGCCACCCAACGCTGCCATTGGCAACGCCTGGGACCACTGAACCCCGGACTTCGGAAATGGCGCCGACACCATTATTGTTTCCGCCGAGAGTTCCGGATCTTCGCCGGGACCGGGGGAACGGGGCGCAGGCTCCATCGCCACGCGAATCTGGGGAGCCCGGCAGTGTGCGCAGAAGGGCACGCCGTCCTCCACCATGGTCCCGCACTTGCAACAGGGGTGCTCCATCGGCTTTGAAAGTACAGCAGGGCGGAGTGGAGTGGCAAGGCGGACTGGTGGCAGATCGTGCCAGCCTTGCCCTTTCGGACGAATTGTCTCGACTCTGAGCTTCACCTGAGTTCGTCATCGGGCAAACTCCAAACTGACCCGGCGGATGATCGAGGCGCTATCTCCTCTCGGTTCGCATTACAATGCGGGAGATGTCCGATGACCTTCTTGGCTACCGCTCCGAGTTCCCCATCCTCGGGCACACGAATTACCTGATCAGCAATTCCCTCGGGGCCATGCCACGTGGCGTCTACGATGCGCTGAAGGGCTACGCCGACACCTGGGCCAGCCGCGGCGTGCGTGCCTGGGAAGAACGCTGGTGGATGCTCGCGGCCGAAGTCGGAGACGAACTCGGGGCGCTGCTGAACGCGCCACGCGGCTCCGTTTCCACCCACCAGAACGTCACCACCTGCCAGGCAGTGGTGGCTTCCTGCTTCGACTTCTCGGGCAAACGCAACAAGGTGGTGTACACCGACTTGAATTTTCCCTCGGTCATGTATTTCTGGGAGGCACAACGGGCGCGTGGTGCGCAAGTGCACATGGTTGGGACGGTTGACGGCATTCACGTGCCCACCGAACGCCTGCTCGCCGCCATCGACGAGCAGACCCTGGTCGTACCCATCTCCCACATCATCTTCCGCAGCGCCTACATCAACGACGCGTCAGCCATCATCGAAAAAGCTCACCGGGTGGGCGCTCACGTGGTGCTCGATACCTTTCAGTCGCTCGGTACCCTGCCCGTGGACGTGCAAAGCCTGAACGTCGACTTTGCTTGTGGCGGTGTTCTGAAGTGGCTGTGTGGCGGGCCCGGGGTCGCCTACCTGTACGTGCGTCCCGATCTGGGCCGCAGACTCCAACCCACCTTCACGGGATGGACGGCGCACCAGCAGCCCTTCGCGTTTGAAGTCGGCGCCATCCGCTATACCGATCCGCCTTACCGGTTCATGAACGGTACGCCCCACGTGCCCTCTCTGGAGGCGGCCCGCCCGGGAATTCGTATCATCCGCGACGTGGGTGTCGAGCGCATCCGCGAGAAGTCGAAACGCCAGACGGCACGGCTCATCGAGCTGGCCGACAAGCAGGGATGGCACGTCAACACTCCCCGCGACCCGGAGAAACGAGGTGGCACCGTCTCGATCGAGATGCCCGACTCGCAGGAAGTTTGCCGCGAACTGTTGCGGCGCGACATCCTGGTGGATTGGCGCCCCAACGCCGGCGTTCGCATGTCGCCGCATTTCTACAACACGGACGCCGAACTCGAGGCTGCCATCGCGGCCATCGAAGAGATCCTGAAGATGCGGGCTCTTGCCGCGCACTGAGGCGGTCATCCTGCTGTCCGGCCTGAGCTGCCGGGAGGAACTGGGATTCGGCGCTCCCTTCGTTCTCACCCACACTGAAGGCGTCAAGCCCGGTCACCACCAGCGACACACAGGCCACCCCGCACAAGAGGAAGCACTCCGAGCTGGATTTCGACCAGGCCCTCAGCCAACCGACACCCCGGTCGCGCAGCCGACTCCGGCCGACCGCCTCCAGCCAGCCGGATGCCGGCCGTCTATGTGGCCAGTAACATTACCGACGTAAGCCCGAACTCCTGCTTTTCAGCTGCCAGGCGGCCGCCCCTTCGATAGGCTCATGCCAGAACACTGGCTTCGATGGCCATGGCTTCATGAGCGCGGACGTACGACTGTGATTTCGCTTTTCGCCATACTGATTGTTCGTGTTTCCACCGGCCCCTGGGTGATGGAAGCCGTCGGAGCCGGTGCTGGCATTTACTTTTTTATTCGCGGATTTCTTATCCTGCAGCGGAGGCAGCTGATCCGGAATACTCCGGCCTCCAAGGTGCGCAGCGCGTCGCTCGGCCTGGTCGAGGTCAGCGGACTGGCTGTGGGTCCCTATACCATGTCCGCTCCCATCACCGGGGCCAGCTGTTACTGCTACCGTACTGTGGCATGGCGGCTGGAACAGGCCGGCAGGAACAAGGAGTGGAAGAAGGTTGCCGAGGAGAGCCTGCATGTTCCGTTCTTCCTCGACGACAACACGGGCAAGGTGCTGGTCGACCCGCGCGGCGCAGAGCTGGACATTCATCGCGACTTCCACGAGGAATACAGCGACAATCTGTTCTCGAGTCACGACCTTGTTCCCCCCGAGGTGAGTGACTTCCTCATGCGCCATGGCGTCTCCTCTGACGGCAAGAGCGTGCGCATCGACGAGTTCTGCGTCAAGCCCAAGAATTTCCTGTTTATCCTGGGCACGCTGGCCGAGAACCAGGGGACCAGGCTCGGGCCGGCGCCGCTTCCGAACGGTAACGACCGGCTGCTGAGTTTCGAACAGGAAGTCGCGAATCACCTCTCCAGCACGTCTTTCAACTGGAGCACGCCTTTGGACACGCTGGCTCCGGCGTCCCTCGAGGCTGACGCGAGCGCTGGCGGCAGGGCGAACGAGCATGCCTCCGCCAGTGGCCCGGCGGCTTCTTCGCCGGCCATGACGCAGCAGGGAACCATCGCGGCCGCCCTGGTGCGAGCCGGCATCACCAGTCCTGCTGCCTGGAAAGCCGCCGGCTTGGACCCCACCGCCGGCATCGCCCATGTCCAGGGGCCTTTTGGCGACAGGAACCAGGCCGGCTCGACGGCAGAATCCTGGGATCTACATCCGCCTGTCGTGTTGATGAAAGGGACCAACAACCCTGCGTTTCTGATCTCCTGGCGTAGCCAGAGCGCGGTTCTCAACTCGCTCGGTTGGAAATCAACTCTCATGATCTGGGGCGGTCCGGCGCTCACTCTGGCCTGCCTGTACCTCCTTGCCGCGCAGTTCGGATGGTTGTAGTCGTTCGTTTGCCTCCCGTCACGGCTTGAACTCCAGCAAACCGGATTGATCTCCTGAGCGCCTAACCACCAACGACCCAGGGCAGGGCCTGGGGTTCCCCGACGACTGAGGACCGCTGTTAGAATGGCTTGTGGCCGAGACCGTCCGCATAGGAATCCTGGGCGACTTCAATCCTGAGTTCCGCTCCCATCACGCGACCAACGACGCGCTGCAGCACGCTGCCACCAAGCTTGACCTCAGGGTGGAATCCGAATGGTTGTCCACGCCGTCGTTGCTGGAGCTCGAGGCACAGAAGAGACTGGAGAGTTATGACGGCCTGTGGGCCTCAGCCGGCAGCCCCTACAAGAGCATGGATGGCATGCTGGCGGGCATCGAGTTCGCTCGCCGCCGCGATTGGCCGTTCCTCGGCACGTGCGCTGGCTTCCAGTACGCGGTCATTGAGTGTGCTCGCAACGTCATCGGCATCAAGGATGCCGATACTGCCGAGAACAATTCCGCTTCGAAGAACCTAATTATCCATCCCGTGGCCTGCGCCGTCCCTAACCGTAGCGACGACGCTCCCAAACTCTCCGGCTCGATCCCGCAGATTCGCTTGCGCCCCGGTTCCTACCTGCAGACGTTCTACGGCAAGAAAGCTGACACCGTCACGGAGGAATTTTTCTGCAACTTTGAATTGAATCCTGATTACGAGTGGTGCTCCATCGAGGCCGGCTTCCCCATTGCCGCGCGGGGCCCGAACGGCGAGGTTCGCGCCATCGAGTCTCCTACACACCGTTTCTTCGTGGCGACCCTGTTCCAGCCGCAATTGGCCTCGAAACCAGATAAGCCTCACCCGGTGGTGCTGGCTTTCGTGCAGGCGGCCGCTGATTGGGGCAAGAAGAAACTCGACGACAGCGTGCTGGAGTAATCCCACCCCCACGGCCCGCAATTGTGCCGGCCACAACCCGGCGTGACACCTCGCGCTGACTTCCGCTATGCTCAAACTTTGTCATGACCAGCCCCGCTGTGGCCTGTCCGAAGTCTCCCGTCGTTGCTTCCATCGGCGACGAGGGGCGCTTCCTGTCCGACGGCGTGACCGCTGTCCTGCTCCTTGCCTTCACCCAATTGCTTGTGCACTGCTACTTCAACAACCGTTACGGCTACTTCCGCGACGAATTCGATTACCTCGCCTGCAGCGATCGTCTCGCCTGGGGTTACGTCGATCATCCGCCCCTGATTCCGTTTCTGGTTCATCTCACGCGAGTCACCCTAGGCGATTCCCTGCGCGCCCTCCGCTTCGTTCCCACCCTTGCCCACTCGGCTCTGGTCGTGCTCGCTGCCCTGCTTGTCCGCGAATTTGGCGGACGCCGCTACGCCCTTCTCCTTACCGCCACCAGCGTGGCCCTTGCTCCCATCTATCTCGCCTATGGGAGCCTGGTGACCACCAATGCCCTCGAACCCCTGCTGTGGATGGGCTGCGCGTGGTGCGCGGTGCGGGCGGTGCGTGAGGATCCCCGCTACTGGCTCTGGTTCGGAGTGATTGCCGGAATTGGCCTGGAGGAAAAGTACGGCATCGCCGTATTCGGGTTGGGTATTGTAATCGGCCTGCTGCTCACCGATCAGCGCCGCGTCTTCGCCCATAAGTGGATCTGGCTGGGGGGAATGCTGGCCTTGGCCCTGTTCCTGCCGAACCTGCTGTGGAACATCCACCACCACTGGCCGTTTCTCGAACTCATGCGCGGGGTGAAGGCCAGTGGCCGAGACGTAGTGCTCTCTCCCTTCGAGTATTTCGGCCAGCAGATTCTGATGGTCCAGCCCGCTGCCGGACCTGTCTGGGTGCTGGGGCTGGTAGCGCTGTTTGCCTGGCCGCGGCTCCGGCCGTGGCGCTTTCTGGGATGGTGCTACCTGGTCGCCTTCGCCGTGTTCGTGGTACTTAAAGGCAAGAACTACTACCTCGCGCCGGTCTATCCCCTGCTCCTGGCCGCGGGAGCTGTTCTGCTCGAAAACGGCATTGCCCGCTCCCGGCAGAACTGGCTGAAACCGGTGACGATGGCTCTGATTGTCGCCGAGGGGCTATGGATCGCACCGCTGGTCGTTCCTGTGCTTCCCGTGGATCGCCTGGTGGCGTTCGTGAGATTGCTCCCCTTCAAGGTGCCGCGCCCCGAAAACCGTCCCGCCGAGCCCCTTATTCCGCAGCACTATGCCGACCAATTCGGATGGCGGGAGTTGGCCGACGAGGTCCATGTCGCCTGGCAGCGTATCCCGCTCGCCGAACGGGCCGATTGCGCTATCTTTGCCCAGAACTACGGTCAGGCCGGGGCCCTCGACTTCTTCGGCCGCCGCGATGGCCTGCCGCCGGCGCTCAGCGGCCACCAGACCTTCTTTCTTTGGGGTCCGCGCGGTTATTCGGGACGCTGCCTGATTGTGGTCGACGATCAGCAGGCAGCTCTGGAGAGTTTGTTCTACAGCGTGGAGTTTGTGGGTACGTCCCGCGACAATCCCTATGCCTGGGAGCGCAGGCTCCCGGTTTATATCTGCCGGGGACCGAAATTTGGCTCCCTCTCGGAGCTGTGGCCACGGCTCAAGAAGTGGCGCTAGCTGGGGGCGGTAACCGACAGAGGAAGCGGCCTTTGTCTCCCATGTCAAGTGTTATGTCTGCCCGCCGCCGATTACACTCCATTCTTCAAACATTGTCCGGGCTGGGCCGTCCATTTACCTTAGCTTCTTGACCCTGCCGAACCAAAAGGACCGCATCATGGCTCGATATCGGTTGTGGGTAAGCTGGCTGCTGGTGCTGACCGGCACGCTCGTATTGGCGGGACAGACATCGGGACCGCTGCTGACTCCCGACGCTTCTGCGCGCCTCTCCGGTACGCCCGAGGCCTTTCTGTCATCGTGCCGCGGCGACCTGGAGGCCACCCGCAAACAGGTAACTCAGCTCAAAGCTGCCAAGCCGCCTCGTGATCCTTATACTGCCCTACAGGCGTTCGATACCGCGATCCTGTTGGCCAGCGATGCCGGCGCCCAAGCTGGACTCGCCGAGCAGGTCCACCCTGCCAAAGCCTTTCGGGATGCGGCGCAGACATGCGAGCAGGAGTCCGCCCGCCTGCTGACCGAACTTTCTCTCGACCCCGCCCTGTATGCTGTGCTGGCAGCGCTGGACGGAGCGAAGCTAGACAGCGCAGGCAGGTACTTCCTGCGGACCACCCTGCGCGACTACCACCGCGCGGGCGTGGACCGTGACGACCCCACCCGCGCCCGGATCAAGCAGCTGCAGGAGGAACTGGTCAAGATCGGCCAAGAATTCGATCAGAACATCGCCGAGGATGTTCGCAAGCTTCCGCTCGATCCTGCGCAGCTCGACGGCCTGCCCGAAGACTTCAAGCGTACCCACAAGCCCGACGCCTCCGGCAAAGTCATCCTCACCACCAACAACACCGATTACGTTCCCTTCATGCAGTACGCCACGGACGACCAGGCCCGCAAGGCTTTCTATACCCTTTATAACCAGCGTGCCTATCCCCAGAATATCGACGTGCTGAACCGGCTCCTGGCCAAGCGCTACGAACTGGCAAAGCTGCTGGGATATCCCGACTGGGCTTCGTACGCCACGGAAGACAAAATGGTGGCCACCGAGCAGAATGCGGCGGACTTCATCGAAAAGATCACCGCGGCCTCCGCGGCTGGGTCGGCGCGCGACTACCGCAACCTTCTTGCCTTCAAGCAAGGCACCGACCCCAACGCGACCGTGGTGCATCCCTGGGAGTGGCTCCACCTGGAGCACGGCGCCAAGATCGAAAAGCTGGGCTATGACACGCAGAGTGTGCGACCGTATCTGGAGTACTCGCGGATAAAGCAAGGGATCCTCGATTTGACCGGCCGGATGTACGGAATCACCTACCAGCTCGTGGCCGACGCCAAAGTCTGGCATCCCGACGTTCAGGCATATGACGTCTACGATGGCCAGCAGCGCATCGGTCGCATTTACTTCGACATGTTCCCTCGCGACAACAAGTACAAACACTACGCGACCTTCAATCTCGCCACCGGAAAGGACGGGCTGCGTTTGCCCGAATATGTGCTGGTGTGCAACTTTCCGCAACCGGCCGGTGGCGAACCAGGACTCATGGAACTGGAAGACGTTATCACCTTCTTCCACGAGTACGGCCACCTGCTCCACGGCATCTTCCGCGGCAACACGAAGTGGGCCACCGGCGACCTGGAGCAGGATTTCATCGAGGCTCCCTCGCAGATGTTCGAAGAGTGGCCTCGGGACCCCGTCATCCTGGCCAGCTTTGCCAAGCACTACAAGTCCGGAGAACCGATACCCGCCGAGCTGGCCAAGAAAGCAAGAGCTGCTGACGATTTCGATCGTGCTCTCAGTGTGCGCCAACAGATGTTCTACGCGGCCGTGAGCCTTGACTTCTACAACCGTGACCCCCACGGTCTGGATACCACCAAGCTGGCGGCCGAGTTACGCCAGCGCTACACACCCTTCCACCAGCTTGAAGGCACGCATTTCGAAACCGCCTTCGGCCACCTCAACGGCTATTCCGCCGTCTACTACACCTATATGTGGTCGCTGGTAATCGCCAAGGACATGTTCACCCAGTTCAAGAGCGACGGCATGCTGAATCCCCAGGTGGCGGCGAAATACCGTCAGACGGTGCTCGCTCCCAGTGGCACCGAACCTGCCGCGGACATGGTCCACAACTTCCTGGGCCGTCCTTATTCGTTTCAGGCCTATGGCAATTGGCTGAACGGACAGTGAGGATGATGAATGCTCTCGCGGGTCGACCGGAAGTTGGGCCAACTTCGTAGTTGACGCCGTTATTGAAGAGATGCCATGTTCTGAGTGAGCCGCCGCAACGCAGCGCCCAGTTCGTCTGGTTTGAAGCCAAACGGGCCGGGCTTGCTCTTGTACGCCACCTGGCCCTTGTTGTCGATCAGGTAGAGCCGGTCGGGCCACCCGGTGTAGGCCTGTTCGGTCGAGTTCCCGAACTCATCCAGCACCGCAGGGAACTTAATGCCCAGCTTGCGCACACAGGCGCCCGCTACCAGCGCCCGCTCCTCTTCGCTCCTTGGGCTGGCGAACAGCACGTGCTCCTTCAAGTTGCTGCGCATCTGCCAGACATCGCTGGGATGCGCTTCCAGGATGTACACCACCAGAAACGCCACCTGAGCGCCATACTGGTCATAGAGCTTGTTGAGGGCGGGAACCTCCCGCCGGAAGGGCGGTCAGGTGTAGCTCCCGAACACCAGCACCACGGGCTGCTTGGCCGTCACCTGCGCCAGTTCGACTGTCCCGCTTTTATCTTGCTTTGTCAGGGTGAAATCCGGCGCGGCATCGCCGAGATGCAAGTGTCCAGCGCGCGCGTGTGTCCACATGGTTTCAAACGGGAGCACGAAGTAGGCCGGCGTCGGCAGCCGCGCCATCACGTGGCCGAACTTCTCCGGCGGCTGGTTCATCGCCCACCAGATGTACCCGGTGAAGGCGACCCACAACACCAGCACAACCACCAGCACCGGAACCCAGCGCCTGAAAACTCTGATTGCCATGCTTTCCACCCCACGACCGTGCACCCCGAGCGCGGCCTCCTGTGAAAAGCTACACGAGCTTCGAGCGGCTGCGCCCTAATGTCTTTCTACTATTGCTGCTTGCGGCAACCGTCTTTAACGTGAACCCACTCCTGGGGTTTCACTGAGGACATCCCATGCCCATTCCAACCGAACCCATTGGCAGTGTGCCGCGCCCCGCGGATTTGCAAGCCGCCATGAGCGCCCGGGCTGCCGGTCAGATCAGCGAGGCCCAGTTGCACCTGGCGGAAGAGGCCGCGCTGCGTGATACGATCGCCCGCTTCGAAGAAACCGGCTCCCCCATCATCAGCGACGGCGAACAGACCAAGCCCAGCTTCGCCACCTATCCGCTCGCCGGGCTGGCTAACCTCGCCCCGAACGGCGTTGTGATTCCCTTCGCCGACGGCCACACTCGCCAACTGCCCTGTCTCTCCGCCGGCCCTTTTCGCTATGCGGTACACGCCGTTTCTTTCCTCAAAGCCGCGCAGCGCTACGCACACCGCCCGCTCAAGCAAGCTGTGATTTCCGCCTCCGCCCTGAGCCTGCTCTATCCCCAGCAGAGCTTATCCGGCTACTCGCGCGACGCGTTCCTTGCCGACCTGATCAACGAAGCCGAATGCGACCTGCGCCAATGTCTGGAGGCCGGCGCCGCCAACGTGCAGATCGACTTCACTGAGGGCCGGCTCGCGCTCAAGCTTGACCCCTCCGGCCGCCTGCTGAACTCCTTCGTCGACCTCAACAACCGTGTCCTCGAGCGGTTCCACAAGCACGACCGCCGCAAGATCGGGGTACATACCTGTCCCGGTGGCGACCGCGATTCCACCCACAGTGCCGATGTCGACTATGCCCGCCTGTTGCCTGCCCTGTTTGGCCTGAAGGTCGGCCGGTTTTACATCCAGCTGGCAAGCGAGCCCGATCGCCGTCGCGTCCTCCAGGCCATCGGCGGCTTGCTCGGGTCTGACCAGATCGTTTTCGTCGGGGTAACCGACCCAATCAGCTCAAAAATCGAAACGCCCGCCGAAGTGCGAGATCGCGTCCTTGAAGCCGCCGAGTTTATCCCGCTCGCTGCCCTAGGTACTACCGATGACTGCGGCTTCTCCCCCTTCGCCGACGATACCTCCACCTCCCGCGATACGGCATTCTCTAAGATCCGCAACCGCGTCGAAGGCACGCGCCTGGCGGCAGAGCAATTGGCCGTCTAGGGCTGGGCTCGCCTGCGTCGCCACCGCGCATCTCGCCGCCGCGCCCTAGCCTGCGTCGTCCATTGCCGCCGGCGCATGGTGCACGTTCGGGAACCTCATCCCACTTTTGCTTGTTCCCGTGGCGCCACAGGCCTTACACTCAGCAGCGACGTGACTCCGACGATGTTCCGCCCGGTGCTGATTCCTCTCGGCATGCTCGCAGCCGGGGTCCTGATGCTGCCCGCCTGTTCTTCCCTGAACCCTTTGTGCGGCAGTTCGCGACCCGTACCGGTGCTGACTTCCCTTTCTCCGTCCACAGTGGCGTTCTCGAAGGTCCAGCAGAGCTTTGTTCTCAACCTTAATGGCAGCAACTTTGACGCCTCCTCGATCGTGTTCGTCAACGGAAACAGCGTCACCCCGGTTGTGGCAAGTCACCAGCTGCTGCAAGCAACCATCACCAGCAAGCAAATCACCGGGCCCGGCGCCACCAACGTCCTCGTCCACACGCCCGCCGGCACCACGGGGGACCTGGGGTGCAGCAGCGGCGGCAACAGCGCCACCCTGGTGTTGACCGTCACCAACAACTAGTGGGCTGGCGCACCATGCGGTAGAGCCTTCCTGCGATTGACACCCCCTCTCCCCAGGTGTAGAGTCCGGTCGGTAAAACAGGCCCTTGAAAATCTAATCGCCTTCCCTTCAAGAAAGGAGAGTACTCATGGCAAAGGTGCTGGCCATTGGACTCGCGGTGGCGTGTGTGTGCGCCACCGTCGCTTCCGCCCAGGAAAGCAAATCCCCCGATCAGCCCAGCAAGTATGTCTGGTATGGGACAGAGAAGGTCAACAGCGGCAAATTCTCGGTGTATACCAAGGTCACCGCACAGTTCCGCGACGCCGTGAACACCGCCGCGCCCGATATCCACTGGGTTGCCGGCTCGCCCATCACCGGCGAATCCGATCGGGTCACCTACGTAACCTTCCACGACAACCTGGCCTCGGTCGAAAAGATGATGAAGGGCTTCGACAAGGTCGGCGCGGTTCTGGCCAAGAACGTCAGCATGGCCGCGCAGGAAGCCGAGTCCACCGCCGGCTCCCACTGGGTTCTTGCGGAATACAACAAGGACATTTCCTACCGGCCGGACATGGTTCCTCTCTCCCAGACTACGTGGTGGAGCACGACGCTGTTAAGCCTGCGGCCGGGATGCCGTGACGACCTCAAAGATCTCGCCAAGCAGGTCATCGACCTGCACAAGAAGGCCGGCGACAACGAGCACTGGATTGCCTACGACATCCGCGCAGGCTACGCCGAGCCCACGGTGCTGTTCGTTGAACCGATGCGCTCCCTCGCCGACGAAGACCAGGAGCCCAACGCTGCCGAAAAGGAGGCCTTCGACAACCCCCTGGTCAAGGGCGCGTTCAGTAAGTTCGACCGGGAATGTGTAACCCACGTAGAAAGCCAATACACGCGCGTGGAACCCAGCCTGAGCCGTCCGCCTCAGTCCCTGGTCGCCGCCAACCCGGATTTCTGGACCATCAAGGAAGAAGCGCCTGCCGTGGCCACGAAATCCAAGAAGGGCGCGGTCGAACCCGCAGCGTTAACGGAGAAGGAGAAGAAGTAGAAGCGGGGTGAGTGGATAGCCGCCCAGGGTCCCCAACCTGTGTTTTCTGCTCTCGAAAAGACAGGTTGGGACTTTGGCTCACCCCTTCACGCACACCACCTGCCGCAGCCGGTGTACCACCTCCACCAAGTCCTTTTGCGCTTCCATGACCGCGTCGATGGGCTTGTAGGCCATGGGTGTCTCGTCGATCACGCCGGCGTCCTTACGGCACTCCACTCCGGCCGTCGCCTGGACGTGGTCCGCCACCGTAAAGCGGCGCTTGGCCTCGGTTCGAGACATGGCGCGTCCGGCTCCATGGCTGCAGCTCATGAAGCTTTCCGGGTTCCCCTTGCCGCACACGATATAGGAGCGCGCACCCATGCTTCCGGGAATGATCCCCAGATCACCTGCCCGCGCCCGCACCGCTCCCTTGCGCGTCACCAGCACGTTCTCGCCGTAGTGATGCTCCCAGGCGACGTAGTTGTGATGGCAGCTCACCACGGTGTGGGGCGGGCATTTCGGTCCGTCTGCACCCGTGGCCGCCTCGCCAGGCTCCTCCCCTGAACGGAACGGCCGCACCAGCCCCGACGCCCGCACCGCGGCAATCAGGTTCCGCATCATCAGCTGGCGGTTTGCCAGCGCGTAGTCCTGCGCCCACTGCACCGCCCGCACGTAGTCTGCGAAATGATCGGTCCCCTGGGGAAAATATGCCAGGTCTTGGTCTGGCAGCTTGACCATCCAGTGGCGCATGTCGTTCTTGGCCAGCTCGATGAAGCACGTGCCCAACCGGTTTCCCACGCCCCGCGAACCCGAGTGCAGCAGGAACCACACGGCGTCGTTCTCGTCCAGGCACATCTCGATGAAGTGGTTGCCCGTGCCCAGCGTCCCCAGGTGGTTGATCCGCTGCTTGTGCTCGAGTTTCGGATACTTCTCGACCAGCGCCCTGTACTCCGGCTCCAGCCGGGCCCACGCCTCCTGGTGATGCTCGGGCGCGTGCTTCCATGCCCCGCGATCGTTTTGCCCGCCCCGGTCGGTACGCCCCACCGGCACCGCCCGCTCGATCGCCTCCCGGATTCCGTGCAGGTTGTCCGGCAGATCGCGCGCGTTCAGCGAGGTTTCCACCGCCATCATGCCGCAGCCGATGTCCACTCCCACCGCCGCGGGAATGATAGCCCCGCGCGTCGGAATCACGCTGCCTACCGTCGCCCCGATGCCCCAGTGCACATCCGGCATGGCCGCTACCCACTTGTAGATGAACGGCAGCTGCGCGACGTTCAGCAACTGCTGACGGGCTGCATCCTCCAGTGGTACCCCCTTGATCCACGCCTTGATGGGCACTCCCTGCTCGGAATGGATCAGGTCGTAAGCCGTCATCGCGTTCTCCGTCACGGTACTTGGCTGAATCCCTACCTTCTCTATTGTCCCTCCAAACCGTCCCCCTCAGCACACAACTATCCAAGGGTCCCGCAGTAAATGCCCCGGCAGACCATTTCCTCGCTTTGGCCGCTAGCTGTGCGATGCGAGTAACCCCGGCCGGCCACGATTCAGCCGGCACACAATCCGCCGGTTCTCCTCTACACACCAGCTTTCTACCGGCTCTTGGCATGCCGTCGTGGACAAGCTGTGCGTTGCCGTCTGCCCGATTGGCTCCGACGGCTACTTCAACTTCTCCGCTTGCTGTACCCACAACTACCGCGAGTTCATGGGTGGCTTCGCCGACTGTAACCATTGCCGACCGCCGCAGTGCCGCCGGCTACAGGGAAAACATGACCCCCCAGGAATCGCTATCGATGTGGCAGAGCCTGTCTTTCGCCGCGAACTACAAGACGGCATATTGCCTGGCGGTGTGCCGGCGGGCGAGGATGTCATCCGACCGTTGCTCGATCACCGCAAGGAGTTTCTTGATGGAGTTGTACGGGCGCTTCAGGAAAAGAAGGAAACCGTCTACCTACTCGCCGACTCCGACGCCGAAGCGTACGTTGCAACGGCGCTTCCCGCACAAGCGCACCAAGCGAGTGCACAACGGACTGCACTACGTCCATCGCCCGCTTCCTCGCCGGAATGCCGCTGACCTTCGAACGGCGACCCTCCGCTGGCCTGACCGCGACCCTGCATTTCACATTCACCGGCAGCGAGTCGGGACGCGCGACGTTGATCATCCGCGACCAGACCTTGCAGGTCCTCGAGGGACACCAAGGGAATGCCCAGGTCGCAGGGACCGCCGCCAGTGCCACCTGGCTGAAGTTTCTCTCGGGAGAAGCGAACCTGGTCTGGGCGCTGCTGCGCAGAAAGATACGCCTGAAGGGCTCGCCTCGGGTGCTGCTTGTTTCCCCAGGTGGAATGCCATCAATCTCCGCACTCTTCGCCGGCTCTCGGGTCAGGCCGACTTTTCGGTCGCGGCGCTGGCGGTGGAGAGCGCGCGCACTGCCTCCGCCACTTGTTGCCCCATCTCCGCGGTACTCACCGACGCCTGCCCCGAGGCAGCGAGGTCGCGAGTGCGATGACCGGCCGCCAGCACCGCTTGCACCGCGCTCTCGATGCGTGCCGCCTCACCCTCCAGACGAAACGAATACCGCAATAGCATCGCTGCCGACAGAATGGCGCCCAGCGGGTTGGCGATGCCTTGGCCGGCCAGGTCGGGCGCCGAGCCGTGCACCGGCTCGTACAGGCCCACGCGTCCGCCGATACTCGCCGAGGCCAGCAAGCCGATCGATCCGACCACGCCCCCGGCCTGATCGGAAAGAATGTCGCCGAACATGTTTTCGGTAAGAATCACGTCGAAGGCGGCGGGACGCTGGACCAGCAGCATGGCCGCAGAGTCGACGTACTGATGCGCCAGCTTCACCTCGGCGTAGTCCCTGCCGACGCGGGTCACGACCTCACGCCAGAGGCGGGAACATTCGAGCACGTTGGCCTTGTCCACCGACAGCACCTGGCGGCGGCGTGCACGGGCCAGGTCGAAGGCAACGCGCGCGATGCGCTCGACTTCGGCTTCGCTATAACGCATGGTATTGATGGCCTGCCGGGACCCGGGCGCTCCTTCGAGCGAGCGGGGCTGTCCGAAGTAAATGCCGGCTAACAGCTCGCGCACGATCAGCAAGTCGGTCCCCTCTACTACCTCCGCGCGCAGGGGCGACCCCTGGAGCAAAGCGGGAAAGCACACGGCGGGACGGAGATTCGCATACGCGCCCAGTTCTTGGCGCAAGCGCAGCAGGCCGGCTTCCGGGCGCAGGTGGCTGGGGGCGGAATCGAACTTGGGATCGCCCACCGCCCCCAGAAGCACGGCCCCTGAGTTGAGACAGGCGCGGAGCGTGTCTGGAGGCAGGGGGTCGTTCGAAGCGGCCAGCGCCGCGCCACCGATGTTCTTATGGGTGAGCTTGAGTTCGTGGCCGAAGACGTGGCACGCGGCTGCGAGGACACGCAGCGCCTCTGCGGTCACTTCGGGGCCGATTCCGTCCCCGGCGAGAACAGTTAGTGGAATGAGCACAGGTCCCCCCCGGTTGGCAAAGCGTGAATTCTACACGCAGACCGCCGTCCGACTCGCGATCTCCGACTGCGATTCGGATCCCCCGTTTTATGATCCTCGAGGGAAGCACGAATCGTGGCCGTCAGCTTCACCCGTAGCCACTGCCGGCGAGGGCCGCGCGATACGTCTGTGGGTTGCCATCAGAGGCGCCGCGCGGGAGCCGCCGAAGCGGATGCGCGAACCGCTTGTCCCGCGTTCGATTCCTCTCTTCGCGTTTGCATCCATCTGGCAAACCGGGGTCAGCCGAACGACGCCGGTAGAACGAGCCCCTGAGATTGCGGAATGAGGATTCCACTCCCCGGTCGAGAATTAGGGCTTCGGATTATCGCCTCGCCGATCGCCGTTACACGCCCCAGAGGTAGTCTTCCTGTTCGCCGTGGTGCTCGGGGGTGGAGGAAAGCGACAAAGGCCGGGTGTCGCCGGAAGCGGGCAGAGCAACCGCCATTTCCGAGTAGCCGCGCGAGCCGGTCTGGGCGCCTTGGGCAGCCGCGGCGGCGATCGCCGGGGGCACATCCGCATGAGCCGGCGGGATGCGGGGCGTCGGCGGGCGGACGCTGCGGATGAGTTCGAGCAGGTGGTGATCCTCGACGTGCTTGATCTGGTCGGCCAGCACTACAAATTTGCGATAGACGTCGTCCAACTCGCAGCGCTCGAACTGGTAGCCGAGCTGCTCGCAGCGCAGGCTGAGAGCATGGCGCCCGGAATGTTTACCCAGCACCAGCCGGGAATCGGGCACGCCGACCGAGTGCGGGGTCATGATCTCGTAGGTGAGGGGGTTCTTGAGCACCCCGTCCTGGTGAATGCCGGCCTCGTGCGCAAACGCGTTGCGCCCGACAATGGCCTTGTTGGGCTGGACCCCCACGCCCGTGACGTCGCTCAGCATCTGGCTGGCCGGATACAGCTGTTCGCTCACCACCGCCGTGTCATAGGCGTAACGGTCGGGGCGTACGCGCATGGCCATCACGATCTCTTCCAGCGAAGCATTTCCGGCACGTTCGCCGATGCCGTTGAGGGTGCACTCCACTTGCCGTGCTCCGGCGGCAATCGCGGCCAGGGTATTGGCCACGGCCAAGCCGAGGTCGTCGTGGCAATGCACGGAAATGGTCGCTTTCTCCATGCCGCGCACGCGCTCGCTGAGCAGGTGGATGATTTCAGCCATTTCGGCGGGCATGGCGTAGCCCACGGTATCAGGGATGTTGACGGTGGTAGCGCCCTCTTCCACCACCGCCTGCACCACGTCGCACAGGAAGTCGCGATCGGTGCGGGTGGCGTCTTCGGGCGAGAACTCCACATCAGCGCATAAGGACCTGGCCAGGCGGACCGCCTTACGGGCCTGCTGGAGGCATTGCTCGCGCGAGAGGCGCAGCTTGCACTTCAGGTGGATGTCGGAGGTCGCCAGGAAGGTATGGATGCGCGGCCGCGTCGCGCCCTTCAGAGCCTGCCAGGCGCGCTCGATGTCAGCTGCACACGCCCGCGCCAGTCCCGCGATGATGGGACGGCGGACGGCGGCAGCAACGGCCTGCACCGCTCGAAAGTCGCCGTCGGAGGCGATAGGAAACCCGGCTTCGATCACGTCCACGCCCAGCCGGTCGAGCTGCTGCGCGATGCGCAGCTTCTCCCCCACGTTCATGCTGCAGCCGGGAGACTGTTCGCCGTCCCGCAGGGTCGTGTCGAAGACCGTGACTCGTACGCGTTCCATGGCCTGAACCTCCCTTGACTAGGGGCTTATGCTACGTGGGCAGCAGTGTAAAGCAAAGCTTATAATCTTTTAATTTAGATTAGTTTTAATGAATATATAAGTTGTTTTGAAGATCAGTGCAGCTTTAGCTTAAGATCGTGCCATGGAACTCTCGCAGCTGGAGGTCTTTCTCATGGTTGCCCGGGAGGGCCGCTTTTCCCGGGCGGCGGAGAAACTGTACCGGACGCAATCGGCGGTGAGCCAGACCATTCGCAAGCTGGAGGTAGAACTGGGTGATCCGTTGTTCGACCGCTCCTCCCGGGGGGGCGTGCTCACCGACGCTGGCCGGACGCTGCAAGAGTATGCGGAGAAGCTGTTAAACCTGCGCGCGGACGCCCGGGAGGCGCTGGTCGAGCTGCGTGAGCTGCACAAGGGCAAGCTTTCCATTGCGGCCAACGAATTCACCGCTCTTTATCTGCTGCCCGTGCTCGCCGAATTCTGCCGCCTGCATCCCATGATCAAGCTCACCGTCCAGCGTTCGCTGGGCAGCCGCATCCCCGACGACTTGCTGCGCCATACCGTCGAGATAGGAGTGTTGTCCTATGACCCGCAGGAGCCGCTGCTCCGGTCTGTGGTCGTGTACCTGGACGAGTTGACGTTCGTGGTTCCGCCCACTCATCCCCTAGCCGCAGAGAAGCAGGTCAGCATCCGGCAACTGGGGGCGGAGGTTTTCGTGGCGCACACGGTCTCCTCGCCCTACCGGGAAAAAGTAATCGAAACCTTCCGCAGACACAAAACGCCGCTACATATGAGCGTGGAACTTCCCACCCTGCAGGCCATCGCCCGCTTTGTGGCCATGGGCAATGGCGTCGCGCTGGTCCCCGGAATCAGCGTGGAAAACGAACTGGCCCGGGGCGAGCTGGTTGCCATCGCTGTGCGCGAACTTCGCCTGCACCGCAAACTGCGGCTGGTCTATCGGAAAGAAGCCGGGCTCTCCCACGCCGGCCGCGCTTTCCTCCAGGTGGCCGAGGCGGTGGCTGCGGCACGACAGGGACAGTACCGATTCCTGCGAGAGTATTGAGCGAATGGGCTACGCGCGGCGACGGCTTTGCCGGCCCCATCCCGTGGAGCAGAGTTCGAAGACCGGCTTCAAGGCTGACTTTCTCTCGACCCGACACGAGATCTGGGGCGACCTCAGGGCAGTCCGATTTTGTGAATGCATCGCGAACGTGTAAGAATCTCATGAATTTCCAGCAACTGTGACCGGGCAAGGCAAGCGTGGCAGCGGCAGGCAAAGTTTTTGCAAGCCGTTGCATCCAAAGCGGCTTCACGTTTCCATCGTCGGTTTCCAGCTGGCTAACCCAGGGTAAGGAGAGTCTGTGCTGAAACGCGCCCTCATGGTAGTTGCCGTCTTCCTGCTGTGTGGACTGGCTGCCGCTCAGGTTCCGGAGATTCCCAGATTCGGTCTTTTCGCGGGCGGTTCCTATGCCAACACCCCCTACCTATCGGGCGGCCGTTCTAATCTCTTCGGCTGGGAGGGGACCGTGGAAGGCTTTCGCCTGAAACCCTTTCTCACCTTTGTCGCCGATGGCAGCGGTGACTATGGTTGGAACCCGTTCCCGATCTCGTGTGTGACGGTGGCGGTCGTCTGCAGCCCGAACCCTCCCGACTCGCGGGTGCGGGAGTATGACCTGCTGGCAGGACCGCAGATTTCGATGGTGCGCGGCCGGTTTCGACCTTTCGCCCACGTCATGGGAGGCGCCGGACACGTCAGCATGAGAACCAACGGTTTTTACGATGACAGCCTGGCCTGGATGGTGGCAGTCGGAGGAGGCACGGATTATGCCTGGCGGGGCCGGTTCAGTTTCCGGGCGCAGGGCGATGTCATCCGCAAGAATTTCTTCAGCGACACCCAGTACGGGTTGCGTGTCTCGATCGGGATCGCGATGAGGATTTTCTAGCGTCAGGCCCCGCGGGTGTCAGGGAGTGCCTCCTCTTGCCGGCTCTGTGGCTACGCTCCCAGAGCATCCCCAGCCGTAGAAAACCATAGACTCCCGGCAAGCCGGCTTCAGGAGAGTACGACTTGCTTCGTCTCGTCGGCAAACTCGGCTGCCTCCGAGGCTGCCCCCTCCGCCAGATCGCTTTCTGATCGCTCGTGGTATTCCCGGATCCGGACGCCCGCTTCATCCACCGTGATGTAAGTCAGGGGCGAGTCGATCCACCCGCCCGCGTTGTAGTAGTGAATGCCGTCTTTCTCGACTTCCATGGCCACATGGGTGTGGCCGCAGAAGATGCGGTCCGCCCCGCGCAGCCGGGCATAGGCCAGGGCCCCGGCTGCGACCTTAGGCGATATGCGCAGCCAGTTTGTATTCAGCCGGTCAAGGAGACGCGACAGCGGGTTCCCCTTGAGGTCGAGTTGCTGCAACCGCAGGTAGAGGCGGGTGCCGAAGCGGCTGAGCGCCAGATTGGCGCCCTGGAAGCCGTCGTACTGGTGGCCGTGGATCGCCAGGTGGCGCAGCCCGGCATATTGCCAGACGTATTCCTGGTATACCTTGACGCCGACCAGGTGCGACATGACATTGGTCAAACCATAATCGTGATTGCCTTCTACCCAGACGACTTCGACCCGGCGCTTCGGATTGGAAAGCTTGCGAATGGTGCCCAGAAACTGCCAATGTTCTTTCTTGAGGCGGCCGAAATTGAGGTCGGCGAAGATATCGCCCAGCAGGATCAGGCGACGGAAGGAATTCTCCTTCAACATGCGCGTCGCCGCCCGGGCACGGCTGATCTCCGCGCCCAGATGCACGTCCGAAACGATGAGCGTGTCGCAGGCTGCGCCACCCATGCCTGTCTTATACCGGGTGGATGTTACAGGATGATGAAAGATGCACTACCAATGGTGCAAGGTAACCGGTCTGTCATCGGTGCACTGACTCGGGTTTCGAGCAGTTCACGACGCTGGCGGAACGTATTCCTTGGGCGGAGCCGCGCCCTCGCCAAAGAAAAACTGTTCCATCTGGCGCACGATGACTTCCTGGTCCTCGCGCCGCGCCGGATTCAGGCGGTACTCGTTGAGGATCATTTTGCAGAAGTCCGTCCACTGGTTCCAGGCCTGCTGCGAAACGTTCTCGTAGATCTTCTTACCCAGTTCCGTGTCGAAGGGAGGCTCGTCCAAGCCCGGGAGTTCCTTTTTCAGTTTGACGCAGAACACCTGCCGTGCGGCCATTGGCTCCTCGTTGCGTTCGGTCAGCGAATTATCTCACAGGGCGCGGAAGTCTCGCAGGCGGGAACTCTTCGCAGCAAACGCCCGGTCGCGGGCCGGTTTTCCCGGCCCTGCCCGGCCTTCGCGCGGGAAATTCCGAATCCTCGGGGAGTGCACGCCAATCTCATGTGCAGGATGAGCGTCGACCTTGCCGCCGAACTGCGCAGCGTCCCCGTCCTCTCCGATCTGAAGCAGGATGAACTGGACTGGCTTGCCCAGCATGCCGAGATTGTGGTTGCCGAACCCCGGCAGGTCGTGGTCCGCGAAGGCGACCCGGCCGACGCCATGCTGATCTTTCTCGAAGGCGAGATGGATGGACGCCGTGAAAGCCTGGGACCGGATTCACCGGTTTACTCGATACGCCCAGGCATGATCACGGGTCTTCTCCCCTTTTCCCGCATGACGCACTACACCATCACCGGCCGCGTAGTGGCCCGCGCGCGCGTGGCCCGCATCTCGAAAGGCCTGTTCCCCGAGATGCTGAACCGGATCCCCGCGCTGGGCCCGCGGCTGGTGGGCGTTTTGTCGGACCGGGTGCGGGAAGTAACCAAGCAAGACCAGGCGCGGGAAAAGCTGGCCTCGCTGGGGAAACTCTCCGCCGGGTTGGCTCACGAACTCAACAACCCCGCGGCCGCCGGGAAGCGGGCCGCCGCCGGATTGCGCGAGACCTTCACCGCGTTGGAGCGCGCCAACGCTGGTCTCGACGAGCAGAACCTGGGGGCGGAAGCCCGCGCCTTGCTTCGCTCGATCGAAGACCTTACCCGCAAGGTTCAGGCCCAGACCAGGCCGCGAAGTCCTCTGGAGCTGAGTGACCGTGAAGGCCAGCTCCGTGCCTGGCTCGAGAACAACGGGATCACCGACGGTTGGCAATTGGCTCCCAATCTGGCTGAAGCCGACGTCAAGGTCGACGATCTGGTGCAACTGACCAAGCTGCTCCCGCCCTCGGCGCTCGGACCTGCCATCGCCCGGGTTGCGGCCAGCCTGGAGATACAGCGGCTGCTAGCCGACGTCGAGCACAGCACCGGTCGCATCGCTGAACTGGTCGGGGCGATCAAGGAGTACTCGTTCATGGACGAGGCTCCCCGCCAGGAGGTGGACGTCGCCCGGGGGATCGAGAGCACGCTGGTCATGCTCAGCCACAAGCTGAAGCGGGGTATCACAGTGATTCGGGATTACGATGCGAACCTGCCTCGCATTCCGTCCTACGGAAGCGAACTGAACCAGGTGTGGACCAACCTGATCGACAACGCCGCCGACGCCATGAGAGGCCAGGGTGAGCTGCGGATTCGCACCGCCACCGAGGGTGACGAGGTCCTGGTGGAGTTCGTGGACAACGGGCCTGGCATACCGGCCGAGATCCAGACCCGGATCTTTGATCCGTTCTTCACCACGAAACCGATGGGCGAGGGAACCGGCCTGGGGCTGGATACGGTGTCGCGCATCGTACGCAAACACCGCGGCAACGTCAGCTTTGTCTCTCAACCGGGAAAGACCTGCTTCCGGGTGCGGTTGCCGGTGAAAAACACGCGGATGTAGGACCGTGAAGCCGAGCCAGGCTCAGATGCCTCCGGTCGCTCCTACGGTCACCGGGATTATCAAAACCGGAGGCCAAGAAAAGGGAGGCGAAGGAGCCCGGGGGGCGAAGAAGAAAACGGGGCCCAGCCAACCAAGCTGCTAAGCTTAGGCTGCAGAGGGTCCGTAGCTCAGTGGTTAGAGCGAGCGACTCATAATCGCCCGGTCGCAGGTTCGAGTCCTGCCGGACCCACCCTCCTACCTACAGACAAAAGACTTGCCTGAGCTTATTGCTGGAACGTTCCCCCGGGGACTGTCAGGGGACATTGTTGTCTTCGGCCTGTGCCGAAGGTGTAAGCGCGAGCAGGGCGGTCAGGTCGTTTTCTAGCTTGAAGAGCTGGCGTTCGTCGAGATCCCGGAAGCGAAACGGTTGCAGGCAGCCCTTGGTCGCCCACATGGGAAACAACATCTGGGCCTTGGCGCGGACCGTGGTGGAGCATACGTGGAAGAGCACTTCCACGATGATGCCTTCGTCGAGAGGCTGCTCCAGCTGTACCAGTCCGCCGTTGACCGAGAGCTGGTGCAACCGGGCCCGCACCTGGCGCTTGTTCTGCAATTGAAGCAGCGCCAGCACGACGCCCCCGAGCTTGACTCGGGAACCGCGCTTTTCCCGCTGCATTTGAGGCGCTGGGGGCATCGCAACCCTCTCCACTATCGCACGCTCTTTGCGAGCCTGAGGAGGTTACCAAAGGCACTCACCCCCCGGGGAAGGTCGCTGCCCGATTCCAGCGCGGCCCCATCCAATTCGCGAAATGCCAGCTCGAGTTCCGGCAAACGGTTCGAGTACAATAACAGGTCGACGAGCCAGAAAATTCCGCTATTAAAACGTCAAACTAAGCGAGGCCCTACCTTGACTTCGAACTCTTGCCGCAGCCGTCGGGCGCAACCCAGTTCGGGATCCGTTCGCATGTCGTCAGCGCTCCGTTCTCTCTGCCTGAGATGGTTCGTGATGCTGTTTGCCTGGGCCGCCCCGGCGCAAACCATCAGGGTGGACATCACCCATCCCACCAACACGTTCCTCCCCAACCGGGCGCTGGGCGCAGGCGTGGACCGCATTCCGTCGGGTGCTGCTGAAAAACTCTTGACCGAATCCACGGTTCGGGAGTTACACACCGCGGGCTGGCAGCCGGTAACCTATCGCCAGAATACGGAACTCTACGTCGAAGCCTGGCACTGGAACCCGCAGGGGACCTGGAGCGATCCCAGCGGCAAGGGCTATTTCACGGGCAGCGATGCGCTGGGCGAGCCCATCCGCCACTCCTACGGCTATCCCCTGCCGCATCGCGGATTCACGCGCAATGAAGGCACCGAGACCACTGGCTATTCGCGCATCACCGACGGCGATCTCGATTCGTACTGGAAGAGCAATCCTTACCTCACCAAGACCTTTACGGGTGAGGAAGACCGTCCGCAGTGGGTGGTCGTAGACCTTGCCATGCCCCTGCCTGTTGGGGCAATGCGCATCGCCTGGGCTGAGCCTTACGCCAAGCAGTATCTGGTTCAGTATTGGACGGGGGAAGACCCCATCAAGCTGCCGACCAAGGGAACCTGGGTGACATTCCCGGGAGGCGCGGTGCGGGACGGCAAGGCCGGGACGGTGACGCTGCCGCTCCAATCTTCTGCCACGGTGGTGCGCTTCCTGCGCATCTGGATGACCCAATCGTCGAATACCTGCGATTCCCACGGCTCCTCCGACCGGCGCAACTGCGTTGGATTTGCCATCCGCGAACTGTATCTGGGCACTCTGACGGCCGACGGAGTTTTTCACGATTTGGTCCGCCATACGCCGGACCAGGACCAGACCACGACATTTTGTTCCTCGGTCGATCCCTGGCACGAGCCGTCCGACATCGATCCCAGGCTGCGCGACCAGATCGGCTTCGATCTCTTCTACACCAGCGGCATCACCCGGGATCTTCCCGCCATGGTGCCGATCGCCTTGATCTATGCCATCCCGGAAGACGCTGCGGCCGAAGTCTCCTACCTGGAGAAGCGCAAGTACCCTATCTCGTACGTGGAGATGGGCGAAGAGCCCGATGGCCAGTACATGCTCCCGGAAGATTACGCGGCTCTCTACATCCAGTTTGCGGAGGCGCTGCACAAGGTCGATCCCCCGCTCAAACTCGGGGGCCCGGTCTTTCAGGGAGTGAACGAAGACATCCTGGTATGGCCCGACGACGAAGGGCAGACCTCGTGGACTCGCCGTTTCATTCGGTACCTGAAGGCCCGCGGTCACCTCCAGGATCTAGCCTTTTTCTCCTACGAGCACTATCCCATGGAGCCCTGCAAAATCCAGTGGAGCAGCTTGTACGACGAACCCCGGCTGGTCAGCCACATCGGGCAGGTCTGGCGCGATGACGGCGTTCCGGCCAGCGTGCCGCTGTTCATTACCGAATCCAACATTGCTTGGGCCACGGGAGAGTCCTTCCTGGATATTTTCGGGGCGCTCTGGCTTGCCGACTATGCCGGAGCTTTCTTTACCTCGGGCGGCAGCGCCCTGTACTACTTCCACTATCTCCCCATGGGCGTGCACCCTGGGTGCAATGGTTCCCTCGGCACCTTCGCCCTGTTTACCGCCGACAAGGACTATCGTCTGCTGCAGAAAACCTCGCAGTTCTTCGCCAGCCAGCTGATCAATCTCGAGTGGGTGCAGGCGGGCAACGGTGAACATCGAGTCTTCCCGGCGGCCAGTGATATCGAGGATGGAGCCGGAAACGCCATGGTTACAGCCTATGCAGTCCTGCGGCCTGACCGGCAATGGGCGCTGCTGGTTGTCAACCGGGATCAGTGGAATTCGCATCGGGTCCAGATCAAGTTCCACGATTCGAATCAGGCAGAGGACCGGTACTTCTCCGGCCCGGTGCACGTCATGACTTTCGGAAGCGCCCAGTATCAGTGGCACCCCGAGAAGGGCGGGTACGCCGATCCTGACGGTCCGGCCGCAAGCTCCACCGTACAGGCGGATTCCGGCACCTGGTTTGACCTGCCCCAGGCCTCAGTGAGCGTCATTCGCGGGTCGGTTGGCGGGCCCCTCTCAGGGCCATCGCGACCCCAGACGCCGTAAGCCCACCTGAGCACGGCCCGAAGCCGGCCTGAGGCCGGCGCCGTCTCTCGGGCTGATGCCGGTCTCGGCCCACGCGCCGGTCACTGGGAAACGTTACGGAAGTTTGGCAAATTTCCCCTAATCGATTGGATTCCGACATCTTAGCTGGTAATTCTGAATCGAGCGCTCCCGTTCTTTACTTCCCCGAAGACAGCAAGAGAGGGAGCCGTGTGACCAACCCAATGGCGAGCAGAGCACAGTCATGGCGCTCCATGACTCGGGGCACCCGCGTATACATCAGTGCGGTCGTTGCTTTGGGGTCTCTGGTGCTGGTCTTTGGCGCTCTCCATCCCGCCAGCGAGCAGACGATCAAGTTCCTCTGCTATCTGGTGGTGGCCGTGGGCGCGTCGCGGCTGAAGGTCAACCTGCCCGGCATCACCGGCACGATGTCGGCCAACTTTCTTTTCATTCTCCTGGGGGTGCTGGAACTCAGCTTTGCCGAGACGCTGGCTCTGGGCTGTGTCGCCATTCTGACCCAGTGCCTCTACCGGGACCGGCCCAGTTTTGTGCAGGTTTTATTCAACGTCTGCGCGACTTCCAGCGCCATTGCCGCGTCGTATTTCGTCTACCATTTCCACTTCTTCCAGCAGCGCGCCAGCAACCCGGCGATCCTGCTGGTAGCCACCGCCGTCACCTATTTCGCGGCCAACACGATCCCGGTAGCGGGCGTGATCGCGCTCACCGAACACAAATCGCTGCGGCGGATCTGGTCGGACTGTTATTTCTGGTCTTTCCCCTACTACCTGGTGGGAGCCGGCGTCGCAGGGCTGCTGAGCTGGATGAACCGCACCGTGGACTGGCAGACCTCCCTGCTCGTGCTGCCGGCCGTTTACCTGATCTACCGTTCCTACCGCTTGTACCTCGCCAAGCTGGACGATGAGAGGCGCCACGTGGAAGAGATGGCCAATCTGCACCTGCGCACCATCGAAGCCCTGGCGCTGGCTATCGAAGCCAAGGATCACACCACCCATGACCACCTGCAGCGGGTGCGGGTGTACGCCGTCGAGGTGGCGAAGGAACTGGGACTCTCTGCCGACGATATGGAAGCTTTGCAGGCGGCGGCCTTGTTGCACGACATCGGCAAGCTGGCCGTTCCCGAACACATCATCTCCAAGCCGGGCCGTCTCACCCCGGAAGAATTTGAGAAGATGAAAATCCATCCCGTGGTGGGAGCGGAGATTCTCGAGCGCGTCCGCTTCCCTTACCCGGTAGTCCCGATTGTTCGGGCGCACCACGAAAAATACGACGGCTCGGGCTATCCCTACGGTCTGAAGGGCGATGAGATTCCGATCGGAGCCCGCATCTTGAGCGCGGTGGATTTCATGGACGCGCTGGCCTCGGATCGCCAGTATCGGCGCGCCATGCCCTTGAACGACGTCATGAAGCGCCTCGAGGCTGAGTCCGGCCACGCCTACGATCCCAAGGTGGTCGACGTTCTCAAGAAGCGGTATCTCGATTTGGAGAAGCTGGTCGAAAAGCGTTCCCAGTCAGTGCCGTGGTCCAAACTCTCCACCGACTTGAAGGTCGAGCGCGGCCTCGCCCCTGCCACTGGCTTCGTCAACGGCGGCCGCCGCAGCCATGAAGCCACCTTTCTGGCCTCAATTGCCGCAGCCCGCCAGGAAGCGCAAACCTTGTTCGAACTCAGTCAGGACCTGGGCGCTTCCCTCAGCCTGGGCGAAACGCTCTCGGTGTTTTCGGTCAAACTCAAGCCGCTCGTGCCCTACGACTCCATCGCCATCTACGTGCGGCATGGCGACTTGCTGATTCCCGAGCACGTGAGCGGCGACAATTTCCGCCTGTTCAATTCCCTCCGGATTCCCATCGGACAGGGGCTCTCCGGCTGGGTGGCGCAGAACCGAAAACCCATCCTGAACGGGAACCCTTCGGTCGAACCCGGTTATCTGAACGATCCCTCCAAGTTCAGTACCCTGCGTTCGGCGCTGGCCTTGCCGCTCGAAGGACTGCAAGGCGTGGTGGGCGTGATCGCTCTCTACCACGCCGAGTCGGACGCCTTCACCTCCGACCACATCCGCATTCTGCAGGCGGTGGCGTCCAAGATGGCGCTGGCGGTGGAGAACGCCCTCAAGTATCAGCAGGCGGAGAGCTCCGCCACCACTGACTACCTCACCGGCTTGCCCAACGCGCGCTCCTTGTTCCTGCAGCTGGAGAACGAGCTGTCCCGCTGCAAGCGCGAGAACTCGAGCCTCACTGTCATGGTCTGCGATATGGATGGCTTTAAACAGATCAACGACCGCTTTGGACACCTCGAGGGCAATCGGGTGCTGCGCATGTTTGCCCAGGCTCTGCGGTCGACGTGCCGCGAGTACGACGTGGTCGCCCGCATGGGCGGCGACGAGTTCGTGGTGATCGCGGCCGGCCTGAGTTCGGAAACCGCCAACAAGAAAGCCGAGCAGTTGCGCGACCTGGCCCGCCAAGTAGGCCACGAAGTCTGCCAGGAAGATATCCTCTCCCTGAGCGTCGGCAGGGCAGCGTACCCGGCTGACGGCCGTGATGCGGAACAGCTGCTGGCCGAAGCAGACCGCCGGATGTATCTGGAAAAGCAGCAGCAGCCCAACCGCAAGAACCGCCGACTCTATCCCCGGCTGAAAGGCCGGATCACGGTGGAGTTTTCTGCCGAACCCTCCAAAGTTCCGGTTCTCGGCAACCTTACCAACATCAGCCTGGGGGGGTGCTACATCGAGACCACCACCATCCTTCCCCCCGATTCCCGGCTGGACATCGTTTTTTCGATCGACGACGGTCTGCTCAAGGCCGAGGGTAGTGTGGTGCGGTCTGACCCGGGGGTGGGGTTAGCGATCAAGTTCAAGGAGGGCTCGCGCGAGGATCGAGTCCACCTGCAGAAGATTCTCGAGTTCGTCGACCGCACCACCAAGCTATACGACGATCAGTACATCTCCCAGATCGTGAAGCGTTGAAACCCTTCCTGAAGAGCGGCCTGAGAAGCAGCAATCCTGAATTGCGTTCGGGCATGTTGCGCGCGGCGTTGTCGGGTCAGAAGTCGGTCGGCCCTTCAGGCCACCGGCTGGATCTGCACCAACAACCCGACGGCGGCGGCCTGTCCTTTCCGCAACATGTTGGCCGTGGGAATGCCCGTGCGGTGGAACGATTTTTCGCAGTCGGTGCTGGACGGACCCAGCATGCTGCCCTCCATATAGGCGAGGCCCGGGCAGCGCGAGCAGCTCCCGGCATGGGCGCAGGATGAGCAAACCGTCAGATCCTTGATCCGGATCGACCGGACTTGCTGCATCTGCGGCGAGTGCCGCCAAATGTCGATGAACTTCTGCCGGCGCACGCTCCCGGTGGGCAGCGGAAACTGCACGCAGGGGAACACATCCCCGTAGGGCGAAATGTAGCAAAGCGTGTGCCCGGCGCTGCAGGAAACACCTTCCATCACGTCCTCATCGGGAGCAACCGGCGGAGCACAGTATTCATCCACGTTGCCCACCAGATCGGGATTGCTAAATAACTCATCCAGGCTCTCTTCATTGACCCGCAGGGCAAGCACCGAAGTGTCTCCGTCGAGCTTGGGCGTGACCGTGGGGTCCAGCGTGTAGTCAACTCCCAGTTCCCTGGCCAGGGCCTGCGTGCCCTCCTGGTCGTAACGGTTGACTGTCATCAGCACGTTCGACATCGTCACCTTAAGCCCCTGGGACTTCAGGAAGCGGATGGCGGCAACGGTGCGCTTCAGCGATCCCGGAAGTTTGGTAATGGCGTCGTGAATTTCCGGGCGGTAGGAGTACACGCTGATCTGCACCTGCTCGACGCCCAGTTCGCGCAGCCGGTGCGCTTCCCGCTCGCGGATCATCGCACCATTGGTTTTCACCTTCACATTAAACAGCAGGCCGCGCGCGTACTTCACCAGATCCAGGAAATCGCGGCGCATGAAAACTTCGCCCCCGCTGAAGGTGAGGAAGAACACGCCCGCCTCGGCGAGCTGGTCGAGCACGTTCCGGATCTCGTCCGTGGTCATCTCGCCCTTGTCGTCATGGTCGAGATAGCAGTGGGAACAACGCTCGTTACAGCGGTAAGTCACATCGATGTGCACGCTGAGAGGAACACCCAGCCTCTGCGCTTTCTCATTCATCTCCACCAGCAGGCTCATGAGCTCACCGTTTTCCCCTTCCGGGGATCGTCGATCGGATGGTCGGAGACCAGGAGGATTCCATGTTGGGACAATTCGGTCACGAATTGCTCCGCGTCGCGGCGCGCCACTTCCGAGTCGACCTCGAACTCAGGGCAGACTTTCTTCTCGACAATCTCGGCCAGCGGTGTTTGTCCGTCGGCGGCCTGCCAGATGACGGTTGCCACCTCGTTCAGAGTAAAAAACGTCGAGTCCATCGCAGACATGATCATCATCTCGCCGCCGAGCATGCGGGCGGCGATCGCAGAGCTGCGGGCAACATAGGTTTCTTTCATCTGGGTGCTCTCTTCCTGCAGGCCTCAGACCAGCAAGTCCCAAACACGCTCGTCCGGATAAAACGTCAGCCGGGCTGCCGGCACCCGGTCCAGGAAATCCCATGCCGAGCGGAACACTGACTGGATCAGATCGGAATCATCCGCAAAAAACAGGATGTTGCGCAGCAGCCTTCGCAAGGCGTCGCTGGCCGCAACCGGTTCGACGCGATTCTCAGGGCCCTTGGCCAGAAAAAAAAGCCTGGCGATCGGTGCGGTCGCATTCTCGCCCAGCCGCGCCAGTTCTCCCGCAAAGGGGGTTCCGCAGGCGCGGTAGGCATCCCCCTCCGGGCGTATGTAGGAAATTTCGTCGGTCAAAAGGATGGAATCGGGCGGCGCTAGTTTGGAAAGGGTCGTCTTGCCCGCTCCGGAAACTCCGCAGAACAGAAAAGCTCGCCCATTCCGGATGACGCTGGCCGCGTGCAGCAAGAAGCCACCTGCCCTGGCCTGGATCAGGGTGTGCACGATGCGCAACACCGAATCGATCGAGTAGGGACTCACGGATTGAAGGATTCGTCCCCGGCCCGCCTCGAGATCGAACTCCGCCTGGAAATCGCCCCGCTCCAGGCGCCAGACTCGGCCTTCCTTCCAGACCCTCAGTTCCTCCGCTTGGCAAACCGGACGCTCAGGCCGGACCAGGTCGACATCCAGGGCGAAGGCCGGCGACCGGGAAGGGCGGAGAAAACCCGCGTAGCGTCGCTCGAGCAGAGCGCGAAAGTCGGTGGCACGGGTGCGCAACAGGATGGGCGTGTCGCCGATTTCCACGGCAACCTCATGGCTCTCGAAAGATGCACCACCTGGATTCATCTTCTTCCCTTGGGGGTTGCCCGCCCGTGTGTGTGCGACTCAGAAGGCGCTGCGCAAAGAAGATTTTCGGGCCCGCCCGTCCGGATACGCGTTGGCCAGCCGGGAGTGGGCGCGCAAGACCAGGCTGCGCAAGCGGTCGCTGTAGGCCAAGGACAACCCCGCGAGTCGCCGCAACCAGGAACACGCATGCACCGGGACATTTTTACGGAAGCGGGTTACCGACATGACGCTACCCAGCAACTCATCGCTCCGCAGACTACCATCTTCCTGGGGCATGGCATCGCCGCGCGTAATGAACTCACCGCTGGCCCGCGACACGCGCACAATCCGGTGAACGAAGAAGCGACCCCCGCGTGCAAACAAGACTATATCCCCGACTCGAGTTTGGTCGATGGTCTGCGTCCGGATCGTGAGCACATCGCCCGGCCAGAGAGTGGGGAGCATGCTGTGTCCCCGAGCCGACAACTGCAGGCAGCCGGACTTCTCGAGGACCTCCACCGCCAAACTCTGCCTGTACTCTTCTCCGGATTGTTGCCAACCTTGCATGCGGGGCCACACGAACTACGAACTCCTGCGCCGGCCGCGGCACTGCCTCTGAGTCGGGCCGACCTTGGCGCATGCCAGAGCCATCGTCTCAAACACCCGCTCGAAGCGGAATCCGGGCTTCTGGTAAGGTTTGCGGGATGCTAGCTGACTTTCCTGCGCGGTCTTCTCTTCTGCAGAAGGTCGATTCTTCTGAGTCATAGGACATCCAAAAAGAGTCTCTACTTCTTCCTGAATAGCCAACGCCAACACCCATGCTGCCGGCCCGAAAAAACTTTAGTGGTGGAAGTGTACAACACTCCCTCCGTCAATTGCTAACCGTTCTTGGTCTTTTCCTGCGCGACACGGGCGTTTGCGGGTGGTAAGACCTGCGAGTTGCGAAATTCAATAAAAGGATAGAGTGCCCTGCAGCCGGGCCCGCCGCAGAGTCCAGGAAAATACCAGAAGACTAGACGGCACCAGAACCGCTCCAAACAGTCCCAGGATGACGAGTTTTTGGACTACCGCGCTCCACGGCGCCCCTTCCAGCAAAGCCAGCCGCATCCCATCGAGACAGTGGGTCACAGGAATTAACTCCGACACATACCGCAGCGGCTTGGGCAGAGTCGAGACTGGGAACATGGTCCCGGTCAGGAACCACACCGATCCCAGGGCCCAGACCAACGCCGATCCCTTCTGAATCGCCAACTGCAGCGCTGCCGCCAACAGCCCCAGGGCGCCAGCCACGACTACCGAGAGCAGAAATACGGCGACCGCGGCTCCGACGTTGGGTTGAAAGGGGGCGCCAAACAGCGCCAGACCTGCGGCCAGGTAAAACGCCAGGGTGAAGGTGTTGGCCGTGAAGGCCGAAATCGCGCTTAAAAAGACCAGGACGGGGGGAGACGTCGAGGTCGTCATCAGCACTTCCAGCGTGCCTGTGCGCTGCGCCTCTTGGACAGTTTGCAGGAAGGCGTGCACCCCCATCAGCAGGAATGTGTAGAACCCGGTTCCGACCACGAGGAAGCAAAAGTATTGCTCTCCTTCCGGGCGGAAGTTCGGTCCGACGGCGCGGGAAAGATAGTAGAAGGCGGCCAGCTCGGTGATGGCTCCCGCCCCGCCCAGCAGGAACCCCGTGCGGTAGCGCACTGCGGTGAGCAGGTCGCGCCGCGCAATCGCCACCGTCTTGTCCAACAAGGTGGAAACACTCACCGGCGCCCTCCCGGAGCTGCTGGCTCCACCTCTTCCAATTCACCCGTCGTCTGAAAATAAAAAGAGCGGAGCTGGTCCATGCTGGTGCTGGCCGAAAGCTGGCACTCCGCCGCCAGGGCACCGTGGAACAACACCGCCACGTGATTTCCAACCGCGACCGCTTCGTTAAAGTTGTGCGTCGCCAGGATTACCGTCGCGCCGCGCACGGGTAACTCTCGTACCAGGTTCCAGAACAGGGCCGCCGAGCCGGGATCAAGGCTGCGCGTCGGTTCGTCGAGCAGCACCACGGAAGGTTTCTTGATCAGCGCGCGCGCGATCCCCAGCCGTTGATACATGCCGCTGGAAAACTTCATGACCAGCGTATCCGCCGCCTCCAGCAGCCCGGTCTGATCGAGCAGTTGCTCAATGCGCTCGCCCCGTTCCCGGCGCGGAATCTCGTCGAGGGCAGCGAAGAAATCCAGGTTCTCGCGCGCCGAAAGCCGGGGAAAGAAGGATCGTTCTTCCGCCACGGCAAAGCCAACACGCGCCCGCACGGCGTAGGGTTCCTTCATGGTGTCAGCGCCCTGCACCAGAACGCGCCCGGCGTCCGGCAGCAGCATGGTGGAGATCAGCTTGAGGGTCGTGGTTTTCCCGCTTCCGTTGGGTCCCAGCAACACGAGCACGCTGCCGCTCATGACTCGCAGCGAAACTTCCACCAGGGCGCGAGTCTCACCCGTCCGCTCCCGCCCCAGCCAGTTAAAGAGCGCCGGCCGGTGCCGGAAGATCTTGCTCACGCATTCGAGGACGACGGCTGGCATGCTGGACCACTCGGCCGGACCGCGGCGCCCGAACCCGCGACCCGGTTAGCGAAATCTCTGTATTATAGTGTCCGCGCTCGCATTCCGCGCGCGCGGGGCGCTGACTGCGCAAAAACCTTGAGTCTCCCCTTATGCCGCTGATCGCCTCGTCTTCGCCGGAGCACACCGTGGGCAACGGGATGCCGGCGCTTTCCTCTGGCTGGGCAGAGTTCAGCTTTCTGCTCGGCTGCTGCAGCCTGGATGACGCCAGGCGGGAGAGCCTGCTCCCGGCGCTTGCCGCCGCTCTCGATTGGTCGCAACTTCTCGACCTGGCCGAGCACCACGGCGTCATCCCCCTGGTCTACCGGTCCCTGCGTGATTTCAGCCGGCTTGTGCCCGCAGACGTGCTGGAGAATTTTCGCTCGCGCTACGAGGAGAATGCCCGCAAGAACCTCTGTTTCCAGGCGGAACTGGTCCGCATCCTGGCTTGCCTGGAGGCGCACGACATCGTAGCCGTTCCGTTCAAGGGCCCGGTGCTGGCGGAAACCGTGTATCGCGATCTGGCGTTGCGCAGTTTTTCTGATCTTGATGTGCTGGTCGAGCCGGCGGACGTTCCTCGCGCGAAGGTTGCTCTGGCGACGCTCGGATATGCTCCAGCGCTGACTCTCTCCGCAGCCGAAGAAAGAGCCTACATCGCCTCGGCCTATGAGTATGTTTTCGACGGCCCCGCGGGCCGCAATCTGCTCGAACTCCAGTGGGGCATCGTTCCCCGGTTCTATGCCATGGAGTTTGACGTCGCCGGCCTTGTCCGGCGTGCGTCCCCAACCACCGTCGGAAGTTTCACGATGCGGAGGCTTACCGGCGAGGACCTCCTGCTGGCGCTCTCGGTGCACGCCGCCAAGCACCTATGGTCGCGGGTATGCTGGCTGCGCGATCTGGCCGGAGTGGTGGCGACTCATCCTTTCGACGTCGATAGCGTGGAACGCCAGGCGGCGGAACTGGGAATCGAACGCATCCTGGCGATGAGCGTGCTGCTGGCCAACCGGTTGCTGGCTTCCCCGGTGCCCGAGCCGTGGAAAGGGAAATGGCAAAACGACGGCGAACTCTGCGCACTGTGCGACCAGCTGGAGCAGCATCTTGTCTGCGCGCCGGCATGCAGTCCTGAGTCGCTAGGCTACTTCCGCTGGATGATGCGTCTTCGCGAGCGTCCAGCGGACCGGTGCAAGCTGCTCTCCCGCCTCGCGCTGACGCCGGGGGTGGGCGAATGGTCGCTCGTGAGATTGCCCGGGCCGCTGTTTCCGCTCTACCGTGTGGTACGCGTGTTTCGCCTGGCACGCAGAATTCTCCCCGCTCGTGGCCGCAGCTAGCCAGGACGCAGATCAGAGCCGCGCATTCCGCCGCGCCCGGGCTACACCGGCGCGCAGCCCACGCTCCACGATACGCGCGTGACCGGCTGCCTCCATGGCGCCCGTGACGGCGGTGGCAATTCCGCCGGGTGTGGCCGCTTCTCGGAGGAGCTTGGCCAGCGGGACGTTGCCTTCGCGCCATGCCACAATGCCGTCGGCCAGGGCGTGCGCAGCGGCCACGAGCGCAGTCTTGCGATCGAGGCCCAGCTTGGTGGCCGCGTCGGCCAGAGTGGACAGCGCATGGTAGCCGTGACTCGAGGAGTAGGTCGCGGTGAAGACGTCGAATCTGCCTTCGGGAATCGAGAGCACCGGACCAACCTGGCGGAAGAACTCCACCACCTCTTTCCGGGCTCGCGCCGGAAATCCCTTGGGGAAGGTAACAGCCGTCAACCCGCTTCCGCTGCGACAGGCAGGGCTGGGCATGGCCCGCGCCCACGCCACCGGCAACCTGGCCCGCAACCTAGCCAGCGGGATCCCCGCGGCCAGGCTGCACGCGATGACCGGATGCCTGCCTGCTCGGCGTGCCAGGCAGGGGTACACGGCCGTGAGCAGATCAGCCACGGAATCCGGCCGCACGGCGATGAGCAGCAGATGGGCCTGCGCCGCGGCGCGCTCCAGATCCGGTTCCGCGATGATCCCAAACTCCTGTTCGAGGGCGCGAAGCTTGCGGGGGTGGCGGTCGTGCACCACGATCGGTGTTTGGTATTTCGCCCGTCGGAGCCCTGCCACGAGCGCGCCCGTAATGCGGCCGCCGCCGAGAAACACGACGGCCTTCACGCCATCTCCCGGCAAACCCGGTCGGCGGCCCGTAGCAGGGCCTCAACGTCCCGCCCGGCATGAACCGTGGAAATGATCCAATGCAGGCCGTTCGAAGGCGTCATGTAAATCCCCTGATCGAGCAGCCGGTGCACAAAGCGGGAGTAGAGCGGTGCGTTCACATACCGGCAATAATCGCGGTAGTCGTGAATCGCGTCCCGCCCCGCGAAGTAGATCTGGAACATGGGACCGAAGCCCTGCACGATGGCCTTGAGCTTGCGCCGGCGGAAGACGTCGCGCAGACCGGCAACGGCCGCATCGCCGGTCGCATGCAGGCGTGGATACGTGCCCTCGGCTGAAAGCAGATCCAGGTTAGCAGCCACGACCTTCATGGTCAGGCGATGGCCGTTGAACGTGCCGTAATGCAGCACCATACGATCGCCCCAGCGCAGACGATCGAGAATCGCCCGCGGCCCGGCCACGGCACCGACAGGGAAGCCTGCGCCCAGCGCCTTGCCGAAGATCGAGAGATCCGCTCTCAGGCCGTAATACTGCTGGCACCCGCCGGGCGCGTAGCGGAAGCCGGTGACCACTTCATCGAGAATGAACAACGCCCCGTATTCGTGCGCGAGATCGCACACCTTCTCCAGGTAACCCTCGCGTGGCGGGATGCAGCCCATGTTCGCCATGATGGGCTCTGTAATGATCGCGGCCAGATCCCGGCCGTGCTGGCGCAGGATGCGCTCGAGAACGGGGACATCGTTCCAGGGGGCCACCACAACCTCATCGAACACGGCCGTGGGAATGCCCTCGGAGTCCGGGATCCGGTTCGGCTTTTCGGAGGGGCCGAGTTGCTTTGCCGGGTGACTATGGGCGCTGAGGCAGTATGGGTCGTACCAGCCGTGGTAGTGGCCTTCGAACTTGAGGAATTTCGTTCTTCCCGTGTGGGCGCGCGCCAAGCGCAGGGCGAGCATGCTGGCTTCACTGCCGGTGTTGGCGAAGCGCACCGCCTCGGCCGTGGGAACCATGCGCCGGAAGCGCTCGGCCGCTTCCGTCTCGGCGGGGGTCGCTGCGGCAAAGTGCGAGCCCTCGGCGATGCTCTGAGACACGACCTCTACGATTCGGGGATGAGCATGCCCCTGGATGCTCGCCCCGAACGACATCATGAAATCGACGTACTCGTTGCCGTCGACGTCCCAGACCCGGGCGCCCCGGCCGCGCTCCAGGACGATTGGCCCGGGGGAGTAGACCGCGGCTCCGCGCGAAGGCGAGTTCACGCCTTCGATGAGGGATTGCCGAGCGCGCTGAAACCACTCTTCTGAGCGCGGGCGGCTTCGGGTTGCGAGGATGTGGCTCATCCTGTTGGGTCGCCAGAGAACGAGCCTGCACTTAACCAGCAGCTCGCATCTGGCAGGTCGCGAGCATCGCAGCCCTTGCCCTAGCCCCGGTCAACGGACTGCGAGCAGAGGTTGAGCTCCTCCGGTTCTTTTGCAAGGCGCCAGCCGGCTGCCGGGCCACAGGCTAAATCCCCAAAATTCTCCCGCTCCTTGGTGTTTCTTGCTGGCATCTGGTGCTTGCATGATCTTCGGTCCCGGAGATCGAAGGCTCAATCCGCCGTCCCGCCGCCATCCACCACCAGGGCCGCCCCGGTCATGAATGACGAATCGTCGGAAGCAAGGAACAACACGGCCTTGGCGATCTCCGCGGCTGTACCCACGCGCCCCAAAGGCCGGTTGGCGCAACCCGCCATATACTCGTCCCACGCCAGGCCCCGCAGCTTCGCGTCGGCGGGCAGCATGGGCGTATCCACATCGCCGGGGCAAATGCAGTTCACGCGGATGCCCCGGCGGCCGTGGTCGATGGCCATGGCTTTCGTCATCAGCACCACGCCCCCCTTGGAGGCGCAATAGGCGACCGCCTTATCGCCACCCACGATGCCCCAGCCCGAGCTGTTGTTGATGATCACGCCGCCGCCTTGCGCGATCATGCCAGGCAGGGCATATTTCGCCATGAGGAAGGTGCCCTTGAGATTGATGTCGATCTGCTCATCCCACTCTTCCTCGGAACATTCGATCGCGTTGTGCGGATAGAAGATGCCGGCGTTGTTGAACAGGATGTCGAGGCGGCCGAACGCCTTCACGGTTTCGTTCACGGCGCGCTCACACTCCGCCGCCCGGCGCACATCGGTACGGAGGAAGATCGCCTTGCCTCCCGCTTCCAGGATTGCAGCCGTCACGGCGTGGCCGCGTTTCTCATTGCGTCCTGTGATAGCGATCTGTGCGCCCTCCCGGGCGAAGAGCATCGCCGTTGCCTCGCCGATACCCGACGTCCCGCCGGTGATAAGTGCCGACTTGTTTGGCAGACGCATGGGTGAGTGAGGAGCTGCCGGCTGCTTCGCTAGCCATCGTACCTTGTCAGTTCAGTACAAGAAACGGACCCAAGGTTAAACGGCAAGGGCTCGATTCACATCGGTCCCGCCAACCCGCCGCCGTCGACCACCAGCGCGGCTCCGGTGACAAACGAAGACGCTTCGCTGGCCAGGTAGAGCGCAGCTTGCGCGATCTCCTCCGGTCGCCCCACGCGGCCCAGGGGACGTCGCGCCGCGCCGTCTAGAAAGTGCCTCTCGTCCTCGCCCAGCTGGCCGGCTTCGGCGCGCAGCATGCCGGTGTCGGTGTCGCCGGGACAAATGCAGTTTACGCGAATCCGGTGCGGGCCGTGGTCGATGGCCATCGCTTTAGTCAGCAGAACCACTGCGCCCTTCGATGCGCAGTACGCCGCCGCCCGCGGCCCACCCACCAGTCCCCAGCCGGAAGCGGTGTTGATGATCGAGCCGCCGCCCGCCCTCTCCATCCACGGAATCACCTCGCGCGACATCAGAAAGATGGCTTTCACGTTGACGTCCATCACCCGGTCCCAGTCCGGCTCGCTGAGTTCAACCACGGACGCCCGGCGCATGATGCCGGCGTTATTGAGCAGAATCTGCGGTCCCCCGAATTGCTCCATGGCAAGTTGCGCTATGCGCCGACAATCTTCAGACACGGTGACGTCGGCTCCCTCGAACATGGCTCGGCCGCCTGCCTCTGTGATCTCGCGCTCGACTCTGCGTCCAGCTGTTTCGTTCAGGTCGGTCAACAGCACGGAGGCGCCCTCGCGGGCAAAGAGCAGGGAGGTGGCGCGCCCTATGCCGGAGGCGGCGCCGGTGACGAGCGCGGACTTGCCCTCCAGAGTGCGCGAGTGGTCAGGAGTTAGAGTCATGGTGCATGCTCCGCCGCAAGAACTGTCAGTTTACTCGCTTGCCGCCAGGAAACCGGTTCGAGAGAGGTTACTAGGTGACCCCTTTCGTGGCGGGGCGGGATTTCCACAGAGCGAATTTTGCACCCTGGGCGCTGGCTCTTCACTTGCCAATTCCTGTCACTCCGCCCGGATGCTGCGGGATTTGTTGCCTTTCGCCACCCTGTGGATTTGGAAAACAAAGTGCACAGAAGTGCTCGGGGTGAATTACGCCCGGATTGAGGTAGCGTGATGGAAGCTTTCGAGATTCTCAGCGCAGGTGGGGAAGTGCCTCACGAACCGGTGACCCCGGTGGTGGCGGCCGAGGCGCCGCGCGTCAAGCGGCAGCTCATGCGGCAACTGTCCATCCGGGATTACGTGCGGTTACTGCTCCCGTTTCTCGTCCTCGGCCTTTTGGGGGCCGTCGCCAAACTCAAGTACCCTTACTGGTGGCCAGGCACCGACCTGGTTTACTTCCTGGCCGATACGCTTCTGGTTGCTATGGTCATTGGCGTGGTTCTGGAACTGACCGCCGCCAGGCCCCTGGTCGAAAAGCTTTCCGAGAACGTAGCCCAGAAGCTGATCGGGCGTGGGCTGCCGGCGGAGCTGCAGGCTCGAATCAAAACCATCGTCGGGACGGGGTTGGTCCGGGACCACTACGTCAAGTCCTACAGCTTCTCGCCTCCTGAGGATGGGCGGGTCATGCTGGATGTCGAGATCCGCTATGAGGTGCGGAACTACTCCGACGCGATCGTGGACTATGCCCCGGAATTCACGGGAGAAACCTTCTGGCAACCGGAGTTCCGATTCCTGGAATATGGGATCGCCGGCAGGAAGATCCACACCCTTGCCGAGGACCATCTCTTCTCCAAGGTGGAGACCGCGAACGACCTCCACGTCAAGCGAGTGCCCGGCTACCTTCTGCCCAAGGTGGCGCTCCACCCGGTTGCGGCTGACCTAAAGGCAGTCTGCCAGGTTACCTGGCGGTACCGGGTCACCATGCCCGACCAGTATTCGGACAGCACGGATTTCGGCGAAGCCACTCTCGGGGCAACCGTCCAGCTGCAGCAACTTCCTGAAGAACTGAAGTTTGTCTCCGGAGGCGATGACAGCCTGCACCACGAATCCGGCAGCCAGTCCTGGTTCTTTGATCGGCCGTTCATTCCCGGCCAGCACGTGCGAGTGTGGTGGTTTCCGAAGAAGACCCGATGATCGACGTCGTGCCGGGCGCGGGCCCGCGAGCAGAAACACTCAGCGGCTCGCCAGCCCGCCCGCGGTTTCCGCTCCGTCGATGGTGAATACCTGCCCGGTGAGATAGGTAGCGTCGTCAGAGGCAAGGTAGGCAAACAGGGCGGCGATTTCCTCGGGCCTGGCGTGACGGCCCAGCGGGATCTTGCGGTTCACCTCGGCCAGCATCTCGTCGGTGTACTCTGCCCGCTGCATGGGCGTCAGGACGTATCCCGGAGCTACGGCGCACACCCGCACCTTGGGCGCAAGTTCCAGGGCCATGGACTTCGTCAGCTCGATCACCCCCGCCTTGGTAGCGTTGTAATCGGCATAGTACGGATACCCCACCAGACCGTTAGTGGAGGCGGTCTGCAGAATGATCCCACCCCCCTGCTCCCACATGTGCCGCGCGGCGACCTGAGCTACATAGAAGACACCGGTCAAATTCACGGCGATGACCTTCCCCCACTCTTCCGGGGTGATGTCGAGAAACTTGTGCCGGATGCTGATACCAGCGTTGTTGATCAGCACATCCACTCCTCCCATCAGGCCCACCGCCTCGGCAAACCCGGCTTCGACCTGCGCCCGGCTGGAGACATCGGCGGCCACACTTCCGGCGAGGGCCGGCAATTGGCGCTGGATCTGTGCACGTGCCTTCGGATCCTGGTCGAGCACCACCACCCGCGCCTCCTCCTCCAGAAAGCGAGCTGCAGTCGCAGCCCCGATTCCGCTGGCGCCGCCGGTGATGAGGACGCGTTTGCCCTCGAGACCGCGCATGAAGTCCTCCCTCGAAGCTGAGTTTGACGGATGATAATCGGACAGCCCATGGTACGCCGCGGGGCTGCGTGCGCGTGTACGGAGATAGGATCGCAAACTAATTTTGCTGCGAGCCTGGGGAGCCCGCGGAAGTCAGCGCAACGCAACAGCAGATTCGGCCGAGGCTTGCATTCTCACCGAACTGATTCAGGGTTCCCCGGGGACCGCAGAACAAACGGAAGTCCACGGCGCGAGTTCACGGCTACGGTTTCCTCCAGATCCAGCGTCTCCAGGGGAATGTGGCTGCGCGCTCCGTCCGGCCGGACATATTCGAGATACCCGGCCGCCAGCCAGTAGTCCGTCACGGCGTGGACGGTCCCACTCTTCAGCACCAGCACGAAAGCTCCCTGCTCCACCGTGGCGGCGGCTTCGGCTGCCGCCTCGACGGCAGGGTGCGCGTCGCTTGGAGAACGCCGAGACAAATCGGCGGCCATGTCCGAGGCCTTCAAGGAATCGAGTTGATCCGTGGAGGCGAGCGAGTCCCCGCCAAAGCCAAATCCGAAAGCGGGATCAAAGCTGCCTGAGAAGCAAAACAGCGCGAGGAAAGGCTCGAAAAAACAAACCTGATTCACGCCGTTGAAGAAACAGCCTGAGGAAGAAAACATCGGGAAACGGCTGGAGAAGGAGTGGCGATAATGGCGGAAGCCGGCGGTGTAGAAAGCAACGTCGCGAACGGACTTGGGTCGGGGAAGAGCAGGAATCCAAAGCGATGTCGACGGAACCGGATGCATCGGCGCCGGCGGCACGCCGGAAAACGGCAAACTCAGTTCCGGATGGCTTCGATCAAAGCCGCCAGCGAATTGAGCTCCTGCGTTCCGCGGTGCAGATCGATGTGCAAAAGCGTGAAACCACCCGCCGAAATGCCCACCGGCGTAGCCACCGCGCGCGTGACCGCCGAAATGCCCGTGCCCGCCGCCAAAATGTCCGCCGCCGTGGCCACTCCCGCTGCCATTCGCCCTTGCGGGAGCCAGCACAGACAGGACACCCAGCAAAACCAGCATTGCGCCTGCCGGCCACGAACGGAAACCAACTCGGCTGGCCATGACCGTCCCACCCCGGGGACCGTTGACTCCAGTGTACTCCCGTTCTCGGGCTTGGCAGCAAGCGCTTGGGAGCCGGTTTGGACAGCATGCTCAGGAACAAACCGGACATCCTTGAGCGCGGATACACAATCCCGGTTTGAGCAGGTATATTGATTCTATCTGGCCACAAATCATTCTCCAGGAGACAGCAGAGATGCTTTCTTGGCTGCGGAAGTCTGTGGAGGTGACGACGGCGTGTGTTCTGGCGCTAGCTTTCGCAATTCCTCCAGACTTGGTGGCCCAGGCTCATGTCGTCAGTTCAGCGGAATTGCAGAACGCGATGATGGCGGTCACCGAGGCGCGCCAGGGCAACGTCGAGACCATCTGCCAGTTCCTGTCAGCTCCCTCGGCCGAAAAAGCCCTGAAAGCGGCACATCTGGATCCCACCCAGGTGAAGCAGGCTGCTTCCGGCCTGAGCGACCAGGAGCTCGCGCAGCTCGCTTCCCGCGCCCAGAGAGCGCAAGCGGATTTTGCGGCCGGCAACCTCAGCGACCGCGACTTGCTTATCATTCTCATCGGGATCGCCGTGGTCATTCTGATCATTGTGGCGGTTCGCTAGGGTATCCATGGTGGGGGGACACTGCCGATGGCTGGCTGTAACGTCGTGCCTGGGCGCCCTGCTGTTCGCCGCGGAGTCTTCCGGCGTCTGGCTGGATGTTCCCTTCATAAAGCAGCAGCAAAATGGCTGTGGGGCTGCCAGTCTTGCCATGGTCATGCAGTATTGGCAGCACCAGCAAGGCCAACCCCCGGGCGCGAGCTCGGATGCGGAGCACATTCAGCGGGCGCTCTATTCTGGTGAAGTGCACGGGATCTACGCTTCCGCCCTGGAACGGTATCTCGAGCAGAACGGCTTTCGCTCCTTCGCCTTTACCGGCACCTGGCAGGATCTCCGGCAACAACTCGAGAAGGGACGCCCCCTGATCGTGGCTCTCAAGCCCGCAGCCGGGGATGTGCCGTTGCACTACCTGGTGGTGGCGGGGCTCGACTGGGAGCGGGGACTGGTGCTGGTCAACGATCCCGCGGAGCGCAAGCTGCTCAAGCGAGACAGGGTGGAGTTTGAGAGGCAGTGGAAAGAAGCCGGCAATTGGACCCTCCTGGCGGTTCCTTACGACGGGGCTACGCCATCCGCTCCTTAGTCTTCTTGCTGGCCCTGAGCTGCACCGCGCGGCTGGCGGATGGGCAGATGTCCACGCCAGCGGCTGCCAGTGCCGCTTTCCAGACGAAGATCGAGCAACTCTTCGCCCAGCAGCGCTGGGAGGAGATTGCGCACGATCTCGCGCCGGTTTCCCGCCGCGATGCCGACATGGATTATTACTACGGCAGCGCGCTGGCACAACTGGAGCGCTGGACCGAGGCCCGTGAGGTTCTCCTCGCGGGCTCCCGCCTCGAGCCCCGGGACAAACGCTTTCCCATCGAACTGGCGGGAGTGGCCTTCAAGCGAAAGCGCTACGCCGAAGCTGCCGGCTGGCTTCATAAGGGCTTACGACTGGACCCCAGCGACGCCTACGCTAACGACTTTCTCGCTGCCCTTTACTTCCTCGAAGGCAACCTCGAAGCCGCGCTCAAGTACTGGAACCGGATTAGTAAGCCCGAGATTGCCAGCATCCATCCTGAACACCCGCTCCTCATCCGGCCGGCCTTACTCGACCGCGCCCAGGCTTTCGCCCCTGCCAGTCCCCTGCTCTTGGCTCAACTGAGGACCAGCCTGGTGCGCGTCGAAGGCCTGGAGATTTTTCCGGTTGCGCGCTACCAACTGGCAGCCCGTGAGGATGGGAAATTCGACGTCATCCTCAATTTTCAGGAACGTAATGGCTGGGGCGTCAACAAATGGGAAGCCCTGCTGTCGACTCTGAGCGGCGTGGCCTATCAGACTCTCTACCCGGCATATTTCAACCTGGATCGCGCCGCTATGAACGTCACGTCGCTCGTCCGCTGGGATTCCCAGAAGCGACGCCTCGGTGCCGAACTTGCCGGCCCCCTGCGCCAGAATCCCAAGTGGCGCTATCGGTTGGGGTTCGACTTGCGCAACGAGAACTGGGAGATTCGGGGCTCGTTCACCGGTCCGGCTCCGCTGCTGGGCGCTCTCAACCTGAGGCGGGAAGTGGCTAGCGCCGAAATCACCTCCTTCAATAGTGGGCACTGGGATTGGTCGGCAGCCCTGGAATTCTCCCATCGCGACTACCGCAATGTCGTCCCGGGATCGACCCTGACCCCACAACTGCTGCTGGCAGGCCCTCAGCTGAAACAGATTCTGGCGATCCGATACGAGCTGTGGCGAGTCCCGGAGCATCGCTTCACCCTCGTAGCCACTGGCTCGTCGCAACTGGCGCGTATCTGGTCCGACCCCTCCGAGGCCTTTGCCAAGCTGCAGGGTTCGCTGGCGGCGCATTGGCTTGCGAAACCTGAAGGAGACGACTACGAAACCTGGTTTCGGTTGCGCGGCGGGAACTGCTGGGGCCAGCCTCCCTTCGATGAGCTCTACATGCTGGGCATGGAACGGGATAACGATCTCTGGATGCGGGCCCACGTCGGCACCCGGGACGGCCGCAAAGGCAGCGCCCCGCTCGGCCTCCGCTATGTCCTCACCAACTCCGAAATGGACAAGAAAGTGTATGGCAATGGCCTCGTCACCATCAGAGTGGCTCCCTTCCTCGATAGCGGAAGGATCACCGATCTAACCGGCAGCCTCGGATCCTCCGGTTGGCTCTGGGACACCGGGGTACAGGCTAAGCTGCGCGTTCTGGGGGTTGGTCTCACCTTCATCTATGGCAAGGACTTGCTCACTGGCCACAACGCGTACTACTTCACCGCCGGGCGCTGAGCTGAAAAGCTGCGCGGAACATGCTGTGCGTTCTGCCATCATAGGATCCAGGGAACCGAGTGGATCTTCCTTGAAACCGGCACCCGAAAGACAAGTGATTTGTTTTCAGACTCTTGAACATGTCACAAAGGAGGGGTGCGGCATTCGGAAGCGAGCTCGGCAGGTCTGTCACGCAGGCTCGAGAGCAGAGTCAAACCTGAGGCTCTTCTCGAGAGCCTCAGCTGGCAGCTGACAGCCATGTCTGAACGCGCAAGTAGACCACCCTGTCTTCTTTTGAGCTGCAAACTGCCAGCTCACGACTGTCAACTCATTGACTCCACTCCCGAAATCGCATACGCTTCCGGCATCCCCGTCCATCCCCCGGGGTCTCCGCCCTTCATGCCGGCTTTCCTCCCCAAGGCCATCAGGCAAGGGCGCACGATGTACCTCTAAGGAGACCTGTTATGCCGCGAATGTCTCTGTTGTTGACCCTCGTACTGTGTGTTTCCCCCAGCCTTGTGGCCGGTGCCTCAACGCGCGAAGAAATCATCCCCGCCGGAACGATCCTGCATTGCACGATGGACGACCCTAACTTCTCCTCCAAGACCGTCCAGATCGGCGACCCGGTTCTCTGCAGCCTGGGCTCGGTTGCCGCTTTTGGCCACTCCGTCTTCCCCCGGGGCGCGATGCTCAGCGGCCATCTCCAGGACTCGAAAGACCCTGGCCGTCTTGTCGGCAAAGGCTGGCTGGACCTGGAGTTTGACCGCATCATCCTGCCTGGCGCCGAAATTCTGCCGCTGTCCACCAAGATCATCGCGGCTCCGCACCTTAAGACGGACAAGGATGGAAGGATTCATGGTAAGGGTCATCCCAAGCGCGATGCCCTCGGTTGGATGATCCCCGTCCTATGGCCGATCAAGATCATCACCCTACCCATGCGTGGACCCTATCCGACCCTGAAGGGCGAGTCCCGCCTCACCATGCGGCTCATGGAGGATGTGACGGTCCCGGCGATTCAGGCGCGCGCTTCCGTGCCGGCTCCGCCGTGGGTTACACCCGGAAGCTACACTCCGGCCAAATACGGATTGTTACGTCCCGCCTCAGCGGTGACGCGGGACGTCGTGGCTCCAACCGCGGACGTGAATGCGTCGCCTGCGGCCGAGCCGGCGTCGGTCGCGCTGCCTGCGGTCCAGGCGACGCGGGAAGATCATTCGACGCTCATCATCCTGAAGGGCGGATCGGCGTTTGTCGCCAGGGAATACTGGGTGCAGGGAAGTCAGCTGCACTGTGTTTCTGAATCCGGCGAACAAAAAGAGCTTCCGCTCGACAGCGTGGACCTCTATCAGACCGTACGCCTGAACCGCGAACGGAACGTAGAGTTCGAACTCCACACCAAGGACCTGAGGGAGCAGTAGCCGCCACTCCCTTGGGTCGTGAGCCGAAATCTTCTTGCTTCCGTGCCGCCTCGCCCATCGAGGGCAAGCGGCGTGGGCGTATTTGTGTCGGTTCTCAGGACCGTCGCCCGAGACGTCGAGTGCAGTAGACGTAACGGCTCACTGGCCGGTAATCTTCTCCCCCACCGCCTTGGCCTGCGAGAACAGGTACAGGTAATCCGGACCGCCGGACTTGGAATCGGTGCCGGACATGTTGAAGCCGCCGAAAGGATGCGCGCCGACGATAGCCCCGGTGCACTTACGGTTGATGTAGAGATTGCCGACGTGGAACTCGCGGATGGCGCGTTCGATCTTGTCGCGCGACCGGGTGTAGACCGCGCCGGTCAGGCCAAACTCGGTGTCATTGGCGATCTCCAGAGCGTGATCGAAGTTGCGCGACTTGATTACCACCAGCACCGGACCGAAGATCTCCTCCTGTTCTAGTGTCGACTTGGGCTCGATGTCGGCGATGACGGTCGGCTGGAGGAAGTAGCCCTCGCCGGCCCCCATGGCGCGTTCGCCGCCGGTGATCAGGCGCCCGTCCTTTTTGCCGGCCTCGATGTAGGCCAGGATATCCTTCATTGAACCCTCGTTGATGACAGCGCCCATGTTGGCATTCTCCGCGGGATCGCCCACCGTGATCTTCTCCACCCGTGCCTTGAGCAGGTCGAGGAACTTGTCATAGACACGCTCATCCACGATCGCACGGGAGCAGGCCGAGCACTTTTGCCCCTGGAAGCCGAAGGCGGCCTGGGCTACTCCTTCCACGGCCGCGTCCAGATCGCTGTCGGCGTCAATGACGATGGCGTCCTTGCCGCCCATTTCGAGAATCGTGCGCTTGATCCAGATCTGGCCGGGACCCTGCGCGGCAGCGCTCTGGTTGATGTGCAGTCCGACCTCGCGCGATCCGGTGAAGGCGATGTAGCGCATTTTGGGATGGGCCGCGATGGCGTCGCCAAAGCTGGCGCCCGCGCCCGGGCAGAAGTTCACTACACCCTCGGGCATCCCGGACTCTTCGAGCAGTTCCACGAACTTGGCGGCGATGGTGGGCGAGTCGCTCGAAGGCTTGAGAATCACGCTGTTGCCGCAGACGATCGAAGCCAGGGTCATGCCCGCCATGATCGCCGCCGGAAAGTTCCAGGGCGGAATGACCGCACCTACCCCCAGCGGAACGTAGAACAGGGAATCGCGCTCGCCGGGCAACTGCACCGGGGCGGCAGTCCTCGAGAGGCGTAAAGCTTCCCGACTGTAGAACTCGCAGAAGTCGATGGTCTCGGCGATGTCGGCATCGGCCTCGGCCCAATTCTTGCTGACCTCGAAGACCAGCCAGGCCATGTATTCGAACTTGCGCTCACGCAGCAGATCGCCGACGCGAAACAGCAGGCTGGCCCGTTCCTCCACCGAGGTACGGCTCCAGCTCTCAAACGCCTTCAGGGCGGCGTTCATGGCAGGTTCGACTTGATCACGGCCGGCTTTCTGGTGAATTCCCACCACCTGCGAGGGCCGGGCCGGGTTGATGGATTTGATCTTCTCCCCGGTCCGAACCCGCTTGCCGCCCAGGATGAGGTCATATTCCCGGCCCAGTTGGCCACGCACCTTTTCAAGGGCGGCGCGCATCTTGCGGGCGTTTTCTTCCTTGCTGAAGTCGGTCAGCGGTTCATTGACGAAGGGGCCGGCATGCAGGCGGATTTGCAGGCGGATAGGGGCTTCGACGGTTGCCATGAGTGCACCTCGGCTGGGATTTGAACTCGGGTCCGGGCTTGGACCGATGACTATGCCATCGTCATTGTAGCACCGGAGAATGCACCCATCCTGATGAAGAGGTCTGACTCCCCCCTGCCCACGATAGGCGTGGGTCGCGAAACCGGGCTTCGCTCGGGTTTCTTTACCACTCGCGGCTCGAGCGAGAGCTTGGCGCCGCCAGCACGCCCGGCAGCGGCTCCAGGTGCGCGGTGAAGTGGCGAAGGAAAGGCGCTTCGTAATCGAGCCTGAGACCCTGCACCCGTTCGCGGTTGCGCCAGACCTCGAGGATAACTTCGATGACATAGTCGATGTGGCTCTGGGTGTAGACGCGGCGGGGAATGGCGAGGCGGACCAGGTCCATCTTCGCAGCTGCGCCAAACATCAACGTACCGATCTCGACGGACCGGATTCCACCCTCCAAGTAGAGCTCCGCAGCCAGCGCGACACCGGGAAACTGCTCGGGCGGGATGTGGGGCAGAAAGGCACGCGCGTCGAGATAGACAGCATGGCCTCCCGGTGGCTCGACGATGGGTACGCCCTGTTCGCAAAGGTGATTGCCGAGATAGGCGGTGGAGGCAATGCGGTAGCGCAGGTAATCTTCGTGAAGGGCTTCCTGCACGCCCACCGCGATGGCTTCGAGATCACGGCCGGCGAGCCCTCCATAGGTGGGGTAGCCCTCGGTCAGAATGAGCAGATCCTTTTCCTGCTGGGCAAGCTTGTCGTCATTGGTGCAGAGAAAACCGCCGATGTTGGCCAGGCCGTCCTTCTTGGCCGACATGGTGCAGCCGTCGCCGTAGGCGAACATCTCCTGGGCGATCTGTTTGGGTGTCTTCGACGCAAATTCCTTCTCCCGCAACTTGATAAAGTAGGCGTTCTCGGCGAAACGGCAGGCGTCGAAGTAGAGGGGGATCTGATAGCGGCGACACACCTGGCTCACGGCGCGAACATTCTCCATGCAGACAGGCTGGCCACCGCCCGAATTGTTGGTCACGGTGAGCATGACCAGGGGCACACGCGGGCGGCCGACATTCTGGATCAACGTCTCGAGTTCGTCCACGTCCATGTTGCCCTTGAAAGGATGGTACCGTCCGGGTTGGCGGCCCTCGGGGATGAGCAGGTCCAAGGCCTCGGCACCGACGAACTCGATGTTGGCGCGGGTGGTGTCGAAGTGGGTGTTGTTGGGGACCACATCGCCCTTCTTGCACATCACGCTGAACAGAATGCGCTCGGCAGCACGCCCCTGGTGCGTCGGAATCACGTGGCGGTAGCCGAAGACATCCTGGACGGAGCTGCGGAAGTTGTCGAAACTCCGGCTGCCGGCGTAGCTCTCGTCGCCCTCCATCAGCGCGGCCCACTGGCGGGTGGACATCGCCCCGGTGCCCGAGTCGGTCAGGAGGTCAATCAGGACGTCGTCCGCGGGCAGAAGAAACGGGTTGTAGTGTGCGGCACGCAACAGTTGTTCTCGCTCCTCCCGCGTGGTCCAGCGGATGGGTTCGACACTCCTGATGCGGAAGGGCTCGATGATGGTGTGCATAGTGACTCCTGCCATCAGGAGACCGCTTCCGGGAACCGGTGTCAGTGACAGGGGTCACGGGGCTATGGCGGAAAAAGCTGGCCACCGCGACGAGGAACAGCGATGGGCTGCCCGTAGCTATGCCTGTCGACCAGCTCCGCGGGCGAGCAAGCGCGCCCGACAACCATGCTCCTTCGACTTGGCGTGGGCTAGCCGGGGCTTCCGGCACCGGTGGCGTTACACCTTTACCGATTCGCGGCGTTCGGCAGGGGCCCTCACGGCCGCCGTCCGCTCGAGCTTGTCCCAAGCAAACTTCTGTCCTTCAGCGGCTCGCTTCAGGGTTTTCAGCAGGACCATTGAAAACAACTGCCGGTAGGCGAAGCGCTGCAGCCAGACCTGGCTGAGGAGCCACACATCCTCGCGCGCCTCGGGACGACGGCGCTCCAGGGCAAAGGCAATCGCCGAAGCCAGGAAGTCAATCACCAGGAACGCCAGGAAGAACACAACCAGTTTCTGGAAGCTGGCTGGATCGGTGGACTCCGGGTGGAAGTATTTTTGCACGAAGTACCACATCACGCCGACCACGAACATCAGGTCGATGAACGGCGACACCAGCGGGAGCAGGATCTGGAAGATGAGGATATTGGGCAGAGCCACCCAGCCCAGAACTCCCTTGCGGGCGAACACTCCACTGTGCTTCCAGACCGACTGCAGAATTCCGAATGACCAGCGGAAGCGCTGCCGCATCAGGCCATTGGCGGTGGTGGGAGCCTCGGTGTAGGCCAGAGCCTGGTCTTCATACTCTACGCGATAACCGCGACGCAGCAGCGCCATGGTCAGGTCGGCATCTTCCGCCACGGTGTCCACGTGGAAGCCACCGGCCTCGCGCACGGCGGAGACCCGCCACGCGCCGATGGCGCCCGGCACCACGCTGACCGCACCCAGGGTATTCAGGGCGCGCCGCTCGAAGTTCTGGCTGGTGATGTATTCCAGGGCCTGCCAGCGTGTCCACAGGTTCACGCGGTTGCCCACCTTGGCATTGCCGGCGACCGCCCCGACCTTGGGGTTGAGGAAGTGCGGGACAAGGTGGGAGATCGCGTCGGGAGCGATGATGGTGTCGGCATCGATACCGATGAAAATCTCTTCGTCTCGCAGATGCTCGAGCCCGAAGTCGAGAGCTTCGGCCTTCCCGGAGTTCGGCTTGGTCAGGATCAGGACCCGGCCTTCAGCTTCTTCGCGGGCGAAGGCTTCGCGCGCGACTTCCAGCGTGCGGTCGTTCGAACCGTCGTCAATCACAATCACGCGCAGATTGGGATAATCCGAATCGAGCGCGGACTGCACTGTCCGTTCGATGACTTTTTCCTCGTTGTAGGCCGGGATCAGCACGGCCGCTCGGGGCTTGAAGGAAGCTATCTGGCCGGGAGTTCCGATTTCATTACGGCGTAGCCGATCGTAGACCGCCAGCAGGCCGATGGAGAGCAGGCGACCGGTCATGAGCAGGTCGCCCAGAAAAAAGATCCAGACCAGAGTCTGGCTGCCGACGTCAAACAGCCAGAAACCAATCCAGTTCAGGCGGGCGGCCCAGCGCTCGTTGATGGGCACGGGCGACATGATGTCGGCCCGGGTCTTGCCCAGCAACTCCGAGACAGGAACAATGGCGTAACCCCGGGCGCGCAACCCCTCAATGATCATAGGCAGCGCACGCACCGTTTCGCGGCGGTCGCCGCCGCCGTCGTGGAGCAGGATGATATTGCCGCAGAGCTGGTCGAGGGCGTTGCAGGGCGGCAGGTCTTTCATCACTGTTGCCGTGATCTGTTCGGCCGAGCGCCGGGGATTTTCTCGCCAATCGTTGGGATCGATGCGGTCTCCAACCGTGATGTAGCCCAGGTCCTGGGTGACCTCGAGCGGGCGCACCTGGTCGGCGGTGTCGGGCTCCTGGTCAGTGGAATAGGGTGGGCGGAACAGAATGGTGCGGATGCCCAGACGGCTGGCGAAGAGCCGTTCCGTGAGGTTGAGCTCCAATTTCATGAAGCTCTTGGAGATATTGCTGATGTCGGGATGGGTGAAGGTGTGATTGCCGATCTCGTGGCCTTCGCGGTAGATCCGCGCAGTGACCTCGGCATACCGATCAGCCTCCAGGCCGATCAGAAAGAACGTGGCCGGAGCGTGCTCCCGCTTGAGCACATCGAGGATCTTGGGCGTCCACTGCGGATCCGGCCCATCATCGAAAGTAATGGAAACCTGCTTGGGCAAGGCGCCATAGCGGGCCACGCGGTAGGGCTGGGGCAGAGAGTCGAAACTCTGGTCCGTGATCAACTTTGTGTTTGCGTCAACGACGAGGTTGCGGATTCCGTTGGCCGGGCGAGCCTCAATGCGCAGGATCTCGCCCTGGCCCTCCATGTCGACATCCTGGCCGGGGGGGACGTCCCTGAGTTTGTCGGGAGCGCCGGTGTCCCCGGGCATATCCCAGATCTTCCATAGGGAGCGATCTTCCGAGCCCAGCCGCCACAGCGCGAACGTCTTGATGCCCAGCGACTGGCCGGCCCGCATCTCGTTGAGCGCGGTCACACCGTCGAGAAACCAGACTTCATGCTTGAGGTTGCGCTCGTCCAGGTAGCTGAAGTGCGGGTTCAGGCTGTCGGAATCAAAGTCGACGTCTTCTTCGGAGTCGCGCGCCGCCAGCCAGGCTTCCTGCACGGTCACGTTGATGTTTTTGAGACCGGGCGGCGGATTTTTCTTGGGCTTCTCCACCCAGTCGTAGCCGTAGTTGCCGATGGCGCAGATCAGCTTGTTCTGGGGGATCTTTTGCCGAGCCAGCTCCAGGTTCTTGGTGAACCAGTCCTGCGAAGCCACAGGGCCGGCGTCATTCTCGGACTCGTTCTCGTCGTAGTTCATCAGCACCACACCGTCGGTCTTGGCGGCGATGGCGGTGTAGTCGAAGTCCCGGTCCCGGGCGGGCACGCTCACGTAGAGCTTGAGTCCCTTGGCATGCAGGTCGGCAGATAACTCGGAGAGCAAGGCCTGGTACCCGGGCTGTGCGCGTCTGGGGAAGTCCTCGAAATCGATCATCAGGCCGCGATACTTATCCGACCCGAGGAAGGCCATGATCTGCTGGCAAAACGAGGTACGGGCGTCGGGGTTCATAAGAAACCCCGCGATCTCCGGCTTCCATTCCGTCTCGTCGAAATTGTTGACCAGGGGGAAGACTTCCATCCCGGTATCTTCGGACTTCAGGAAAGGCATGACCCGGTCGTCGACGGGATGGACTTTGCCCTTCTGCACGACGTTGAAGTACTTGTAGGTCTCTTGGTCCAGACCCTGGACTGTGCCGTCGGGGCCAAGCACGTGCAACCATTCGGGGTAGAGCAGGTCAATCTGGCGGGCATACTCGCGCAAGGAGGAGAAGCTGGCGGCGTCCCATTGGACGTAAAAGGCCGCGCGGATGCCTTCTTCAGCGTTCAGAGTGACGGTTGACGGCGCCTCTTTGGACTGGCGGTGGGTACGCTGGGCGGCCAGCCGGCGACGCTCCTTGGCCTTCTCTTTTTCCTTCTCCTTGAGGCCGTGGTAGGGACGTTTCTGCTCCGCCCAGGGGAATTGCGGAAGTTGTTCGTTGCGAGCAGCGGTATAGATGAAAAAACCCACCAACAGCGTGATGGACAGGCCGAGCAAATCAAAGAAGCGCCGCAATCGGCGCCAGCGGGACTGGCGGGGATCGTAGAAGACTGGTTTTGCCATGAGAAGGTTTCGTATCAATCCTATGATGCGTTCGCCAGGGGGTCAACGATGGTTGGCCGGGTTTTTTCAGTGCCGGGAGAGCGTGCATTCCGGAATGTCAAGACGGAAACGCGCTATATTCCTACTGTGCGCCAGCTTGTGCGCCAGAACTTGCGGTTCTTCGGCTTCGGCGTGTTGGCCGCTCTGGCCCTCCGACTTTTCTTCCTCGTGAAATTTCCCCGGGTCACCGCGGATTCCCGCTTCTATGCCGACCTGGCGCGGAACTGGTTGCAGCATGGAGTGTTCGGGTTTACCACAGCCGAGGGCTTGATGCCGACGGCCGCCCGGCTGCCCGGTTATTCCGGGTTGCTGGCATTCTTGTTCGCTATCTTCGGGGTGGATCACTATGCTCCGGTACTGGTCCTTCAGGTCCTGGTCGATGTCGCCACTTGCTTTGTCGTTGCGGACCTGGCCCGGAGGTGCGTTTCGCCGAGGGCGGCAAAGGCCGCTTTCCTGCTGACCGCTTTGTGCCCGTTTCTCGCGAATTATTCGGCAGCAGCCCTGACGGAGACCTGGGAAATCTTCTTCACCGCGCTCGCTCTCGATCTCGCGGTCACCGGCCTCGACGAGCTCGAGCTTGGCAGATCGCGGGCCTGGCTCGGATGCGGACTGGCCGTCGGAGCATGCGCCCTGCTGCGACCTGACGGCGGATTGCTGCTGATTGCGATCGGCCTGTACCTGGGGCTTCGCTTGCTGCGCGGCTTGCGGTCGAAACAACCCGCGGCGGCCGTGGTGAGGGCAGGGGTTATCCTGGCCGCCTGTGCCTTGGCGCCCCTGGGGCTGTGGGGCGTGCGCAACTGGCACACGCTCCACGAACTCAGGTTTCTTCCGCCCCGCTACGCCAACGAAGAGGATGAGTTCGTGCCCACCGGCTTCAACCGCTGGATGAAAACCTGGATCGCCGATTATGTGTCAACCGAGGAGATTTATTGGAATGTGCCCGGTGATACCCTGGACGCCGACAATCTGCCATTGCGTGCATTCGACTCTCCTGAGCAACGCCAGAAGACGTACGAGGTGATTGCCGCCTACAATCGCGACCAGCGTATCTCGCCAGAACTCGATGCCCAGTTCTCGGCCTTGGCCGAGGAGAGGATTCGGGTGGCGCCCATGCGCTACTACGTTTGGCTGCCGGCGCTGCGGATTGCCGATATGTGGTTGCGTCCGCGTACAGAACTCTTGCCTCCCGACACGCGCTGGTATGAATTCACGGATGACTTCGGACGGATGGTGTTGGCGATTGGGCTAGGAGTGACCGGTCTCTTGTATGTGTTGGCCGGGGTGGCGGGAGCCATACGAGGACGTCCCCTTGCTGGGATCGGGCTGCTGGTTTCGTTTATCCTGGTGCGCTCGCTGTTCCTGGGCACACTGGAGAATCCCGAGCCACGCTACACCCTGGAGTGTTATCCCGCGCTGCTCGCGCTGGCGTCGGGTTTGTGGAGGCACAGCCGCTAAACCCACGGAACAGCGCCGGCTTCTGACACTTCTGGCTTCTAACGAATGGCTACTCGCTACCCGGCAAAAAACCGTTTCCTCTGGGAAATGGAAGTGAGGGAGTCTCGGAGGGGGCACCCTTCGACATTGATCGAGCCAGTGTTACTTGGGGACGCTCAAACGGTCGGCTGCGTCACGCTCGTGCTGTGCTTCCAGGGTTTGGCCGAGTTGGGCGTAGGCTTCGGCCAGGAACAGGTGCGCCTCGCGGGAATCCGGTTCCACCTCGACCGCCTTTTTCAGGTTGGGCAGCGCTTCCACCGGATTGCCCTCGAGAGACAGGATTCTTCCTCGCAGCAGGTTGGCGCGGTAGTGATCCGGGTTCAGGGCGAGGGTGAGGGCGAGGTGCTGCAAGGCCTCCGGCAGGCGGTCGATGCGCGCATACACGGCCGCCAGAGAGAACTGGGCATCGGCCCAGCGCGGGGCGCGAGCGACGGCGGCTTCGAACTCCGGTGCAGCTCCTTTCCAATCGCCGGTTTCATATAGCGCCAGCCCCAACTCGTAATGCCCCATGCCGTTGTCGGGTTGCATCTTGACTGCCTTCTCGAGTGGTCCGATCGCTTTGTCGTAATGGTACAGGCGCGCCTCCGCCATGCCGTACTGCAGGTTGGCCACGGGCATGTCGGGCGCCTGCTCGAGCACGCGTTCGAGTCGCGGTATGGCTTGTTCGTAACGCGCGTCCTCCACATCCAACATCGCGTCATGGAGGAGGTTAGCAATGTCAATTTTCGCTTTGGGATCAGCGCCGGAAATCGGGTCCGCCTCCGGCTTGGCGCCGGCCTCGGACCCGACGTAGCCCAGGGCCTGCAGTTTTTCGATCTGCTCCGCGTCCGGCTTGGCCAGTTCGACGAGGGATCGGCTGGTTCTCTGACGGAATTGGTCCAGCTGGAATGACAGCGTATCGGCGACCGCCCGGGCGCTGGCGGCAAGGTTGTGCATGTCCCGGGGATCGCTGGTTTGGTCGTAGAGTTCGCGTGCCGGAGCCTGGATGTAGAGATACTTCCCGGTGCGCAGCGCGCGCAGCGGACTCCAGCCGAAAGCGCGGTGTGGGTAGTCGGACTCGGCGTAGGCGGGACGGTCTGGAGGCTGTGTCCCTGCCGATGCCTGGCCTGCCCTCTTTACGCCCGCTTCTCCCGGCCTGGATGAGATCAGGGAGAGCAGGGATTCTCCCTGCATTTCCTTGGGAACGGCCAGGCCGGCTTCTTCGAGCAGTGTGGGAGCGACATCGACGAGTCCTACACGCGATTCGACACGCCTTCCGGCGGCGCGATGCAGGGGCAGCTTGATCAACAGCGGAACGTGAAGAGTCTCTTCGTAGAGGAAGATGCCATGTGTGTTTTCGCCGTGGGCCCCCAGGGATTCGCCGTGGTCAGCCATGACGGCGATGAGCGTCTCGTCGAAAAGGCCATGCTTGCGCAGTTCCCTGAATAGTTTGCCCAGAGCTGAATCCGCGTAGGCAATCTCGCCATCGTAGGGCTGCGCGGTGAAACGCTGCTTGAATGGCGGCGGCGGGTCGTAGGGATCGTGTGCATCATAGAGGTGCACCCAGAGAAAGAACGGCGGATTGTGCAACTGGCTGAGCCAGCCGAGCGCATGGTCGACGACCACGCCGGCCCGGCGCTCAACCGTCCCGTATCGGTCCATGCCGTGGCGGCGCAGGCGAAAGCCGGCATCGTAGACCTCGAAGCCCCGGTCAAAGCCAGGAGCGGTGCCATCGAGCGGATCAAGGATCAGCGAGCCGACGAACGCTCCCGTGTGGTAACCCCCGTGGCCCAGCAGGTCCGGCAAATACGGCAGGCGGGGCGAGAGCGGCACGCTGAAATCATTGACATGGTTGAACTGCGGGTAGGTGCCGGTGAGCAGGCTGGCGTGCGAAGCGGTGGTCAGCGGGACGTGGGAGAAAGCGTGGGTAAAGACGATGCCCTGGCGGGCAACTTCATCCAGGTTGGGCGTGAGGCCGAGCTTCGAGCCGAGAAAACCCATGCGGTCGGCGCGTGTGGTGTCGAGCGTGATCAGGACGATGTTGGGACGGGTCCCAGCTTTGAACACTGCCTGCGCTGCCCGGGGCTGCGTTGGCGGGGACTGGGGGACGGCGCCGCCGCTGGAAATCAGGAGACAGAGCAGCAGCGGAGAAACCGGGGACCGCATAAGAGGGGAAGAGGGAGTCTAGCACAGGCCAGGCTCCCCGGGGGTTCGCAATCGGCCCTAGAAGGTGAGCTTCAGCGAGAAGTTCATGTTGCGCGGTCCGCCTTGGGCGATAACCGGGTTGCCCACGGCGACGTCATTGGTCTCCTTGATTTGGCCAAAGGCTCCGGCATTCAGAATGTTATTGGGGAAATAATAGAAGTTGCCGCGATTGAGAATGTTGTACACCTCCCAGCGGAACTCGAGATTGACCCGCTCGGTGATCTGAGTGGCCTTGATCAGGCTCATGTCCCACTGGGCCAGGCCGGGACCGATCAGTTGGTTACGCCGTGAGGTGCCCACGGTCCCGGCGCAGGGAACGTAGAAGGGCGACAGAGGCAGGTTACCTTCAGGTACTCCGTTGGCATTGAGGTTGAGGTTCCCGCACGGATCGGGTTGGCCGGGAGTCGTGTAGGTCTCCACCACGTAGTTGTCGGGGTTGCGCGAGTTGTACTTGATGGGTGTTCCGTCATAAGAGGCGAAGATGGAGCTGCCATCCAGGCCCTGCCCGGAAGGGTCCGTGCCGCCGCCGGCGATGACGGTGAAGGGGCGCCCGCTAAGAGCGGTGAAGATCGTGCTGAGCTGCCAGCCCTTGCCCAGGTACTTCCCCGCCCGCGGTATCGTGGGAAAGGCATACACGCCGCCCACGTTGAAGTTCAGGCGCACATCGTAATCGCAGAGTCCGCGCGCATTGGCGACATTCAGCGGGTTCTGCAGCTGCGGATAGTCCCCGGTGCCGGCTCCGCCGCGGTTGGTCGAATTATCGTCGAAGCACTTGCTCCAGGTCAGGTTGTATTGCGTATCGAAGCCATGCCAGCCGCGCTGGTTGTAGGAAACCTGCAGGCTGTCGTATTGCGACGTAGCCAGGTTCGTGACCTGTACGATGTGTTCGAGGTCGGGGAACTGACCGAAGAAAGGACGGGAACTCTGGCAACTGGTTCCGCTGCAGGGATTACCGTTCTCGTCCGTGCTGCCGAGCGGATTCGCGTTCAGGTCATGATAAATGATCAAGTCGCGGCCGCGCTGCCCGGAGTAAGCCAGAGTGAGCACGTTGTTGCGGAAGAGTTCGTCCTGGATACTGACGTTGAAATTGTGGTAGCGGGGCGTCTTGAAGTTCTGCACCACGGAAAACGCATTAAAGGGCGGGGTCCCGGTCGGGTTCGGTCCAAAGACGGGACCTTGATTCAGGCAAATGTAATCTCCACTCTGTGCGCTGAAGTCGTAACAGGAACTCGCCATGGGGGGAGGGCTGGTGATTCCGTTCCCCACGTCACCGGTTACAGTGACGGAAGTGACCCCCAGGCCGGGCTGGGTGAAGGCTCCGACGTGAGCCCCCGCGAAGCTGTGGGGTGCTGCCATGGCGCCGAAATCGGGCACGTCATAACTCAACGTGTATCCGCCGCGCAGGGCGATCTTGCCGTTGCCAAACACGTCCCAGGCGAAGCCGAGCCGCGGACCGAAATCGTGAAGATCGAGGTTATAGAGCCGGTCGATGCCATGCCCCACCTGTACAAATCCAGACTGGGGTATAAAGTTGGACGCCTGTTTGCTGGCCTCGCTCAGCGCGCCATGGATGTCCCAGCGCAAGCCGTAGGTCAGGGTGAACCGGGGCTTGATCTTCCAGTCGTCCTGGGCATAGAGCCCCAACGACTTCTGGTAGATGTGGCGATAGGTGTCGCCGAAATTGCGGCTGGCGAAATCGGCTTTGGCCAGCAGGAGTTCAGCCAGCGCATCGGTTACGGGATCGTCGGTCGCAGTCGGCGACACGTAACTCGCCACCGACACGTAGCCGAACTCGTCGAAACCTGAGCGAGCGTTGTTGCGCAGGCTGGCCGTATAGGCTTCCTGGTAGTTCCCCCCGATCTTAATGTTGTGGTTGCCCTTCACCCAGGAGAAATGCTCCGACCAGTCGTAGGTGGCATCGGGGCGCGTGGAAAGGGGATATCCCTGCACGCCGCCGATGTAGCCGCCGTAACCCAGGGGGAGCAGATAGACATACGGGACTCCAAAATCCGCGGGGCTGAGCGGGCCCGTGTCCATGCCGAGGCTCTGGGGGTCGATCTTGTTATTCACGTCCAGCAACTGGGAAAACCGGGTGTAGCCCAACCGGCTTTCGAGGATCTTGTTGTTGCTGAGGTTCCACGTCCAGCTGACGCCAGCCATTTGCGCACGCGAGTTCGCCACCGAATTGAACAGATTCGCCGGATAGCTGCTCGCGGGTGGCAACCCCGCGAAAGGAGGAGAATTCTGCAAGCTGTCTCCGAAAATATAGCGGACCGCCACTGAGTTGCTCGCATTGAACCGGTAATCGAACTTTACACCGAAGCTGTTCTGGGTAGCGGTATTCGGGGTCGACTGGATGATCAGCCCGTTGTCGGAGGTGGGGAAATAACCGAGCAGGGTCTTCCCCAGATCGGTCGCCGCGCTTCCCACCGCGGTAAAGGCATCCTGCACCTCCTGGGTGGTGGGCACGATCCTCTGGGCAATGCTCTGAGAAGTGGAACGTTGCCCCTCGTAGTACATGAAGACAAACGCTTTGTCCTTGATGATCGGACCGCCGACCGTGCCATTGAACTGATTGTTGTGGATGGGCGTCTTCTCGCATTCTCCGGGAGAGGCACAGTTGTCCGTGTTGTGCTTGGCAAAATAGTTTACGGCGTCGCCAATGCCGCTGTGGTTGACCCAGGTTGCCGATCCGTGCCAGCTGTTGGTCCCGCTTTTCATGCTCAGCAGGATGGGTGCTCCGCCTTTGACCCCGAACTCGGCAGAGGGCGTTTCCTGCACGCTCAATTCTTCGATGGCCTCGGGCGGAAAGGTGACCGCAGGAATGCCCAGGATGCCGGTTTCTCCGATGGCCGGCTCGCCGTAGTAGCGGTCGTTGTTGTACAGGCCGTCGATGAAGAAGTTGTTCGAACTCATGCGGGCCCCGTTGATGCTGATGGATTGGTACCCGCCGCCGGGAGTGCGCTGCACGCCCGGGGTGATCGCAAGCAAGGACGTGAAATCGCGGCCATTGAGTGGAACGTTCTCGATTTTTTGGTTATCGACGTAGTTGTTGTTGTTGGGAGAGAGATCCACCAGCGGCGCTGTGCCTTCCACTTCAATGGTCTCCGTACGTTGCCCGACCTGCAGTTTGAAATCGGCTTGGGTAACGCCGGAAGCGGCCACCTCCACCGTCTGCATGCTGGTTTTGAAACCCGGCGCCAGCACCGTCACTTTGTAGCGTCCAATCGGTAGTTCCGTGATCCGGTAACTCCCGGTCCCGCTGGTGGTGGTCTGGCGGGCGAGAGCGGTGGCGAGATTCTCAACCGTCACCGCAGCGGCAGGCACGACCGCGCCCGTACTGTCGAGCACGTTCCCGGCAACGTCACCGGTGATCTTTTGTGCCGCAACCGGGAGATTCACGCAAAGGATTAGCCAAAAGCTGCAGACAACCCGTTTCCGGGCAGGCCGGCTGAGCATGGATTTCCCCCTCTCCAGCGCAGCCCTCGCTGCGTGGAGGTCCGATTAGCGCTCAAGTCTAACTAGCAAAGATGTGAAGTCAAGATGAATTCTTGATCAGCGCGATTTCCAGATGACTTCAAGTCAGAAGAAAATACCGGATTCCATATTCCGTACGGCCGGACTGGCGGATTCTGTGCAGCTTAGGAAGAAAGAGCCGGGAAAAAATGCAAAATCAGCGATGCACGGCGTGCCCAGGCAACACCTGACAATTGTTTAGGTAATGGGCGAGTCGCTCATGAGCGGGGAGTCGCTCATGCGGAAGCGGGTACGGACGTGCTCAGAGAGAAGTTCGATGGCCGCCCGGTTTCGAACCGGATCCGACTTCGCCAGGTACTTCATTGCTTCCACCAGCAGGCGCTGACCATCCACGTAGCGCGGATCGGAAGTGCGTTCTCGTTTCTTGCGGCCGAGCTTCGGTACGGCTGGAATGGTAAAGACTTTCGCCATGAGTCACCAACTACCCAATCTGTGCAGTATAGACGTCCCCTGCGCAATTTTCAGCCCTAATAATCTTGGGCTCCCGGATACAACAACTTACCCTTTCGGTGCGGCAATGAACTGGGTATCGCCCCTGGTCTTAAACTTGAAAACGCTGTCCGGGATCTTCTGGTTGACTTCTATGTAGGAGTACTTCGCCAGCCGGTAATCTCCGGAAACGGTATCGAAAAATTGCTGCTGAACCGAGATACCCCGCGCCGGATCGATCCACAGCCAGATGTGGCCAAAGAGGTTGCGCACCCGTTCGGACTTCGGAATCAATTCGAGTTTCACGCTCTCGACGCCGTCGATCTTCTCCGTATCCAGATACTTCAGCTGGAATGACTTCAGCAGGTCGTGGCCGCTACCGCCGAAACCAAGCACCAGAAAGCTCTCCACGGCTTCGCGGTTTTTCCCGGCTTCGTAGGTGGTGACCCGGTTCAGCTTCGGCTCCCAGACCTGAACCTTGCCGTTGTTGAAGAGCACACTCTTGGGCGGATCGGCAATCTCCGCCATCATCTCGATGTCTTTGCCGGAGCGGCGATAGTACACAGTCCCTTTCTGGGAGTCGGTCTCGTCGATGACCTTCTGATACTGGTCCCATTCGAACTTGGCTTGCGTGGTGCGAAAGGACGCGGCGGCGGCGTCCATCCGGTCCAGGACTTTTTCGAGCGCTGTGCGGGAGTCGCTCTCCTGTGCCGACGATGGCGCGTTCGCCACAGCCGACGAGGCGGCCGGGCGCCAGGGCGCGCTCAGCAGCAAGGCGAAGATCAAACCCATCCGGTGTGCCAGAACCGGCTTCATTCTTTTCCTTTCCCCACCGTGCCAGAGCGGACGCTATTCCTTTTCGATCCAGACTTTGTAACCGAGCACGCGGCCGGTGCGGTCGCGGACGGGCTCATACTTCTGAATAGCGACGGCCCCGGCAATCGGCTCGATGATCTCGACCAGTTGCTCACGAATGGCAGCGTCATCCTTGGCAGAAATCGCCGAAGCTTCGATCTGGTAGATGAATCCGCCGCCCTTTGCGTCGGGTTGGATGACAACACCGGTTTGGTGCGGAACCCGTTCCACCGGCTTGTCTTTGAAGTTGATGGCGTACGGCGAGAGAAAGACGAATAACAGAATCAGCGTGACCATCACATCGTAGTGGAGGGTGCCGCGCTCATAGTTCCACAGGATGTAGCCCCGGATTGTGCGCCAGAGGGAGTTCATCGGCAGCGACGGCCCGCCGGAAACCGCCGGATGCGTGTTCGTCCCTTCCAAGTCTAGTGACTGCTCCTTTTCTTGGCAATTGCCTTGGCAATTGCGGAAACGGCCCGGAACATCGCTCCCGGGAAGGCTCCGATCACGTGGAGCGGGGGCGCCTCCCGCGTATTGGCTGCGAGAAGACGCTTATCTAAAGTTTCTTTAAAACTTCTTCGCGGTGATGCGCTCCCCCCCTACGTAGGGCTGTAGTACCTCGGGAATGGCCACACTGCCGTCGGCCTGCTGGTAGTTCTCGACGATGGCAACCCAGGTGCGCCCTACGGCGAGCCCGCTGCCGTTCAGGGTGTGCACCAGTTCGGTTTTGCCCTTGCCTTCACGGCGAAAGCGGATGCCAGCGCGCCGGGCCTGGTAGGACTCGAAGTTGGAGCAGGAGGAGATCTCGCGAAACACGCCCTGTCCCGGAAGCCAGACCTCCAGATCGTAGGTCTTGGCCGACGCGGCTCCCATGTCTCCCGTGCACAGCGTCATCACCCGATAGTGCAGGCCCAGTCTTTGCAGCACGGCTTCCGCATTCTGCGTGAGCTTCTCGTGTTCTTCGTAGGATCGGTCCGGATGCGCGAACTTCACCAGTTCGACTTTCTGGAATTGGTGCTGGCGGATGATGCCCCGTACATCCTTCCCGTAGGATCCCGCCTCGCTGCGAAAGCACGGCGTGTACGCGGTGAGGGAGATGGGCAGGCGGGCCTCCTCGAGGGTCTCGTCTCGGTACAGGTTCGTCACCGGGACCTCGGCAGTCGGGATGAGCCACAGGTCCTTATCGCCGTGGGGTACGCGAAACGAATCGGCAGCGAATTTGGGCAGTTGCCCGGTCCCGTACATGGAATCCGAGTTGACCAGGTAGGGCGGCAGGACCTCGGTGTAGCCATGCTCCTTGGTATGCAAGTCGAGCATGAAATTGGCGAGCGCCCGCTCCAGCTTGGCTCCCAGGTCCCAGTACACGGCAAAACGGGCTCCCGTCAGCTTGACCGCGCGTTCCAGGTCCAGGATTCCCAGCTTCTCTCCCAGTTCCCAGTGCGGCCTGGGAGTGAAACCGAACCGGGGCGGCGAGCCCCAGCGGCGCACCTCGAGGTTGTCCTCCGAGCTTTGGCCGATGGGCACGCTGGCGTGGGGCAGGTTGGGAATTCCGGCGAGCAGTTCACGCAGTCGGGTTTCCTGATCGGCGGCGGACTTCTCGAGCTCCTGGATTTTCTCCCGCAGTTGCTTGGCCTGGGCCATTTGGCCCGCCGCGTCCTCGCCCGCCTTCTTTCGTTGCGCGATCTCCTCGGCGAGGCGGTTACGCCGCGCCTGCAGGGTTTCCACTTCGGTGATGGCCTGGCGGCGCCGGGTGTCCGCGGCGCGGAAATCCTTCAGCACCTCGTCAGGATTCAGGCCGCGTTGCCGCAGCTTTTCTTCGACCAGCGACAGATTGTCACGGACAAAGTTCAGATCAAGCATGCAGCTTTTTAGTCTATCGGAAACCCGCTGCCCCGGCACGGACCGCAGACGAGCTACTTGCCTCGCTGCCCGACTTCTCCAGAGACCTCAGGTAGGCGACCACCGCGCTCGCGTCCGGCTTGGTAAAGCGATATTGGGGCATGGGCGGGCGCGCGGGCAGGTCGTTATAGGCGACACCGGTCATGAAGAACTTGATGGCCGCGCTCTGTTCCCATCCCGGCAGACCAGCGATGCTGGGCGCCTTGTCCGCCCACACCGGCATGGGGACGATCGGCTTGAACGGGAGCACCGATCCCTTCAGATACTTTTCCTGGATCAGCTGTCCCTTCTCGTCGTGCGGGCTGTGGCAGTCGCCGCACATGGCTACCTGATCGACCAGGTATTTGCCGCGCACGAGCACGTCCGCCGAGGGCCCCGCCGGCGTGGCGGAAGAAGCTCCCAACAAGGCAAAAACCGCCGCCAGCGCGAACCCCAAGCCCATGGCTAAGGCCCCAAGCGTCATGGATGCACCCCCCATGTTGCATGATAATTCTTGTGCCCTCCGCTTATAGACCACAGGCCAGCCACCTGTCGAGGGAGATGCAGGCTACTTGGGATGTTCGCCAGGCTGGCTGTACACTAACCGTCGCAATGAAAGCTCTGGCTCGAGGGGGCGCGACGGGCTTGTGCGCAAGCGTGCTGCTGTGGGCCTGCCTTCCGCAGCCCTCGGCCGCTTCCGCCTACAACGGCCGTCCCCGCCTGATCGTGATCCTGGTGATCGATCAGTTTCGGGAGGATTACTTAGAGCGCTACCGGGACCGCTTCACCGAGGGCGGTTTTCGCCTGTTCCTGGAACGGGGCGCATACTTCCCGGACTGCAACTACGACTACGCCAACACTCGCACGGCTCCCGGACACGCGACTCTGCTGACCGGCGCCTACAGCAACGGCCACGGCATCATGGCAAACGAGTGGTGGGACGCAAAGAAGAAAAAAATGGTGACGTCGGTCGAGGACGATGCTACCCACCTGGTGGGCATCGAGGGCAGCAGGATCGGAGCATCGCCTCAGAACCTGCTAGCCAGCACTTTAGGGGATGAGCTCAAACTGGCGACCGAGGGAAAGGCACGGGTGTTTGGCATGTCTCTGAAGGACCGTGCCGCTGTCCTCGCGGCCGGGCACGCAGCGGACGGGGCGTATTGGATCGATCATAAGTCCGGCGCCTGGGTGACCTCAACGTATTTTCGAAGCGAACTTCCCAAGTGGGTGGCCGACTTCAATGCCAGCAAACGCACCAGCAAGTACTGGGATCGGGAATGGACCGACACGAGCGGCGCGACCCTTCGCTCCACCGCGCACCGCAAGAACCAGGATGGTTCCGAAGCGGATTTCTATGAAGTCGTGGGGGCAACGCCTTTTGCCAATGACTACGAGTTCGAATTTGCCCGCGAACTCGTCCTGTACGAACACCTCGGCACCGGTCCGGCGACCGACCTGCTGACCATCGGCCTTTCCGCCAACGACATTCTTGGACACCAGGTCGGGCCGGACTCGCCAGCCATGGAATCGATGATCCTCGACACCGACCGGCAACTGGCCGATTTCTTCAGTTTCCTCGGCCACCAGGTCGGCTTGGCGAATGTCTGGATGGCACTTGCGGCCGACCACGGGGTGGCGCCTCTCCCCTCGCTGGCAACCAAGCTGCACCTGCTGGGTGCGAATCTGAACGCCGAAAACCTCCAGTCCCAGATTAATAAGCTGCTGGCTGGTAAGCTGAGCCCGGGGCGCACGCCGGCATTCATCGAGAAGATGGACTACCCGCTGGCCTGGCTCAATGACGAAGCCTTCGCCGCCCTGAAGATCAAGGAAGCCGATGCCGAGCGCCTGGTGGGCGAGGTCATGAAGCAGGAGGGATTTCGTGGTTACTTCACTCGCGCCCAGCTGGCCGAGGGTGCTGTCCCCGACACCGACACGGGCAGGAAATATCTGAACAGCTATTCCTCGGAGGGTGGCTGGTTGGTGATGGGCGTGCCTGCGCCGTTCAGCGTCGGCGTTACAGAGGGGACGAATCATGGCTCACCCTACAGCTATGACACCCATGTTCCCCTGGCCCTGTATGGACTCGCCTTCCAAACCGGCACCTATTACACCCATGTGGAGCCCGTGGACCTGGCAGTGACCCTGGCTGCGCTGCTGGGCATCAACGCACCGACCCATGCCGTCGGGCGCGTCCTGAAGGAGACCATTGCGCCGGCCCATCACGGCGAGAACCCGCCCTCTCCTCCGGAAAAGCCTCCCAAGCCACCCAAGCCGTCGAGCGAACTCAAGCCCGCGTCTCTATCCTTGCCTGGGGAGGGGCGGCCTTGAGCGATACCACTCCCAGCACCAAGGCTCCCGACTTGAGCGTGACGGTAGCCGGCCTCCGCCTCAGGAACCCGGTGATCGCCGCGAGCGGCACGTTCGGCTACGGGGTCGAATTCGAGGACATTGTCCACCTCCATCGACTGGGCGGACTGGTGGTGAAGGGCCTGTCCCGGGAAGCGATGGCCGGCAACCCGCCGCCACGCTTGTATGAGACTGCCGCGGGCATGCTGAACGCCATCGGTCTACAGAACATCGGGGCGCGGGCCTTTCTCGAGGAAAAACTCCCCAGGCTGCGGGAACTCAAAAATGTCGTGGTCATCGCCAACGTCTTCGGCTACACGCGAGAGGATTACGAGCGCACCTTGCAGATCCTGAACGAGGGCGAGGGCCTTGCCGCATACGAGCTCAACGTCTCCTGCCCCAACACGCAGCACGGAGGCATCCAATTCGGCAGCGACCCGCGCCTGCTGGATGAATTGGTGGTTACCGCCAAGCGGGTCGCGCGCCGTCCCCTGATCGTAAAACTCTCACCCAACGTCACCAGCATCGCGCAAATGGCACACATTGCTCAGGAAGCGGGGGCGGACGCGCTGTCCCTGGTGAACACCTTCCTGGCTATGGCGATCGATCCGGAAACGCGCAAGCCACGCCTGGCCAACGTCACCGCTGGACTTTCCGGCCCCGCGATCAAGCCTATCGCCGTGCGCCTGGTCTATGACGCCGCCCATGCCGTGAAGATTCCCCTGATCGGGATGGGCGGCATTTCCACCGCCACCGACGTCATCGAATTCATGCTGGCCGGGGCGACCGCCGTCCAGGTCGGAACCGCCAGTTACTGGGACCCGTGCGCCACCGAGAAGATCGTCAACGAGTTACAGGCCTATTGCGTGGAGCGCGGCATCGAGAAGTTGTCGGACCTTACAGGAGGAATGCTGTTGGAGTAACCTCGGGATTCCTCCCGCGCGCCTCAGCGCCCCGCCCAAACTCCCAGGATGGCCCCCATGGCCAGGTAGCTGACCAACTGGTAGCCGGTATTGATCAGGAAGAGCGTAAGCGGACGCCGGGAGAACAGCTTGTCTGTAAGCTGGACGGTCATCACGAAGCCGGCCCAGACGGCAAGGCCCGCTTTCATTCCGTAGAGGGCCGAGCCAATCGCCAGGTGGTAAATGATCTTGCCCAGTACGAAGGCGCTCAGCAGGCTGGTCAGCAGAGTGATGGCGTAGAGCCGGCCCGCTCCCTTCCGCATCTCCGCAATTCTGTCTTTGTCGTCCGGGCTGTAGCCCATCGCCATCATCCACGGTCGCGCGAATAGAAGAGGCGAATACCACAGGAAGCCGATCACCATGGCCGCAACCGCCGCCCCGAGCACGGCCCAGAGATTGACGCTCATCAAAAGCATAGGTTCCCTCACTGTCAAGACAACACGGATAAGGCAAGAATGCCTAACGGCCGCGAGCATGCCAGATCGAACCCGGGGAGTCGTACCTTAAACCCTCGCCCCAGACCACCTGGGTGTCCCCGTGGTTGTCGATGTCCATCTCGAAGTAGTCCCCGAAGGGAAACTTGAAGCCGCCCGGCTCGATATAGCTGTAGCCGGGAACGAAGCTGGACAGTTGGGTTTCGCCCGACCAGGTCGCGCCCCCATTGGTGGAGCTGCGGTAGTAGGTGTTCCACAGCGAGCCGTTGCGCGTGTCCATCCAGGCGATGCGGACGTCGCCGACAGCACCCGCCACCATGGCCGGGAAAGCGTGGGTTACACTTCGCCCGGCACTCGAAACCTCTGCCCGAGGCGACCATGTTGCGCCGGCCGTGGTTGACGACGAGAAATACATCCGCTCCGGGCCTCGCGTCCGGGTACCAGAGTTCCATAAGGCGTACAGCGTACCGGCAGCGTCGGATGCCACGCTGATTTGCGGCCCCAGGTACGCCCATCCGCACTCTTCGGTTATGCAGCCCGGTGGCGCGGCTGAAATATCAAGCCGCAGGGTGCGCCAGTCTCTGCCCCCATCGAGGGAGTTGCTGACATTCAGGCTCGCCGGCCCTTGGCTGCCGCTGTAACTCGCCCAGGCGATATACGCGTTGCCTGCCAGATCTACGGTCGCTCCCCCGGCCTGCGCCCAGCCGGCCACACCCACGCCGTTGACCCGCACGGTGTCGTAGGAGACCCCTCCGTTATGTGAAATCGCCACCCACAACTTGGCCTCGTGATTGTAGGCCACGTAGAGGTCCGTCCCGCGCACCGCCAGCACGGGCTTGTCCGCGCCACCCGGAGTGCGGCTGGCCAGCACGGGCGCCCAGGTGCGTCCGAAATCCGTCGAGCGGGCGACGATGATGTCGGTCTTGCCGCTCTGCAGCCAGGCTGCGTACACGGTGCGCCGCTCGAGCGGGTCGACTACAATCTGCGCATCAAACTGGGCCGAGCCCAGTGGAGCCAGGGCGCGGGGGCTCTCCCAAGTGCTGCCGTTGTCGCTGCTGACGGCCAGCATCATGGTGGGTACCGGACACTCCGCGCACCCCGGCACCACCAGGTACTGCGGATAAAGAACGTAAACATGACCGTAGCCATCCGCTGCGACGGCCGGCTCCCACTGGTCGCCGATTTGCTGCCCGATGCGGGTTTGCGGGCTGAACACTGGATTGAGGGAGAAGACGGCCAGGTCCGCGCAGGCGACGAGGAAGACAAGAATTCCCAAGACTCCCCGTTGGTACCGACTGCGCACAAAACTCCCCGGGCGCCGAAGCGCTTGGAAGGAGGACTGTAGCCTGAAACCGCAGCCGCGTCAATAGATTGGGGCTAGGTCGTCCAATGATCCCGTCCATTCAGACGGCCACGGGAAAGCTGCATCGAGAAGCAGAGCTCCAACCTCCCGCGTTCCGTGCTTCAGGCCACGCCCTCAATCGCGTACTCGTCCACGCTCCCTTCACCAGGGTTGAAACCCGGTCGACGCCGATCGCCATCGCCTGGTTGGCCGCGAAGCATGAACCAAGCAGGGAGACAGCCTTATCCCTCGCTGGGATGGAACAACCAAGGGCTGTCGTAGACCCGTGACGCCACCCTACATCGCAGCCCCAGCTATCCCGGTTCGCCGCGGTTCACGCCGAGGTCAGCAGCAGCGGCCGGCCCCGCGTGATCACGATAGTGTGTTCGTAGTGAGCCGCCGGACGGTGATCGGCGGTGCGCACCGTCCAGCCGTCCTTGGCCAGCACCGTCCGCCCATGGCCCGCCGCGATGATCGGCTCCACGGTGATTACCATTCCCTCCGCCAGCAGCTCTTTGGCCTCAAAATCGGGGTAGTTCGGCACGCGCGGGGCCTCGTGGATAGTGCGTCCGATACCGTGACCGCCCAACTCCCGAATCACGGAAAAGCCGTCGCGGCGTACTTCGCGCTCCACGATGCGGCCGATCTCGAACACCCGGAAGCCGGCACGCGCCACGAGCATGGCCTTATGAAAGGCGCGCTCCGCGCACGCGGCCAAACGGGCCGCTTCGCGCGAAACCTCGCCAATCGGGATGGTCTCCGCCGCGTCGGCCATGTAGCCGTCCTTCTCCACCGTCACATCGAGTTTTAGGAGATCGCCCTCGCGCAGCGGCCTGTCACTTGGGATTCCGTGCACCGCCTCGTCGTTCACGCTGATGCAGTTGCTGCCGGGAAATCCGTATACCCTGGCGGGCGCGGAAACTGCTCCCTCCTGAGCCATGACCTCGGCGCCCACGGCATCGAGTTGAGCTGTCGTCACCCCAGCGCGGGCCGCCTGCTTCATGGCTTCCAGCACGCGGCGCACGATCGTTCCCGCAGCGCGCAAGTGCTCCAGTTCCTCGGGGCTGGTAATCGACACGCCCGCCTCCTCGCCGAAAGTGATTTCCATTTTATTCTAGATACTGTTGGCAACCGGGCGCGGCCGGCGCGGCCCGAAGAACAGCAGCAGAATGAACCCCGCGGCGTAGAAAGAGAGGACTTGCGAGAGGGAGAAGCCCAGGATCCGCAAGACAAGGCCAAACAAAGCAATGGCTTCCGACAAAGCGTAGGTCATGATGTAGCCGGCCCGCCAACGGTTTAGCGTGGGCGCATCGCTCGGGCGCACTACCAGCACGGACTCCGAGTGCCGGACCAGTGTGCGCCGTACCACCAGGATCACTCCCACGATCGTGATCGTCACCAACGACAACACGTAGTAGGTGATGGGATCTCTCATGCGGGGCGCCGGACTCACCAGTTCGCCCACGACCAGATAGATCACGATGGCGGCCAGCATCGCGATCTGCAGGGCCCGGATCAGCCTGATGGAGCCTTCCACGCTAATGATTCTGCACCAAGATGCGCTCTCCAGGATTCCAAAATTTGGCCAGTCGGTGCTCGAATCGGCAACTTCCGTAACCACCCGGATTTAGAAATCTCACTTCGCGACTGGGCGCTAGGGACGGTGTCGGCTGAGCCCTGGGCGGACGCGCAGAAAAACCTGAAAGGAAACCGGGTTGTTCCCGTAGGTCGTATCCAGGACTGAGGGCTTGGAATAGAAGGTCAGGTCTGCCCCCAAACCGAGCTGCCAGCTCGAGTGGTGCACCAGGTCGCGCACGCCTCCGAAGGTGTAGGCGCCGATGCGATAAGCAGGGTGCACCGGCGCTTCGGGAAAAAGCTCGTCCTTATCGACCAGCTCCAGTCGCGTAAAAACGTAGTTGCGCCGCAGGAAGTTCAGGGTGGACTCGAACAGATAACTGTTCAGAATTCTGCCCGTCGCGTCCTTGCGCTTGCGTCCCCAGATCAGCGACGTGGCCCAACTGCCGTTTGGGAGCGGCCGCGCGTACTCGAGGGAAGCGCTTTGCCGTTGTTCGTTGCCCGGCTCCAGAGCCTCCGGGTCGACCAGGTACCCGTAGCTGTATTGGGCGGTCCAGTCGCGGTTGGGCGCCACGCTGCCCCGCACCGACCAGGAATCGAGCGGCGCCAATGGGATGCTCCACCGCTCCTCATTCGGTTCGCGGCCGTTGAAGGCGGATGCTTCGATCTTGAAGCGATCGATCACAAATCCCGTGGTCACGACTCCGAAGCTGGTGTGCGTGGAATCCTGCAGGTGATGCCCGAGCGGCGCTGCCGGCAGTTCCGCCGCGGAGGCACGGTGCATGTAGGGCTGGGGTCCAAGGGCGGGATTGCCCGCAGGTCCGCCGTAGAGCAGCCATCGCAGTCTTTCTTTCAGCGGGACCTCGTAGTACGCTGCCAGCTCCGCGAACAGGTTATGGGGATGCTGGTGGTCCACCAGGGGCTGGCCGTGGTAGGTCTCGCCCGTCTGGAAGATCTGGGGAAACCCGGGAGGCGGCGCTGTCAGCGGCTCGGCGGAGAACATCTGGCGGAACAGCAGCGTGCCCTTTCCCAGCTTGTGCTGCTCCATGATCATCACCCAGTTCACCGACTCGGCTTTGCCCACGCCGCGCGGCCCGCCTTGCTGGTTGTAATCGATGAAGATGACGCCGTGCGCCATCAGGTCCCAGCCTGCACGAGATGTCATCCACATGTGCGACGGTGCCGACGCCGGCTCCCAGGCCGTGCCGGAACCGGCGTGCGGCGAGGGCAGCGGCAGGGTCTTTTCGTGGTTGCCTCCCGGCATGTTCTCCATCTGTTGGCTGGAGTGCCCCTGTGCGGCAGAGTTGTCCTGGCCAACGGACCGGGGCACAGAGCAGAGGAGCCCCAGAAGAAGACCAACCCAGATGGCTTGCACGACTACGCTCCTGCTTGAGGCAGAGATTTCGAAGACAAGTTCGACCTGGTGCGAGCGGGCGCGTCTAGCACCCTCCAAGACGGCACCATGGGCGCAGGAATGTGGGTTAGACCCGCAAGGGAGAGGTGCCGGGTGGAGCAGCCGAAGTCAGGATGATTCTTTTCGCGCCGTCAGCCATGATCAGTACGGCGGTCAGCCCGAAGTTGGTAAGGGGTGAGGCGCCGGTCATGATCGTGGGCAGACTCCGGGTAGGAAACAGCATCGGGACGTCGTGCCCTGCCTGGCAGCAGCCATAGTCCGCCGGTGCGCGACCGGGTAGCCGAGGAGCACGCTGGTGACAGCCGGCCGGATGCGCTTGCGGTGCCGGCATCAGCGCGCCAGCACTCAGCAGGGCGACGAGCAACCAGGTTAATGCAGGTTGGTGAAAGCGCATGCCTGACTTTTGAGATGCCGAAGTTCACCAAAAGGAGCAACCAGACCCCGCCGGTTTAGGATCCGGTAATCTTCAGACGCAACTCTTCCGGCAGGCGCTCGCGGATCTCGGCGGGCAACCGGTCATGCACCCTGCGCACTCCCAGGCGCGCCACGCCGACCACTGTGGTGGGCGCCGGTGTCGCCACCGCCACCACTACCCAGAGCAGCGCTGACAGGACGAACCCGCCCAGCGCGATGACCTCCAGCAGGAACGCGTGCCGTGGCCCGAAGTGGCGGATCACCCCAAACGCCAATAAGAAAAGCCCCGCTGAAAGCGAGGCCAGCACGATCAGCGAAACGTCAATCGTGCGGTGCAGGCGCTGCCGTTTTCGGCAATGCTCGCAGGCGGCAAAGTGATGCTCATAATCCTCGCGCATCTCGGGCGCAAGGCCGGAGATGTCGTAGCGCCAGCCAGCCAGAATCTTGCCTACCAGGGGATCAACACACTGGCTCATATGATGACACTACAGACGGATGGGCTCGCTGGCTTCTGACTGCCGGGCCAGGACCACCCGGTTGCGTAGCAACGTCCGGCGATGCCCCAAAGCTTGTTCCGCCGCTCCCCGAGCTAGCGCGGGATGGTTGTTCTGCTCGGAAAGGTGCGCCAACATCACGTATGCCGCCTCTCCATCATAATCGCTGGAAAAGAAATCCGCGAGGGCTGCATTGGAGAGATGTCCCACCCGGCTCATGACCCGCTGCTTGACCGACCAGGGGTAGGGTCCGACCCGCAGCATCTCCAGATCGTGGTTCGATTCCGCCACCAGCACGTCGCAGCGGCGCAGATGATCCCGGACGCTCGCCGGCAAGTAACCGAGGTCGGTCACAAAGCCGATCTTCACTCCCTCCGCCCGGAAGGTGAACCCCACGGGATCGGCAGCATCGTGCGGGATGGTAAACGGAGTTACCGCGATGTCTCCGATCTGGAAGCTCTTGCCGGCGGCGAAGATCTCGAGTTTCGCAACTTCGGGACGAACCTTGTCTGTGTCCCGCACCGTCTTTGCCCAGGCCGCGTGCGTGGCTCCCGTCAGGAACACCGGCACCTTGAGCTTCCTCGCTAGAACGGCCAGTCCGCAAACATGATCGGAATGCTCGTGGGTGATGAGGATGGCGGCGACCGAGTGTGCATCCTGGCGCAGGGCCTTCAAACGCCTGAAAGTCTCCCGACCGGAGATGCCTGCATCCAGCAGAATCTTCGTCTGCGAGGTTTCGATAAGGGCGCTGTTGCCGCGACTGCCGCTGGCCAGCACCGAGACCGTCACTCCCATAGCTTCGAAGCATACGCGGGTTCGCTGTGGAATCGGGAGTAACTCTCTGGTTAATCGGCCGTTTCCGCGTCAACCTGAGGTGCGAGGGGGCGCCGCATGGTTTGCGACCTTGGTGGCATCACTTGCCGGCCACAATGTTTCCGATGGCCCGGCGCATGAGCGCCCCTCCGTAGGCGCCGGCAATGCCCGGCAGGAATGCCAGGAACGACTCGTAGATCTGGGCTCGGCTCGGCTTTTCCACCAGGATAAGGTATCCCAGCAGATCGGCGAGGGGCACGCAAACGCCGATCAGCGCGACCCAGCGCCACGGCCGCTCCGGGCGCATCACGCCCAGCAGCATGCAGGGTACCAGCACCAGCAAGGCGGTGAACAGCAGGTCCCCCATCTTGATATCCACCCACCCGGCGAACCCTCCCGTCACGGCCGCGAACACGTAATATGCTGCGTCCCCCCGGCTGCGCGGGTTCCGCTCGGGCAGGACTTCACCCCAGACGGTAGTCACGCAACCAGTCTATCCTTTTCCCCGCCGCGCAGAAACTACACCCTGCTGTTCCTTTTCTCCTGCGACCTCCCTCCGTCGTGTCCCCTGCCTAATACTCATAAAAACCCCGCCCGCTCTTGCGGCCCAGCCAGCCCGCATCCACCATCTTGATCAGCAGCGGACAAGGACGGTACTTGGGATCGCCCAACCCTTCCTGCAGCACGCGCATGATGTCCAGACACACGTCCAGGCCGATAAAGTCCGCCAGGGTGAGCGGGCCCATCGGATGCGCCATGCCTAACTTGAACACCTCATCCACAGCCTCGGGTGTCGCCACGCCTTCCATGACGGCGTACATAGCCTCGTTCAGCAACGGCATCAGGACGCGGTTGGAGACGAAGCCCGGCGCGTCGTGCACCTCGACTGGCGTTTTTTCGAGGGCGAGGGCTAGTTCCCGCACCCGGTCGAAAGTCACCTGCGTCGTCGCCAGACCGCGAATCACTTCTACCAGCCTCATCACCGGCACGGGGTTGAAGAAATGCATGCCGATCACGCTTTCGGGACGCTTGGTCAGCGCTGCCAGCCGGGTGATCGAAATCGAAGACGTGTTCGAGGCCAGGATCACTTCCGGGCGCATGAGGCGGTCGAGATCCCGAAAAAGGTCCGCCTTGATCTCCAGCTTTTCGGTGGCCGCCTCCACAACAAAATCGCACTCTGCCAGCCGGCCGCGGTCCAGCACCGGGGTGATGTGCTTGAGCGCCGCCGCCTCTTCGTCGGCGGTCAGCTTGCCTCTTGCGGTTTCGCGTCCTAAGTTCCTGGCGATCGTGTCGAGTGCACGATCCAGCAAGCGCTGCTCCAAGTCGCACAACACCACCGAGAATCCCCCGCGGGCGAATACGTGCGCGATTCCGTTGCCCATGGTGCCTGCCCCCACGACTCCCACACATTTAATGTCCATGATTCGAGCTCCGCAGGATCAGCCAAAAAAACAAGAAAGTCTAACAGAGCCGGTGCGCCAGACACCCTTGTCCTCGCTGCGCGGACGCGGTTGTCCGAGTTGATTTTTCCATCCCGCGGTTGTGCGCGCGTTCAACCCGCCGGCGCGAAAAAAGTTGCGGCCCCGCATGGATAGCGGCGATTCCCATCCCCAGTACCGGAAACAACCGAGCGGTTTCGAGGCATCGCCCCCCCTCCCTCGCCGCATCCCACGCACAGAGAACGAGCATCGAGACGGAGGTGACTATGAGGCGAAACACGAAGCTGGGCGGGTTCGCGGTGACGGTGATCCTGGGGTTGAACATGTGCGCCATCGCGCAGGATACAGACGGAGACCGCGACGACTACTACCGCAGCAGCCCTGCCGAGGCTCAGGACTCCGGGTACCAGAACGGCTACCAGCAAGGCTCCCGCGAAGGCTTTCAGTCCGGCTTCGCCAGCGTCGCTTTCCGCGGCCCGGATGGTGCCCGCTATTCGGGAAGCGTAGGCTACCAGATCGGCTACCAGGATGGAACCACGGTAGCCCGAGAAGACCTGGCCAAGAACAAGCGCTTCGACCCCAACCCGCGTGGCCCGTACAATGGGCGCGATCACGGCTACCGCCGCGAGTACGGCGACAAAGGTTACTACCAACAGCTGTACACCGACGGATATCGTGCTGGCTACCGGACCGTGTTCGACCGCCGGCGTTGAGAAACAAGCTACCAGGCAAGTGCCGCATCGCCGGTGCAAGGTTCCCTGGGAAATCTTCCGGCTTAGAACTGGCCGCAGAAATACCCGAAACCGAGCAGTTGGGTGTCCACAGGGGACCTGGTAAGACACCGTCGAAACCGATTGGCTTCTTCCTCTTGAAGCCTAAGCAAGAGGCCTGAACCGGCCTCCCGCGGCGGTTCGCTGCCGACTCACGATCCACCAGCCGCGGCTAATGAGTGACTCCCGCGTTCTGTGCGACTTCCAGCCGCGTGTTGGCCTTGGCCAGCGCACGCTGCGCCCGCTCCACATCAACGTCTGCCTCGGTGCCGCTCAAGCGCTTCTCGGCCCGTGCTTTCGCACGCTGGGCCCGGTCGCTATCGATCTCGTCCGCGCGCTCCGCCACTTCGGCGAGGATCGTCACCCGGTCGGGCAGGACTTCCGCGAATCCCCAGGCCACGCACAAATAGTGCGTCCGGGTTCCATTGCGATAGCTGATCTGTCCCACCGCCAGTTCGGTAATCAGCGGCGCATGCCCCGGCAGAATGCCCAGGTATCCTTTCTTGCCGGGCAACTGCATCTCCTCGGCAGAGTCTTTCACCACCAGCCTCTCCGGAGTGACGATTTCGAGTTGGAAAGAATCAGCCATCCGTCGTCCGTTGTCGGTCCTCCGCCATGCCGTCGTCGGGCAGCATTAGGCAACCTTGACCACCGGCTCTGCGGAGGACCACGACTGCTCGCCTACGCTGCCGCCTTCATCTTCTCCGCCGCTTCCAGCACTTCGTCGATCTGGCCCTTCATGTAGAAAGCCTGCTCGGGGACATCGTCGTATTTGCCCTCAACGATTGCCTTGAAGCCCTTCACCGTGTCTTCCACTTTCACGTAGCGGCCGGGCGAACCGGTGAACTGCTCGGCCACGTGGAAGGGCTGGGAAAGGAAGCGCTGGATTTTGCGCGCTCGCGCCACCGTGAGCTTCTGATCCTCGCTCAGTTCGTCGATCCCCAGGATGGCGATGATGTCCTGCAGGTCCTTGTAGGTTTGCAGTGTCTTTTTCACTTGTTGGGCCACGTCGTAGTGTTCCTGGCCGACGATGCGTGGATCAAGAATGCGCGAGGTCGAAGCCAGTGGATCGACCGCCGGGTAAATGCCGATCTCGGTGAGCGCACGCGACAACACTGTGGTTGCGTCTAGGTGAGCGAAAGTGGTCGCCGGCGCCGGATCGGTCAAGTCGTCCGCCGGAACGTAAATGGCCTGCACGGAGGTCACCGACCCTTTCTTCGTCGACGTGATGCGCTCCTGCAATTCCCCCATCTCCGTCGCCAGGTTGGGCTGGTAGCCGACGGCGCTGGGCATACGCCCTAAAAGCGCCGACACCTCTGATCCAGCCTGGGTGAAGCGGAAGATGTTGTCGATAAATAGCAGCGTGTCGGCGCCCTCCACGTCGCGGAAATATTCCGCCACGGTCAGACCGGTCAGGGCCACACGCAGGCGTGCCCCGGGCGGTTCGGTCATCTGGCCGTAAATCAGCGCCGCCTTCGACTTCGACGGATCCCCTGGCGTAATTACGCCGGACTCGGTCATCTCCAGCCACAGGTCGTTGCCTTCGCGCGTGCGCTCGCCCACGCCGGCAAACACCGAGAAGCCGCCGTGCTGCTTGGCAACGTTGTTGATCAGCTCCATGATGACGACGGTTTTGCCGACGCCCGCGCCGCCGAACAACCCGATCTTGCCGCCCTTCAGAAAGGGCTGAATCAGGTCGATGACTTTTACCCCCGTCTCGAACATCTCCGCCGTCGTGGCCTGTTCGTCAAAGGCCGGCGCCGGACGGTGGATGGGGAGTTTTTCCTTGAACCCGATCGGGCCCAGCTTGTCCACCGGCTCGCCAATCACATTCATCACCCGTCCCAGCGTGCCCGGCCCGACGGGCACCGAGATGGGTCCGCCCAGGTCGATGGCCTTCATGCCGCGCACCATGCCGTCGGTGGGCTCCATGGCGACACAGCGCGTGCGCCCCTCGCCCAAATGCTGCTGCACCTCGACGATCACGTTAATCGGCTCCGGCACCACGAAGCCGTCGCTGACGATGCGCAGGGCCTCGTAGATGGGTGGCATCCTGGACTCCTCGAACTGCACGTCCACGGCCGGCCCCGCGATTTTGACTACGTGTCCGATATTCTCAGGCATAGGACTCCGAATTCTGGATTCGAGCACTCCGCACGCAGCATTTGGCATTTAGCCGAGCGGCGTCTTTGGAAACCTCCCCCGACCCAACCAGGGCTCATGGCTGACAGCGGCTGCTCACAACGCTGCTGCCCCGCTCACAATCTCGATAATCTCTTTTGTAATCTTGGCCTGACGGGCCCGGTTCATGGCCAGCGTCAGCGAGTCGATCATGTCGGTCGCGTTGTTGGTGGCCGCTTCCATAGCGGTCATGCGGGCCGCGTGCTCGGCCGCGACCGACTCCAGCAGAGCGTGAAAAATCTGGACGCTGACGTACCGGGGCAGCAGGTCGCGGAACAGCTCAGCCGGCGGTTGCTCGTAGATATAATCCACGGCCTCCGCCCCGAAACGGGCGGCCCGGGCCACGATCTTTTCCTCCGAAGGGGGCCGCATGCCCACGCCCGCAGCCACGGCCGCTTTACGAGCTTCGATTTTTTCCTTTTCCGTCTGCTCCCGCACCTGCTTCACGTCGTAGACCCCGATGCGAGTGATGGGCAGCGCCACTTCCACCACCAACCGTTGCTGGATCACCGACTTGAACTCGTTGTACAGGAGGTACACGGAGTCGATCTCGCCCTGGCTGTACCGCTCGATCACCCGCTTCGCGATTTCTTGCGCGATCCCATACTCCAGCCGGTTGAGGACCCCGACCTTCTCTCCGATGAGGGTTGTCCGCGGTACCCGGTTCGTATCCCCGGCTTCCGCCTCGGCCGTGGGAAACCGCCGCCGCAAAAAGTCGCGTCCCTTGCGGCCGACGGCCTCGATCTCAACCTTTTTCCCTTCCGTCGACCAGGCCGCGATGGCCTCCATCGCGGTCTTCAGGATGTTCGCGTTGAAGGCGCCCGCCAATCCCTTGTCGCCCGTGACCACGATCAGCAAGAGGTTCTTCTCGGTCCGTTGCGCCAGCAGCGCATGGCGTGGCTCCCCGGTTTCGGGATCATAGATTTCGGCGCGGGACACGAGGGATTGCAACACGCTGGTCAGCATGTGCGCATAGGGCCGCGCCGACAAGGCGCGCTCCTGCGCCCGGCGCAGCTTGGCTGCCGACACCATCTTCATGGCCTTGGTGATCTGCCGTGTGTTGATCACACTGCGAATCCGGCGCCGGATGTCGAGTACATTGGGCATAAACTAACGGCTGGCTACCTGCGGCTGGCTGCCCGCTTGGGCCACAAACTGTTCCTTGCACTCCTGGATCAGTTTCTTCATGTCGGCCTTCATCCCGTCGTCGAGGATCCTCTTCTCCATGATGGTTCGCAGCAGGCCGGGGTTGGTCGTGTCCACGTACTGGTAGAGCGCCTGCTCGAATCCCTGCACCTGCTCCACCGGCATGTCATCCAGGAAACCTCCGGTTCCGGCGAAGATAATCAGGATCTGCTTGGAGAAGGGCAAGGGCGAGAACTGCTTCTGCTTGAGGATCTCGACCAGGCGCTGGCCGCGGTTGAGTTGATTCTGGGTGGCCTTGTCCAAATCGCTGCCGAATTGCGCGAACGCCGCCAGTTCGCGGTACTGGGCCAGTTCCAGCTTCAGCGAGCCCGCCACCTGTCGCATGGCCTTGATCTGGGCGCTGCCGCCCACGCGGCTCACCGAAATGCCCACGTTCACCGCCGGTCGCACCCCCGAGTTGAACAGGTCGGTCTCGAGAAAGATCTGCCCGTCGGTAATCGAGATGACGTTGGTGGGAATGTAGGCGGCAACGTCGCCCGCCTGCGTCTCGATCACCGGCAACGCAGTCAGCGACCCGCCCCCCTTGGCTTCGCTCATCTTGGCAGCCCGCTCCAGCAGACGCGAATGGAGATAAAACACGTCTCCCGGATAGGCTTCGCGCCCCGGCGGCCGCCGCAGCAGCAGGGAAATCTCCCGGTAGGAGGCTGCGTGCTTCGAAAGATCATCGTAGATCACCAGCGCGTGGCGCTTGCTGTCGCGAAAGTATTCGCCCATGGCGCAAGCCGCGTAGGGCGCGATGTACTGCATGGGCGCTGGCTCCGAGGCCGACGCCGCCACCACGACGGTGTAGTCCATCGCTCCGGCATCTTCCAGAATCTTCACTACCTGTGCGATCGACGAGCGTTTCTGCCCGACCGCGCAGTAGATGCAGATCAGGTCGTTCCCCTGGTTGTTGATGATGGTGTCGAGGGCGATCGCCGTCTTGCCCGTCTGCCGGTCCCCGATGATCAGCTCGCGCTGCCCGCGGCCGATCGGGATCATGCTGTCGATCGCCTTCAATCCGGTCGCCATGGGCTCACGTACCGGCTGCCGGTCCACTACGCCCGGCGCCAGCCGTTCCAGGTCGATGAATTGCTCCGCGGCGATAGGTCCCTTGTCGTCGATCGGCTGCCCCAGCGAATTCACCACCCGCCCGACCAGGGCGTCGCCGACCGGCACGCTCATGATGCGCCCCGTCCGCTTCACTTCGTCGCCTTCCCGGATCTCGGTGTATTCGCCCAGCAGCACCACGCCCACCTGGTTTTCTTCCAGGTTCATGGCCAGTCCATACACGCCGTGGGGAAACTGGAGCAGTTCGCCCGCCATGACCTTGTCCAGGCCATACACCCGAGCGATGCCGTCACCCAGGGTGATGACCGTACCCACTTCGTCCACGGCGATCTTGCTTTCATAGTTCTCGATCTGCTCGCGGATCAGCTGCGTAATTTCGTCTGCCTTGATTTGCGCCATATTCAGCTCTGGGCTGCTAGCTCGTAGCTGTTAGCCCCTCTCCCCGCTGCTAATTTCCGGTCACTGCTTTCCCAACTCGGCGGCCGTGCCGCGATCTCCGCGGTGATGCGCTTCTGCGGGATCACGGTCAAACTCCGGGGCGAGCTCCAACGGCTAGTAACTCCCTCCCGCAATCTGCTCCCGGATCCTCTGCAATTGCCCCAGCACCGAGCCGTCGTAAATCGTGCTGCCTACCTTGACGACCGCCCCGCCCAGCAGCGACGCGTCGCGGGCGTACTGCGCCCGAACTTTCTTCCCGGTCACCTGCTCGACCTGCGCCTCGAGAACACGCTTCTCGGCCTCGCTCAGTTCCCGAGCCGTGCTGATCCGCGCCTCGACAAAGCCCAGGCGCGCATCCAGTTGGTGTTCGAACTCCCGCTCAATCACATCGAACATGGATATGCGTCGGTGGTCGATCAGTACGGCTACGAAGTTCCTCACCGGACTGGAGATGCCTTCGCGCACAGCAATCGCGTCGAGGACGGCGCGCTTCTGTTCGGCCGGAACCGACGGATTCTCCCACACCCGCCGCAAATCTTCATGTCCGGCGAGCAGGGCACGGAGCGCCTGCAACTCCTCGACCGTCCCGTCCAGACGCTTCTCGACGACGACGTCCACCAGGGCCTGCGCGTAGGTAACCGCCACCGAAGCCATGGGCTAGTTCTCGCCCTTTCCCCCATCTGAGAGCCGGTCCGCGAAGTTCCTCACCAGTACCTGGTCGGTGCCGGCGTCGACATGAATCTGGCGTTGGGCCAGCGATACGGCCAGGTCGGCTGCGTAGGCGACAAGGTCCCTCCGGGCGGACTTGGCGGCGGCGGCAATCTCCTGCTCCGCCCCTTCGACAATCTTGCGCGCGTCGTCTTCGGCTGCGGCCTGAATGCGGGCTTCTTCTTCCGCCACATCCCGCTCCCCGGCGGCCTTCATGGCCGCAATCTCGTCTCCCAATTTGGCGAGCCGCGCCTCCACCTCGGCCAGCCGGCGCCGAGCATCTTCGCTTGCCTTGCGAGCCTCATACATTGCCTTCTGAATGGCCGCGGTGCGGTCGCGAAACAGACCGGGCAGGTATCTCCGGCCGGCCCAGAAAATAAGGGCGGCTACCACCACAAAGTTCAGGCCCACGGCCAGCCAATACGCACTCCGCAAATCCAGGCCGCTGATCTTGGCCAGCCAGCGCACGGAAGGTGATCCCTTGAACTGCTCGTTCCCGTCCTCCCCGGCCGCTTCGCGGCTCTGCCGCGCCAGTTCCGCTCCCATTCCTACCGGTCGCTGGGCCGAGCTGGACGACGATGGTGGGGCCTTCGCCGACGAGTTGGCAGCCTGCCCGCCACTCTGAAGAGCCGTCAACCGCGTTCCCATCAGGGCGGTCAGAACGACTGCGGTCAAGACCATTCGGACTCTGGGAACAGAGGGATTTTGCCTCATCGCCTTCCTCCGACAGACCTGCCTTCGCCGACGGGACGCAACACCGTGCGCACGATCTCGGCTGCCAGACGGGCTGATTCCGCCTGCAAGCTGGCTTGCGCATCCACTTTGTCTTCTTCGATCGCTGCCCGCGCTTGCTTGACCTGCTCCTGGGCCCGCTCCCGTGCTGAGGCCAGCGCGGCGGCGCGCGCCTGAACAGCCCGCTGCCGTTGCGCCTCCTGCGCCTTGAACACCGCCACCCGCGCCTCGCGCAGCCTCTGTTCATAGTCCGCCGTGCGCGCCTCTGCGGCCGCGATGTCAGCTCTTGCCTTCTCGATCGCGCCCTCGGTGCGATCCCGCCTTTCGGCCAGGACCCCCGATAGAGGCTGGTGGACGATCGTGCGATAGAGCGCGTACAACAGAGACAACACCAGGACCGTGGGTAGGGACCCGAGCAGTAATCCGCCTAATTGTCGCAGCGTCTCGTCCATGGTTCAGGAAACGGTCTGGAAGATATGAGGACTATAAAACCTCTAAATTTAACAGTTTACAGGGCTTGTGTCAACGCTCGCGGGAGCGATTCCGGCCCGAAACCGAACTCCCGTAGCCCGTTCGCTAGGGTCTTTGTCAAGTCCTATCTTTGCGCTTGCTCTGTAACTAATCCTTGACTTCCGCCTCAAGCGAGCTAGTATTGAACTATCACCTCCGATCCAATTCAGGATCGAATGGGCCGATAGCCAAGAAAAGTCACCGCTTCTTGGCTGCCGGCCCATTTTAATTGAGACAGGCCCCGAGCTACGAGCTGCGCGCCCTTAGCTTCATCACAACCAACCCCTCGAGCGGCTGCTAATGCGAAATCCCTTTCGCGGTAGCGCGCACCCAGCCGAGCTTTCGCAGCCTGCTAGCGAACGATCCCTGAGCCTGCCAACAGGTTTCGGTGTAACTGGAAACTGGGGTGGTAAGAAGAAGAAGAAAGGGGCAGGCAGGAATCCATCGATCGAAGGCGCGCTGCCGGAACTCCGAACCCCAAGCTACTTCACCACAAATTCCCGGACCCTCCGCAGCACCGACTCCGGCGCTTCCGCTTCCATCTCCACCACGCCGTCTTTATAGGCTCGGGAGTAGATCCGCGACTGCGCCGCCAGCATAGCCAGCACCTTGCCCTCTTTCTGCGGCACGCTCAGCCAGACGCGGGAGAGGGGATCCTGCTCGAGCACCTGGTCGATACGCTCCAGGAGCGTCGCAATCCCGATCCCCTGAGCGGCTGAAACATGCACCGTCGTAGCATCGTCCCGTAACGAATCCCTCTGCTTCGGCTCCAGCAGGTCGATCTTGTTCATGACGTGCAGCCGCGGCTTCTGATCCGCCTCCAGTTCCTTCAGCACCAGTTCCACCTGCGCATCCTGCTCGGCGGTCAACGGGCTGCTGGCGTCGGAAACCTCGAGCACCAGCGCCGCCCTTTGCACTTCCTCGAGCGTGGCGCGGAAGGCCGACACCAGGGTGTGCGGCAAGCTGCGGATGAAGCCCACGGTATCCGACAGCAGCACCTTCCGCCGTGAAGGCAACTTGACGGCGCGGATCGTGGGATCGAGCGTGGCAAACATCTTCGCCGAGGCCAGCACCTCGGCGCGGGTGAGCGCGTTGAACAGCGTGGACTTGCCCGCGTTGGTGTAGCCCACCAGCGCCACCGTGGCCACCGGCACCGACTCCCGCCGCTGGCGCTGTTGCCCACGGATGCGGCGCACGTTCTCGATCTGCTGCTTCACATGCCGAATCCGCCGGTAAATCTTCCGCCGGTCGGTTTCCAGCTGTGTCTCGCCCGGACCTCTGGTTCCGATGCCGCCGCCCAGCTGCGACATTTCCACGCCCCGACCCGCCAGCCGCGGCAGCAGATACTCCAATTGCGCCAGTTCGACCTGCAGCTGGCCTTCGCGGGTTCGCGCATGCCGCGCGAAGATGTCCAGGATGAGCTGGGTGCGGTCGATCACGCGCCGTTGCACGATGTCTTCGATGTTCCGCTGCTGCGAAGGCGAGAGGTCGTGATCAAACAGGATCAGGTCCGAATGGGCGGAAGCGGCGGTGCCGGCGATCTCCTCCAGCTTGCCGCGTCCCACCAGAGTCGCCGGGTCGGGGCGGTCACGACGCTGCAGAACCTCCCCCACCACCGTCGCTCCCGCGCTCAGTGCAAGGTTGCGCAGTTCGTCCAGTGACTCTTCTGCGCTGAACTCCCGGGCACTGGGTGCCTTGGCTCCCGCTCCGACGCTGGTGGCCGCATCGCGCGCCGATTGGGCGCCCGTAGTCAGGCGTCCGGAAGCGCGCGAACGCCAGCGGCATTCCAGCCCCACCAGAAAAGCGCGCTCCTGAGAAGCCTCGGACTGCCCGCGCTGCTTCTGGAGTGCGTGGCGGACCGGATCGTCTTTGCGGGAAGCTCTGGGCTCGGCGCTACGCAACAGGGACGTGCCTTATCCTTCCGTGCCGGACGCACTCGGGGGAATGACCGCAGGTGTCGCCGCTGCCGGCTTGGCCTCCGCCGGGGTGGCATGCGCCCCATGCACCACTCGCCCCATGACCACGGTCGAGATCGCGTGCTTGAAGATCAATTGTTCCTGGTTGTTCGTCTCTAGCACCACCGAATACTTGTCGAAGGAGCGGATGCGGCCTGTCAGTTTCACGCCGCTGAGCAGGTAAATCGTGATGCTCAACTTCTCCTTGCGTGCGGTGTTCAAAAACGAGTCCTGAATGTTCTGCGCCGGCTTGTTTTCCATCTGCCGATCTCCTCTACCCGACTGGACTGTCACTGCCGACAAAATTGGCGGCCCGCCAGCCCCACGGGATGGCGCACAGCCCGGGAGGAAAACGGGACAGAGCTTTCAGCGAACAGGTGGCCCTCGAACCTGGTCCTCTGCAGCGCCGCTGGCCAGTTAGTCATTCGTACGATACGGCCTTACCCTCGACTTTTCAACCCGCAATCTACACTTCGTGTCGGAAGTTGACAGACCGTCGGCAAAGTGCAAGTATTCCTGCCCTTAGTTCATGCTGGCGGGGAAATTGCCGCGGTTCCCCGGTTTTTTGCCGCGCCAAGCGGCTCTTCACCCTGTCCGTGCCGCTTGCTCAGGCACCCGAAATACGACTTGGTGTCTTTCTAACCGACTTAACGGGGAGAACCAGATGCATACGCTAAGTGCAATTACGGCTCTGATCGTGATGCCCAGCCATACCGGCACCGAAACCCTGGCCATGTTCTTGCGCTGGGTTCATTTCCTGGCGGGCATTACCTGGATCGGTCTGCTCTACTTCTTCAACCTCGTCAACGTCCCTTTCATGAAGCAAGTGGACCCCGCCATGAAGCCCAAAATCTTCCAGCACATGACGTTGCCTACGCTGCATCTGTTTCGCTGGAGCTCGCTCATCACCGTGTTTGTCGGCTTCTGGTACTGGTCGCAGGTTTATGTCGCAGCGGCCGCGCAACGCGAAGGCGGCAGTGCCGGCGCCACCATCGGCCTGTTCTTGCTGATCTGGATCGTGACCTGGGGGATCTTCTATGCCATCGTCTCGCGCACGCCGCATCCCTGGTTGCTGGCGGGGATCGTCGCTGTCCTGGTAATTGCCGCCGCGTGGCTGTTTGTGAGATTCACCCCCGTGGGCGGTGATGATAACCACGTTCTCAGTATCGGCATCGGTGGTGGCCTAGGTATCGTGATGCTGTTCAATGTCTGGGGCATTATCTGGCGCAATAACAAGGCAATCATCCGGGGCGCCCTGTCTGGCACGCCCCCCGCCAACGGCGCCACTCTGGCCCGCCAGGCTTTTTTGGCCTCCCGCACCAACGCCTATCTGTCCATCCCGCTGCTGTTCTTCATGGGTACAAGCTCCCACTATCCCCTGTTTGGGAAATAGTCTGGAAGGAGGTGGAATGCGGGCACCTGGGGTGCACAACGCTTCAAGCGGGCAAAATCGGGGAGGCTGGGAACAACGGCGCCCACAACCGTCCACGTCCGAGCCGCAACTCGCCGCAGACCACGCGCGGACCTTGCGCTACGTTGAATGCGCCTCGCCCGCCGGTCGTCTGCATTGTGGAACTCAGCAGCGGCTTGAGTACCGCTCGCTGGGGGTTGGAAACCCGCGACCTGCACTTACGCTGTCTGGGAAACGGGTCCGGCTAAGAGCTAGAGGCATGGCAGCCAGGAGTACGCCTCAGAAATTCACCTTGGCCCCAATCTGGATCTGTCGCGCCCCCGTGGTGCCGTCGTTCTGCCCCACCTGCGACGTCGAGTAGCCGAAGGTCGAGTCCGCGAGAAGATTGTCCGGCTTG
>Ga0187780_10000040_pt1 | contig 96001 bp, 77 predicted proteins | sample 1015_Q2_SP10_20__FD_132429 | JGI IMG/M metagenome (GOLD analysis project Ga0187780, IMG submission 132429) | Tropical peat soil microbial communities from peatlands in Department of Meta, Colombia - 1015_Q2_SP10_20_MG | ecosystem: Environmental > Terrestrial > Soil > Wetlands > Peat | place...
ACAGGTACCGGCGGGGGTGGCGGCTCGGGCAGCGGCGGAGGGTCTGGGTCTGGTGGACCTGGAGGCACCGGGCCGGGCGGTGGTGGCTCAGGATTTGGTGGCGGCGGAGGGGGCGGAACAGGCACGGGTACCGGGAGTGGCGGTGGGGGCGGAATGGGCGGGGGTTCGGGTTTCGGGGGCGCAGGAACCGGGACAGGAGGAGCTGGTGGAGGGGGCGGTCAAGAACCTGGAAAATGGGTGAGCGCTTCCGCGATGCTGCGGGGCGCCATGATGGGCGGCACCGGCGTCGGAACCGGCGGCGGGGACAGCGGAAACTACTCGGTTGCCGAGGAAGATATCCGCTCGATGATCGGCTTGTTTGCGCAATTGGGAAAATCACGCAAAGATCCCGAGAGTCGTATGGATGCGGCATCCTTTCAGTCGCGGTTGAGCACTCTGCCGGTGAGGGCGCAATTCACGCTGCAGCAGGCGCTGGCGGGCCTGGCGGCGCAAGCGCCAATGGACAAGCCGGACAAGCCGATGCTGCTGAAGCTGGCGGAGCACGTGGCAATCCGGTTTGCGTTGGACAGCTACGAGCGCGGGGAGTTGCGCGTCAACGCGGTGAAACAGTTACTGGACCGCATGAACTCGGAGATTGAAGCGCTGCGCAAAATCCTGGGCCAGCAGGAAGAAACGATGGCGGCCGCGGGAATTTCTGTGCAGTCCTATACGGAATTGCTGGACCAGGAATTCTGGTTGCAGGTGCCGGAAGAGAATAAAAAGGAAGTGCTGACTTCCGAAGAGGCATGGTGCGTGCCGCCGCGGAACGTGCGCGCGTTTCTGGAAGAGATGCTGCGGCGCGGCGAATTGAAGACGGTAAACGAGATTCTGACGAAGTATGCGGCTTGCGTGGCGCTGGAGGCTCCCGAAGCGCGGCGGACCACGGCCATCGGATTGGCGGACCTGGCGGAGTTTTACGGAAGCGGCGACGGAAGCGCGTTGATCGACGTGATTCAGAGGCTAGGGAACCAGCTGTCGGTCGAGCGCGAGTCGGATTTACAGACGCTGCTCGGCGCAGCGTTTGTGCGTATGAGCCAGGAGGCGGGTTCGAAGAGGTTTTACCCGGCGATGCAACAGGCGCTGGCTTCGCTCGATAGCGTGGAGGCGTTGCGGCCTGGCACAACGAACAATCTGCGGCAGAGAATCGGCGCGGAAGACCGGCTACCGGAATTCGTGGAAGACACGATGCGGACGGGGCAGGTTCCGGACGGATTGATGGATATCCTGGTTCTGATGCCGAAAGCCACGCTGCAGTATGTGACCACGCGATTTTCAGGGTGCGGATTCCGCGAGGATTGCGAGCTGCTGGGATCGTTGATTTCGGGGCTGGGAGAGGACGCGGTGCAGCGCATGTCTGACACGCTGCAGAACGGCCCGGCGAATGAAGCGACGGAAGTGATCGGGCTTTTGACGCAATTGGATGCGGACGCGGTGGAACGGATACTACCCGGGCGATTGACGCAGTGGCCGAGGGCTTCGCATGACAGGACGGTACGGCAACTGTCAAGCGCGCCAGTGGAACCGCGGGCGAGATTGCTGGTGTCACTGTATGACACGCTGGATCCGCTGATCCGGCCGCTGGCTTTGGACGAGATGGGAATGAGCGGTCGTTTCGAATGCATTCCGAAAATCGTGGAGCTTGTGCAGGACGACAACACGCCGGGTTTTACGCGCATCAAAGCCATCGAGGCGGCGGGAAGATTGCGGGCCGCGGCGGCGAGCCCGATCCTGCAGAAGATGCTGGATGCGAAACAGGTGTGGCGATGGGCGTACCACACGGAGTTGAGAATTTCGGCGGCGCAGGCGCTGCAAAAGATCGAGCCCTCCCTGGCGATGGAAAAGATCGCGGCGAGCGGGCTGGACAGGAAGGAATTGGTGCTGGAGCCGACCGACCCAGAGCCCAACGCGCCCGTCATCCGGCAGAGAAGGTATGCGCGGCTGAAACTGACGAAGCATGTGCCGGCAGTGACAACGAATTTACGCGAGAACATGAGGCTCTCTATTGCGGAGCTGAATATGGGCGGGGGAATCGGCGCAGCGGACCGGCACCTGGCCCCGGGGTCGCTGCTGACGATTAAGTTGTCACACGGCGTTAGGAACATTCGAGCGCAAGCGATTGTGCGCGGCGCGCGGCCACAGGCGATGGCGTTCGAGTTTGTGGAGATGGACCTGGACGATCGCTCGCGAATGAGGAAGCTGTTGCTGGAGCTGGGCGGATTGCCGCAACCGGCGCAGGTGAGCAATCGAAGCCGGCGGCAGAGCCGGATGTCCGTGGCGAAGTAAGACCTTCCTGAAGAGGGGAATTCCTGAAAAGAGTGCTTGTCCGCGTTTGCGTGATCTAAGAGAGATTCCTCGCTGCGAAGACTTAGCTCGGAATGACGCCATTCCGAGTGCAGGAGCAGAGATTTTTCACTGCGCTCGCATACAGCTTTTTCAGTACGAGAACGACCCGCCTCCCTTCCTGCGTCAGGGCAAGCGGAAGGCGGGCCCTACACATGCTGGGGAGAGAAATAGGGCGCGAGGACAACCTGTACTTGTGCGGGAAAAACCGTTCGAACGGTCAGGTGCGGAAGGCTGGCCGAGAGACGAGCTAGCGTGCGGGTCACATGGGACGTCTGTACCATTGTGAGACGAGTACAACGGGCCTACCGTACTAGAGAAGGTGTACTTCCGAACAAACCGTCAGGACTATCGACGGAACGAAGGTACGGACCTGGCAATGAAAACGGACCCGAAGACAACAGCCGCCCGCGCGTTCGTTCGAAGCCTTAATATCCTGCTGAAGTTCGCCCGCCTGTACGGATATGACCACGCCCGAACCACGGAGCAGTTGCAGGTCGCCTGGGGAGAGCTACGAGTGGCTGTGCCAGAGGGTGCGGACACAGGGTTGCTGCTGGGCGCAACGGGAACGCAATTGTTGCTGGATGGAGTGCCGCTGGAAGGATCGCCGGCCGAAAAACAGTTTGCGCAGTTGCTGAGTTCGGCGGGGCTTGCGAGTATTCAATTCCAGCCGAATGTGACGCAGGAAGAGCTGGCGAGTCTAGTGCACACCTTTCCGACCGGGAAAGCGAAGCCTGCGGAGTTAGCCCAACAGTTGAAAGATGCGATCGCGGGTGCGCAAGGCATCCACGTGAACGAGATTTGTTTCGTGGCGACCGATGCGCGCTTGAAAGACGCCAGTGTGGCCGCGCAGCTGGCGGCAGCGTCGTTCGGTGATGACCAAGATTCCTTCAAGAGAATGTTGAACGATCCACAGAAGTTGCTGGAGCTGATTGCTGCCGCGGAAGGATCGATGTCCGGAGGGCCGGGAACGGGCGCAGGAGCGAGCGGTGAAGGAACAGGGTCCAGTGGAGCGGGTGGGTCCGCATACAGCGGCGAGGTAGGCGGCGCCGGAGTTGGCACGGGATTGGGAAGTGGAGGCGGGACTAGATCGGGCGGGGGGCCCGGAGCTGGGACAGGAGCGGGAATCGGAACGGGCGTTGGCACCGGAACTGGGACAGGTACGGGAGTGGGCGGCGGAGGATGGGGCTCGGGTGGAGGTGGTGTTGGAACGGGCGCGGGGAAGGGATCTGGTCCGGGTGGATCCGGAGGCGCCGGTTTCGGTGTGGGTACAGGAACAGGCGCAGGCTCTGGAACCGGCCGAGGCGGAGGAGTGGGGAGTGGGTTTGGACCGGGGACAGGTGGAGGCTTTGGAAAGGGAATCGGCTCGGGATTGGGCGAGCCAACCGACGATGAGATCTTTGCGATCCTGCATGCGCTGACGACTTTTGGGAAAGTGGGAAGCGGACCGAACCCCGCGGCCGCCGCCGTGGAATTTCAGGGAGAGGTTGCGCAGTTGCCCGTGCGGGCACAAGACATGCTGCGGAACGCGCTGGCAGGCATTGCGGAGCAAGGGAAAAACACGAAGCTCGATCAAAGCATGCTTGTGAAGCTGGCAGAGCATCTTTCCATCCGCTTTGCGCTGGAACGGTTCGAACGCGGCGAGGTGAAGGTGAATGCGGTGCGGCAGATGCTGGACCGCATGAACCAGGAGATTGAGCTGCTGCGGAAGATTCTGGGGCACCACGAAGACAAGATGGTGGAAGCAGGACTTCTGGTGGAGTCTCACCGGGAGCTGCTGGACCGGCAATTCTGGGCAAGCGTGCCGGAGAGCGCGAAGAGGGAAGTGCTGCTGTCGTCGGAAGCGTGGTGCATTCCGCCGAAGAACGTGCAGTCGTTTGTGGCGGGATTGATCGAGCAGGGAAACGTCGCGGAAGCGATCAGCATTCTGAGGAATTATGCGAGCTGCGCGGACAGCGAAGAGCCGGACGCACGGAAACGTGCCGCGACGGGGCTTTCGGAACTGGCGGAACTGTATGCGCAGGCGGATCCGAAGCTGCTGGTGCAGGCGCTGCGGCACGTGGGCGTGCGGCTGAGCGTGGAACAAGACCAGGATTTGCAGTCGCTGGTGAGCGCGGCGTTTGTGCGGCTCAGCCAGGAGGCCGCCACAAAGCGGTGCTTCCCGGCGATGGAGCAGGCCCTGAATCTGCTGGCGGGCGTGGAGTCGCAGCGGCCGGGCATCGCGAAAACGCTGCGGACCAAAATGGGGATTGAAGACCGTGTGCCGGAATTTGTGGAAGAGGCGCTACGGGCGCGGCAACTATCGGCGGGGCTTACCGGTGTACTGAAGCAATTGCCCCAGACGGCGATGGAGCAACTCGCGGTGCGGTTCAATCGGTGCCAGTACCGCGACGATCTGGAAAATATTGCGAACCTGGCGAACGACCTGGGAGAAGAAGCAGCGCAATATCTGCGAAGCACGGTGCGCGGTGGGGCAACGACAGATGCGGTGGAGATGGTCGGGTTGTTGGTCAGATTGGATCCGACAGCGGCGGCTGTTTATCTTCCCACGCGCATGAAGGATTTTACGAGAGCGGCACAGGACCGCGTGGTGAGGCAGATCGCGTCGTGCGGCGCGGCGGAGCGCTGCCGAATCCTGCTGACGGTGTTGGATCACGTTGATCCGCTGATCATGCCGCTGGTGGTAGATGAAGCGGGGATGACGGAAGACCGGGAGGCGCTGGGGCGTCTGCTGACACTGGCGGACGGGGATTTGCCGGTTGGCGCAGCGCCGTATTTACGCGTGAAGGCGGTGGAAGCACTGGGCCGCGTGAAGGCGGCGGAATCCACAAACGCGCTGAAGCGGATCCTGGAGGCAAAGAAGATCTTCGGTTGGGTGCAACCGCAAGAATTGCGGATTGCGGCATTGCAGGCTCTGGAGAAACTCGATCCCGAATGGGTGAAAGAGTATTTGCCGAAGAGCGGAATCGAGCAGGACGATTTGAAGCTGGCACCGCTGGAAGTGCCGCACAATTCGAAATTCGTCAGACACCGGCGGCACACACGCGTGCGGCTCCAGAAGACGATTTCGGCGGTGAGCACGAACCTGAAGCAGAATTGCCGGCTGGATATCAAGACGGCCAGCCTGAGCGGCGGACTGGCGACAACGAACATGCATCTGGCGCCGGGTACGCAAGTGCAGTTGCGCTTGCAAGTAGGATTGCGCAACTTGCAGGCGACGGCTCTGATGCGGGATTACCGCGCGCAGGATATGTCGTTTGAGATCGTGGATATCAGCCTGGATGAGCGGACGAAGTTCCGGAAATTGTTGCTGGAGAATATGGCGAAGGGGACTCGGGACGAAGGAGTTCGCAGTTGACGGTTTGCAGCTGACCGTTTCGGGGAAGACGAAGAGGGATACATCGCACAAGAAACGTGCGATGGAGAAGAGTGCCTCACTTCGCGGACTCCGTTCGGAATGACGGTTTGATGTGAAGTGCATGCCAAGGGAAGCCAGCAGATAAACCGCAAAAGCGGCGGCAAGCCGCCTCGCTCCCGAATTCCGTAACGAAGTGGTAACGAGTCGCTGGTACTACAACAAGGTACCTTTGTTGGATTTACCCACCACGGGGCCATAGCTTACGCTGAGTCCATCGCGAAGTACTGGCCGCCGTCACCGCCCAAACAAGCCAGATTGCTTTCGTGACCCGGCTACCCCTGTGTTCGAGCGAAGAAGAATCCGCAGATTCCTGCTTCTGTGCGCTCTAGCGTGCGGATGGAGAGTCGCGTCCGCAGAAAAATCACAGGTTAACTTTCCTGATCATCCCCGATTCACAGTGCAGAGGCTGGCAGACCAGTTTGGACTAGGAGCCGTCACCGTGACGGCCATGGGCCAGGACCGCGAAGGATTCTTGTGGATCGGCACGCAAACCGGATTGTACCGCTACGACGGAGCGCGCGCTCAGAAGATGGGGGAAGTCGAAGGACTGATCGGTCACTACGTTTTGGATCTGGTTATTGCCCCGGATGGGACACCGTGGTTCGCGGGTAACCGAGGCATCGCCTACTACAGGAGCGGACGATTTGAGAGCCTTGCCGTTCCGGCTTCCGAAATGGCGCTGGCAAATGCGACGCAGGTTTTCGCGGTGGACAGCAGAGGCGTGGTTTACGCGCTGCTGTTCAATCGCGGGGTATTGCGCGTGGATTCGCACAATCCATCCCAGAGATCCCTTCTCGGAGAGCCGGAAGGCATCGACGAGGCGGGAGCTGGAATCGTGCGCGCGGATGATGATTCGATCTGGTTTACGTATGGAGAGCATCTGGCACACGTGGAGGCGGGTTCGAACAGAGTGGAAGTGGACCCGGGAATTCAGATTCCCAAGGAGCGTGTGGCGGCACTGCTTTGGGATGGCGCGGGTGAGTTGTGGCTGAGGACGGCGACCAAGCTGGCTCGACTGGACACAAAAACACACAAGCTGACCGTGGAACGAATGGCGATCGGTCCTGCGGATGACGTGGAAGGAAAACCAACTCTGGACCAAAAAGGGAAATTGCTGGTGCCTTCTTCGACAGGCCTATATTGGCAGGGTCTGGACGGGAGCTGGCAAGTCATCACGGACAGACAGGGAATCTCCAGCAACGACATCCAGTTTGCCCTGGAAGATCGCGAAGGGACGCTGTGGGTGGGTGGATCGGGCACCGGGCTCGACCGCCTGCCGGGCGTGCATGAATGGACCGGCTGGACGACGGCGGAAGGGCTGCCGGACAACACGACTTGGGCGACGAAGCGCGACCAACGGGGAAGGCTGTGGGCGAGCACGGCGCGTGGAATTACGATGTGGAACGAAGAACGGCACACATGGGACAGAGTTCCGTCTCTGAGCGGGGATGGGCGAGCGCAGGTAAGGCAGATGCAGGTGGCGGGTGATGGGTCGATCTGGGCGCTGACGGTGACAGGTGCACTGGTGCGGATCGATGCGGACAACTTCGCAAGTACGATTCATGCGGGATATCGCGGGCGGCCGTTCCAAACGCTGAATGTTTCACCGAAGGGCGAGATATGGGCGTCAACGCCGGACCACCTGCTGCGGTTTGATGCGCAAAATCCTGGAGCAGAGCCGACGGATGTGCCGCTGCCGTTGAGTTCCGGGACCGAGATATTTTATGTGGCGTTTTCTCCGGAAGGAACGCTGTGGGTCACGGGAACTGGCACGGTGTACCGGTTCAGCGCGAAAGGTTGGCGAACGCTAACGATACAGGATGGACTGCAGGGGCAGGCCATCACGAGCATGGCGGCGTTGAGCGAGAACGAAGCCTGGGTGGCGTACAACGATGTGGTGGAAGTGACGCGCATCATGCTGGATGAAAGAGGAAGAGCGCGCTTTGAAAACCACGGGTGGGATTGGTTGATTGTGGGCCACGATTCCAAGGGGCAAGTGTGGTTCGACGGGCCGGACGGACTGGCGGTCCGCAAGCCGGATGGGACATTAAAAAGGCTGAACCACGCGGATGGATTGTTGTGGGACGACGTAAGCCCTTGGACGGGCGTGCGCGAAGAGAAAGACGGAAGTTATATGATTGCGACTTCCCGTGGGCTGGCGCGTTACCGGCCGGAAGCGGAAGCGCCGAAAGACGAGCAACTGAAGGTGGAACTCACGAAGGTGACCTTGGGCGGCCAAGAGCGGCAGGCGCAGGAAGCGCTAAAAGTGCGGTCCGCCGACGGATCGCTCACGGTACAGTTTTCGCCGATGATTCTGGGGAATCCACAGCGCGTGACGTGCCAGTATCAATTAAAAGGCCTGGATCAACAGCGAACGGAAACGCTGCAGAGGGAAGTGCAGTACGGCGGGCTGCCGCCGGGGAAATACGAGTTTTGGGTGCAGTGCCACGAGCCTGGATTGGCGCTGGCTTCGAACCCGGCGTCGTTCCGGTTTGAAGTGCTGCCAAGTTTCTGGCAGACGTGGTGGGCGCGCATGGCGGGCGCATTTGTGCTGCTCGGCTGCTTCTGGGGTTATGTGTCGCTGCGGACGCGGGCGCTGAACCGGCGGAGGGTAGAGCTGGAACAGGCAGTGGCACAGCGCAACGCGGAGTTGATGCAGAAGAACAAGGAGCTCGAAGACATTTCCTTGACGGATCCACTGACGGGGACGCGGAATCGCCGCTATTTCTACGAGACGATCCCCAAGGACGTAGCACAAGCTACGCGTTCGCACCTGAAGACGGCTAACGGCAACGACAATTGCCAGTACGGGCAGGAACTGATTTTTGTGCTGGTGGATATCGATCAGTTCAAACGCGTGAATGATGATCTGGGCCATGCGGCAGGAGACCGTCTGCTGCAGGAGGTAGCGAAGCGAATCGGGTCCGTGATGCGACGGTCGGATGACCTAGTGCGATGGGGCGGGGAAGAGTTCATGCTGGTGTGCCGGACGACGGACCGGGAGAATGCGTCGCTTTTGTGCAATCGTGTGCTGGAAGCGATCCGGGAGATTCCCTTTACTGTGGGGAACGGCGTGGAGGTTCACAAGACGTGCTCCATCGGATGGGCGCCATTTCCCTGGCTGAAGGAAGATGTGACGCTACTCTCGATCGACAATGTGATTGAGTTGGCGGACAAAGCGCTGTATCTGGCGAAGCGCGAGGGGCGGAACCGGAGCTATGGAATGCTCCCGGCACGGGACGTGTACCGGTCCGAGAAGACGGTTTCGATCGAGAGTTTGCGGAACTGTCCGCCGGATTTGGTGCAGATTGTGTAGGTCACAAGAAATTGGAACAAGCCGAAGCCCGACCCCCAAGCCGCACATTTGTAGCTTGTGATTTGTGAATTGTAAGTCGTGACTCGTGTACACTGCCCTGCGAGCAGGCAATGCGAGCCGCGATCCTCATGGTAGTCCTGTTGGCCACGGCGTCGGGTCAGACGCCGAAAGGAAAGCAATATCAAACCGGATACTGCCCGAAGACAGCGCAACTGGAGGTGTCTCCGAGCGAAAAATTCTGGTTCGAAGGCGCCCTTGGGGAGAAGAACGTGCGGATGTACTTGGAAAGAGGTGGAGAAGGAGTAGTGGGCGCATTCTACGACACGACAGACTGGGAACCCCTGACGCTTGGCGGGCAGCGGATTGCGGAGCATCAGGGAGCGATGGAGCTGACGGCGCTCACAGAACACGACAGGGAAGTTGGTTTTGTGAAGGGGCACCTGACGAGGGACGGCCTTGAAGGGACATGGTCGAATACGAGAGATAAGGATGGTGTCGCCTTTCATCTGAAAAAAGTGACGCAGCCCAAATGCGATGGAAGCGAGCCGTGGAAGGTTTTCGAGGACGGGCGCTGGCCGATTCACTTTTCCTATCCAGGGTCGTGGCATGTGAGCGCCGGTGCGAGAAATGTCGCGCTGGCGTGTCCGGATCCTTCGCTGATGGTTTATGACGCGTACGAGATCAGCGTGATGCAAGGGGCGGAGGCGAATAATGCGACGAGCGACTTTATTCAGTGCGGGGACAAATGGATTTACGGGTACGAGTGCGCGTGTGAAACCGGGAACCGCTGCAAGAGTGCGGAAGCGGCGGATCGCGATGGGATGACCCTCCTGAAGGCCGATGAAATGGAGTGGAAGGTGTATTGCCGTGGCGGAGGCTACGCCGGCCCGGGTTGGGGCGAACGGCGAATCCTGACATTTGGCGATACGTGGATTGTGGTGGAGGCGCAGGGAGCGCCGGCGGAGTTGGTGGAGAGGATTGTGGCCAGCGCGGGGAGGAAGAGCAACTGATTGGGGATCGGCGACAGAGGAGGTAAAGCGCAACCAAGTAGTTGCGTGTTGGCCACGTTTTCATTAATATGCAACCTGGAGGTTGCTTATGTCGACGGACCGGATTGAGAAGCGGATTGAATTGAAAGCGCCGATATCGAGGGTGTGGCGTGCGTTGACGGATTACAAGGAATTTGGGGAATGGTTCCGCGTGAAGCTGGAAGGCCCGTTCGTGGTGGGGCAAATTTCCACGGGACACATAACATACCCCGGATATGAGCATGTGAGGTGGGAAGCGATGGTGCAGAGAATGGAGCAGGAGCGATTGTTTTCATTCACCTGGGCGCATCCGAAGTCCTTCGACAAAGCCAGCTACTCCCCGGACTATTCGAAAGAGCCGACCACACTCGTGGAATTCCGGCTGGAGAAGACGGCCACCGGCACGCTGCTCGTGCTTACGGAGTCCGGGTTTGACAAGCTACCGGCTGACCGCCGTCTGGAGGCGTTCCGCAGGAACGAGGGTGGATGGACGGAGCAGATGAAGAACATCGAGAATCATGTCGCGAAGAATACGTAAGAAGGCGGGAGCGAGAAGCCGGCCAAAGGCACTGGTGTTTGCGGCTTTGGGAGATGAGACGAGGTTGTTGCTGGTTGCAAAGTTATGCGCGGGGCAGACGTATTCGATTTCGCAGCTCACCCGCGGTTCACGGCTGTCGCGGCAGGCGATCACGAAGCACTTACGCGTGCTGGAAGGAGCAGGGATCGTGCACAGCTCGCGTGCCGGACGGGAGAGTTTGTTTGAATTTGATCCGGAGCCGATTGCGGAGGTTAGGGAATACCTAAGGTTTGTTTCGGAGCAGTGGGATGAGGCATTGGGCAGGTTGAAGGCGTTGGTGGAGAGGTGAGGAAGAGGAAGAGGAAGAAGTGCAAGAGTGCAAGGGTGTAAGAGTGCAAAGAATCTACGAGTAGGGCTGCGAGATTTATTCGTAGCGGAGGGCGACCATGGGGTCGACGCGGGCGGCTCGGCGGGCAGGGAGAAAACTACCGGCAAGCGCGATGAGAATCAGCAGCGCTATGGCCGCCGCGAAGGTTAAGAGGTCATCAGGTTTTAGTCCATAGAGGATCGCGACTCGGAGCGTTCGAGGTCGTCGGCGTGGCGCTGGATGTGGGCGAGGAATTCTTCGTGGAGTTCGGAGTCGGCCTGAGCGCGATGAAAGAGCGAAAAGAATAGATCTCGAAGATAGGTTCGTGCGCTTATTGTTCCTCTCTACGCGGTCCGACGATCCGCCTTCCTACTTCACTCCGTGCGAAGGGCCTGCATGGGCTCAATGCTGGCGGCGCGACGGGCTGGGAAAAAGCCGCCGATCGCGGCGGAAATAACGAGCGCAAGGGCGGCGACGGCCAATACGGACAGATTGAAGGTGCTCACGCCGAAGAGCTTGTTTGCCAGTACTCGGCCCGCGGCAAAAGTTAGAGGGAGACCCATGAGGAGGCCAATGGCCGATTGCAACGCGATTGTCCGCATGACCATGCGCACAACGCTAAGACGATCCGCGCCAAGGGCCATGCGAATCCCGATCTCATTTGTGCGGCGTTCGACACCGTAGGAAGTGACTCCGTAGAGGCCGACAGTCGCTAAGGTCAGCGCAAGGAAGCCGAAGAGGGTCATGAGTTGCGCGATCATCTGCTGCTGATCGAGGTTCTTCTGAATCTGTTGCGAGAGCGGGATGAAGTCCATGACAGGGAGGTCCGGATTAATCTGGCCGAGGACGCGACGAACCTGGTCCTCGAGGTTGGGGATGGGAACGGTGGTGTGCAGAAGGATGTTGCGCATATACAAGGAGCGTTGCTCGGAGAGATTCTCATCGGGGTCGGTGTGTTTAACCGTCTGAGGAGCGGCGACGAAGTACATGGGAAGAATGGGCTCGTCCGGAGACCAGTAATTGCTATTCTCGGTGACCCCAACGATCTCCAACGCTTGTTTGTAGCTTGAGCCCCAAGAACCGAAGTGGCGGCCCAGGGGATTTTGTCCGTTGAAATAGCGGTTGACGAATTCCTGGTTGACGACAACGACAGGGCGAGTGGCGGCCGTGTCCTGCTCTGTGATGGGGCGGCCTTGCAGGATGGCGGTACCGAGAGTATCGAAATAAGCTGGGCCGACGCGAGTAAAAGCGGCCTGATCACCTTGCCCGTGGCGACCTTCAATATCCACGCTGCCCTGCCAATTGTTGCCGCTCATGGGCGTGTACATGGCGTAGCTGACGGAGTGGACGCCGGGAATTTGTAACAGGCCTTCCCGAATCCGGTGGTAAAGAGGGTCAAGCTGTTCCGGTTTATAGCCGGCCATCTGAGGATCAAAGACCGCGACGAAGCGGCCATTGGGATCAAAACCGAAATGCTGATTCCGCAGGTTGCGAAGGCTTTGCACAACGAGGCCGGCGGCGCAGATAAGGACGAGTGAGAGCGCAGATTGCAGAATGACGAGAGAGGGCTGCGCCCATCGACCTTGAGAGCGCGAAGCGCGAGTGGAGGTGCGCAGAGCTTCGATGGGCTGCGTGCGGGAAGTAAGCCATGCGGGTACCATGCCGGAAAGAAGTCCAGTGATTAGAGATAGAGACAACGCAAAGAGCAAAACTGGCCAGGAGGGGGTCGCGTCGATGGGGACGTATCGGTTGGGAAAGGCAAGATGAAGGATCATTCGCGTGCCATAGATCGCGACGGCAAGGCCGGCTGTGCCGCCGAGGAACGCAAGAAGCAGCGTTTCCGAGAAGGCCTGACGCATGAGGCGAGGACGCGAAGCGCCAAGAGCAGCGCGTACGGAGAACTCGCGATGACGCGCGGTGGCACGGGCGAGCAGGAGATTAGCCAAGTTGGCGCAGGCGACCAAGAGGACGACGGCGGTGGTCCAGAGGAGGAGCTTGAGGCCATCTTCATAGTCCTCGCGCATCCTTTGCACGCCACTGCCGCCGGGTTTGAGGCGAATGAACTGCTGCGCGATCCGCTTGCGTCCGTCGTCACTCACGGTTGTTCCGGGGCGAAGGAGCCACTGGCGTAATTCGGTGGTCAGTTGAGTCTCGACCTGCCCGGGGAGAGCACCGGGAGCGAGACGTCCCGTAGCATTGAGCCAATGGTCATCCGAGCGATTCAGGAGTGAATTCGTCCCATGCACCACCGGCTCGAAAGAGAGAGGGATCCAGATTTCCGTTGGATTGGCGCGCAGGGAATCGCCAAAGAAACCGGGTGGCGCAATGCCGACAATGGTGAAAGGCTGGCTGTTGATGGCGACGGCGGCTCCGGCGAGGGATGGATCAGCGCCAAACTTCTCTTTCCAAGCGCGATAACTCATCACGGCAACCGGCGGAGCGCCGGGGCGATCGTCTTCCGCAGCGAACATTCGTCCAACGAAGGCGCCAATTCCGAACATTTGGAAATAGTTGCCGGAGACGAACTCGCTCACACGGGATTCGGCAGTAGAGTCGGTGTTGAGGCGACGCAGACCGACGCTCTCGGGTCCGGCCTGAAAAGCGGCGAGATGTTGGAATGAGGGAGTATTGTCACGGAGTTGTTTGTAAAGTTCATAGGGGAATAGAGACCAACTGTCTTCGAGGCCATCATTCACGCAGCACTGTTCGTTATCGCCGACGCGGAAGATCTGTTCGGGCTTGGCCACAGGGAGAGATTTGAGCAGGACGGCGTGGACCAGAGTGAAGACTGCGGTGTTGGCGCCGATGCCGAGCGCAAGAATCAAGATGACAGTCAGGGAAAATGCCGGGGCTTTGCCAAAGAGCCGCAATGCGAAGCGGAGATCGCTGCCGAAAGACTCGAGCCAGAAGCCGGCGCGTTCTTCGCGACAATTCTCTTTAGCGTTTTCGTACCCGCCGAAAGCGATACGCGCGCGGCGTTCGGCTTCGGGGCGGGGAAGGCCGGAACGCTCGAGGTCGTCGGCGTGGCGCTGGATGTGGGCGAGGAATTCTTCGTCGAGTTCGGAATCGGCTTGAGCGCGGTGGAAGAGAGGGAAGATCAGAGAGCGAAAATAGGCGCGGAGGTTCATGTTTCCTCCGGTTCGGCGGCGAGTGCCGAAGTGATGGCAGCGACGAGGCGGTTCCAGCCGTCTTGTTCTTCGCGGAGGCGCTTGCGGCCGGTGGCGGTCAGTTCGTAGTACTTGGCGCGGCGGTTGTTGTCCGAAGTGCCCCAACTGGCCTTGAGGAGACCTTGGCGGACGAGGCGAAAGAGGGCCGGATAGAGCGCGCCTTGTTCGACGAGGAGGGCGCCGCGGGAGATTTGCTCGATGCGGAGAAGGATGCCATAGCCGTGGAGGGAGCCGAGAGAAACGGCTTTGAGGATGAGAAGGTCGAGGGTGCCGGGGAGGAGTTCGGCTTGAGAGGACATGTGGTCTCCTAAGATAATTAGGAGGGTAGCGCGGTCTCTCCTAAGTTGTCAAGGAGAAGGTGGCGGCCTTCGCGGGCTCAGGGCGGCTAGCAATCGGCAATCAGTGATCGGTATCGGCAGGTGGGGTGGCTTGGTTGGGAAGTGCTTCGGAGACGGGCGCGAGGACTTCGCGGGCGGCGGGGACATCGTCCTCGCGGACGAGGACGCGAAAGCCCTCGCCGGACCAAGCAATGTGGTCGCGCATTCCTCCGACGGTGTCGGCCTGGATCATCGCGGGGATGCCGGCGGATTCGAGAGTGGTTTTGGCAAGTTCGGCTTCGGGGCGGGTGCCATATGCTTGAACAACGACAAGATTTGGATGGTCCATGAGCACAGTATAAGCCCAGCGGGCGGCAGCGGTTTGGAGGGAAAGTGGCGGTTGTTGGCGGGGGCGCATCCAACCAGTTACAATGAGATGTTTGGCTTTGTGTGCGGGATTGGCATGTGCGGATCCGAGCATGCTTCCGGCCAAGAGGCAGAAATCAGCCCCCAGTGGCTAGAGCCTAATAGCCTTGCTGCGCGTGGCACAGCGGAAAACGTGCGCTTACAACTAGGACGGGAACGACGGACCTTCCATGGATGCAGCTAAATACTTAGACAGGGTAGTCGCGAAGTTCATCGGGACGAAGCACGATCGCGACATCAAGAAGATGATGCCGGTGATCGCGCAGATCAACGCGAAAGAACCGGAAGTGCAGGCGCTCAGCGACGAGCAGTTGAAGGAGCGTTTTGCGGCGCTGAAGGTGCAGGTGCAGGAAGCGCTGAAGGACAGCGATCCGGCGGAGGCTTCGTACAAGGATGAATTGGCGCGGGCGCTGGAGCCCGTGATTGTGCCGGCGTTTGCGCTGACGCGCGAAGCGGGGCGGCGGTTCCTGAAGATGCGGCATTTCGACGTGCAGTTGATCGGCGGAATGGTGCTCAACTCCGGAAAGATCGCGGAAATGAAGACGGGGGAAGGGAAAACGCTCGTGGCGACCCTGCCGGCAGCTCTAAATGCGCTGGTGGGGCGCGGCGTGCACCTGGTGACCGTGAACGATTACCTGGCGCGGCGCGACGCGGAATGGATGAGCCCGATCTACAAGGCACTGGGGTTGACGGTCGGCGTGATCGTGCACGATTTGGACGATGGGCAGCGGCGGGCGGCGTACGGCGCGGATATCACGTACGGGACGAACAACGAGTTCGGATTCGACTATCTGCGCGACAACATGAAGTACGACCTGGCGAGTTGCGTGCAGCGCGGGCACCAGTTCGCGATTGTGGACGAAGTCGACTCGATCCTGATCGACGAGGCGAGAACGCCGCTGATTATTTCCGGGCCTTCGGAAGAGTCGACAGACAAGTACTTCAAAATCGACAAGATCATTCCCAAGCTGATTCAGGAGATCGATTACACGCTGGATGAGAAGCACCGCACGGCGACGCTGACGGAAGAAGGCGTGAGCAAGTGCGAGCGTCTGTTGAGCCTGGGAAATTTGTACGATCCGGCGCACATGGAGACGATTCACCACGTTTATCAGGCGTTGCGTGCGCACACGTTGTACAAGCGCGACGTGGATTACGTGGTGAAAGAAGGCGAAGTGATCATCGTCGACGAGTTTACCGGGCGGCAGATGCCGGGACGGCGGTGGTCGGACGGATTGCACCAGGCGGTGGAAGCGAAGGAAAGCGTGAAGATCGAGCGGGAAAACCAGACGCTGGCGACGATCACATTCCAGAATTATTTCCGCATGTACAAGAAACTGGCGGGCATGACCGGCACGGCGGAAACGGAAGCGGCGGAATTCGGGAAGATCTACAACCTTGACGTGGTGGTGGTTCCGACGAACCGGACGCTGATTCGCATCGAGAATTCGGACGTAGTGTACCGAACGGAGCGGGAGAAATTTGAAGCGGTGGTGAGCGGGATTCTGCAGGACGACAATACCCTGGCTCATGGAATCCGGCATTACCACGAGCGTGGGCAGCCAGTGCTGGTGGGCACAATTTCAATCGAAAAGTCGGAGACGATTGCGGAGCTATTGAAGAAGGCGGGGATCCCGCACCAGGTGCTGAACGCCAAGCAGCACGAGCGCGAATCGCGCATTGTGGCGCAGGCAGGCCGCAAGGGCGCCGTGACGGTAGCGACGAACATGGCAGGCCGCGGAACGGACATCTTGCTTGGCGGCAACCCAGAGTCGCTGACGCGCGAGCACTTTTTGAAGAATAAACTGGCGATGCCGTACGCGGCGGCACCGGCGGTGATTGGCGCGGAAAGCTCAAATGGCGACGCGGCGCAGCCCGCGGTGCAGATGGTGCTGTTCCAGCACGAAGGGAAGATCTTCCAGGTGCCGCAGGATCAGTGGAGGCCGGTGTACGACCAGTTCGCGGACCAGTGCAAGGCGGAGCACGATGAAGTGGTGGCGCTCGGCGGTTTGCACATTTTGGGGACGGAACGGCACGAGGCACGGCGCATCGATAACCAGTTGCGAGGACGCGCGGGACGCCAAGGTGACCCGGGATCGTCGCGGTTCTTTCTGTCGCTCGAAGACGATTTGATGCGGATTTTCGGCGGCGAAAAAGTGAAGCAGTTGATGTTCCGGCTGGGAATGACCGAAGGCGTGCCGATCGAATCGAAACTGATTTCGAGCCGGATTGAAAACGCGCAAAAATCGGTGGAAGCGCAGAACTTCGACGCCCGCAAACACCTGCTGGAATACGACGATGTGATGAACAAGCAGCGGGAGACGATTTATGCGATCCGGCGGTCCGCACTGGAGGGAAAGGATCAGCGGGATTACGTGCTGGGAATTGCAGAGGACGTGGCGCGCGAGCTGGTGGAGACGTATTGCCCGCGCGAACAGCATCCGGGACAGTGGAATACGACGTCGTTTCTGGCGGAGATGAACAGCCAGTTTGGGATCGATGTGAAGGCCGCGGGGGCCGACCCGACCACGATGAATCACGATGAGCTGGCGGAGGCGACCGTTGAGGCAGTGAAGAACCGCTATGCGGAGAAGGAAAAGCAGTTCAGCCCGGATTTGCTGCGGTGGCTGGAGCGGCGAATCATCCTGGACGTGGTGGATACGCAGTGGAAGGATCACTTGCTTTCGCTGGACCACTTGAAGGAAGGAATCGGGCTACGGGGGTACGGGCAGAAAGACCCGCTGGTGGAGTTCAAGAAGGAAGCGTTCGTGCTGTTCGAAGACATGATGGCGCGGATCGACAACGAGACGATCCGGTATCTGTTCCACGTGCAGATTCAACAGCAGGAAGCGCCACCGCAGCAGCCGAGGCCGGAGCCGATGCGTCAATTGCACAGCGCGGCAGCGGCGGTTGCAAGCGCCGCGGCGCGGGCAGAAGAGGCTCCCGCAAAGCTGCCGGATTTTGCGCGAGCGCTGGAACGGAAACAAGAGCGACAGCAGAAGGATCTGCAGTATCAGACGGGACCGGCGCAAGCGGAGGCGCCGAAGCCAGTGCGGGCGGGGGCGAAGGTAGGGAGGAATGATCCTTGTCCTTGCGGGTCGGGGAAGAAATACAAGAAGTGCCACGGGGCGTGAAGAAGAGGCAAGGAAGTAGGGAAGCAAGGAAAAACAGAAGAAGTGTAAGAGTGCAATAGTGCAAGAGCGGGGAAGGGCTCGAACCGCCGCTACGGGGGCGATATCAGATAACGGATATCAGATATCAGCAGACAGAGGCCACGTAGTACAGAATTGGTTGCCGATATCTGTTATCTGATTACTGATATCCGTTCAAGCCCATTCAAGTCGATTGATTCATCAAGAAAGGGAAAACATGCCACCGGGGACAATGCCAGGACAAATGCCGCAGCGCCAGCCGATTCCGGGAGTGAAATACCTTGTCGCGGTGGCCAGTGGAAAAGGCGGGGTGGGGAAGACCACGGTGGCCGTGAATCTGGCGCTGGCCCTGGCGAAGATGGGGAACAAGGTTGGGCTGCTGGACGCGGATGTGTACGGGCCGAATGTGCCGATCATGCTGGGGTCGACGGGCGAGCCGGTGGCCACGCCGCAGCAGCGAATCATTCCCGTGCAGTCACAGGGAATCAAGATGATTTCGATGGGGTTGCTGAATCCCGGAGACAAGCCAGTGATCTGGCGGGGCCCGATGCTGCACAGCGTGATCACGCAGTTTTTGCGCAGCGTGGAGTGGGGAGAGCTGGATTATCTGGTGATCGACCTGCCACCTGGCACGGGCGATGTGCAGTTGACCCTGATCCAGACGGTGGAAGTGTCTGGAGCGGTGGTGGTGACGACGCCGTCGACGGTGGCGCTGGCGGATGTGCGCAAAGCGATCGAAATGTTCCGGCAGGTAAATGTGGAAGTGCTCGGAGTGGTAGAGAATATGAGCACGTTTGCGTGCCCGCATTGCGGGAAGCCGGTGGATATTTTTGGACACGGCGACGGGGCGAAGACGGCCGTCGAATATGGCGTGCCGGTGCTGGGCGAGATCGAGATCGACCCGCGGATACGAGTGGGCGGAGATACGGGGAAGCCGGTGGCGGCGGCGGGAGAGTCTGGACCTGCGGCGCAGAGTTTGTATCGCGTGGCCAAGGCAGTGAGCGCGCGGCTGGAGGAAGTGGGGGCGACGGCGGGCGGGCCGGCGGTGGAGATTGATTGAGGAAGACGAGCTAAGGAAGTAGGGAAAAGGCGAAGAGAAGAAATGCAGGAGTGCAAGAGTGGAATGGTGCAAGAAGTGCTCAGGTTAACCTGAAGTATCTCCCCTGTTGTTATCACGTAAAAGCTGAATAGAATGGAAACATTCCGAGGTGTTGGCTCGTTTTTCGGAGTGAGGGTGTTCCCATGGACGGAGCAGTGCCGGCGGAATCCAGAACAATTGAAGTAGGAAATCCCCAGAACAGCAAGCGGGCGATTCTGGGCGGGCTGTCGTTTGCGATGTTCGCGGCGCACATGCTGGTGAGCGGGCGATATGGGTACTTTGTGGATGAGTTGTATTACCTGGCTTGCAGTCATCATTTGGCGTGGGGATATGTGGATCAGCCGCCGTTGATTGCGGTTATCACATGGATGGAACGTGTGACGCTGGGGGATTCGTTGCCGGCGTTGCATTTTCTGCCGGCAGTGGCGGCGGGATTGCGTGTGCTGTTGACCGGATTAATCGCGCGAGAACTGGGCGCAAAGCGATTCGGAATGGTGCTGGCCTGCGTGTGCGTGATGGTGGCGCCGATTTATCTGGGGCTGGATTCGCTGCTGACCATGAATGTGTTTGAGTCGCTGTTCTGGATGGGCGCGGCGCTGATTGCTTTGAAGATTTTCAACGGGGCAAGCCAGAAACTTTGGCTGTTGTTCGGCGCCGTGTGCGGGGTGGGGCTGCTGAACAAGCATTCCATGATGTTTTTCGGATTTGGGTTGTTCCTGGGTCTGGCGCTGACGAAGCAGCGGCGGCAGTTCGCGTCGCCATGGATCTGGCTGGGCGGATTGATCGCGCTGCTGATTTTCCTGCCGAATCTGCTGTGGGAAGTTCATCGCGGATTTCCGACGATTGAGCTGCTGCGGAATGTGCAGCAGAGCGGACGGAATACGGAAGTCGGGCCGGTCCGGTTCATGGTCATGCAAGCGCTGATGATCTTCCATCCGCTGACGGCGCCGGTGTGGATTGCGGGGCTGGTGGAACTGTTGCGCGACCGCGAAGGCAAGGGCTGGCGCGTGCTGGGGATCGCCTGGCTGGTGATCATGACGTGCATGCTGACGATGCACGGGCGGATGTACTATCCCGCGCCTGCATATCCGATGCTGTTTGCCGCGGGCGGGCTGACGCTCGAACGATGGTTCGCCGGGATGAGGAGCGGTCGATGGCTCAGACCGGCCTACATTGCTGTGCTGGCTATTACGGGAGTGTTGATCGCGCCCTTCGCGTATTTCCCGATGCTGACCGTGGATCAATACATTGCGTACGCGAAGTTCTGGCATTTTGGCCCGCCACCGATTGAAACGCATCGCCTGGGGCCGTTGCCGCAGATTTACGCAGACCAGTTTGGCTGGAAAGAGATGGCGCAAGTGGTGGCCGATGCGTATCACAAACTGCCGCCGGAAGAGCAGAAATCCTGCGGGATTTTTGGGCAGAATTACGGGCAGGCAGGCGCAATCGATTTCTTTGGAGCCAAGATGGGGCTGCCGCCCGCGATTTCCGGGCACCAGAATTATTACTATTGGGGGCCGCGCGGATATACCGGCGAATGCCTGATCGTTATGGCTGATCGTCCGGAACGGCTGCACGAATTGTTCGATAGCGTGGAATTTGCGGGGCACGTGGAACATCCGCTGTCGATGCCGTATCAACATTTTGATGTGTACGTGTGCCGGAAGCCGAAGTTTGGGACGTTGGAAGCGGTGTGGGCAAAGATCAAGCGGTGGGGGTAAGGACCAAAACGCCCGCACAAAAAGACGGCGTGTCGGCACTCTTAGGAGCAGAAGAGAAGAAGTGCAAGAGTGAAAGAGTGAAAACACAGGCTAAAGCCTGTGTTACGTCGGGTGGTTGTGATTCCGGGTGGCATTGAGTAGAATCCACCGCATAGACAGCAGTATTCCTCCGATTTTTCCGCCCAAATTGCGAAGTGTGCCTCGAAAGGACTCTAAAACATGCCTCTATCGAAAAAGCTTGCGGCTGAATTCTTCGGGACGTTCTGGCTGGTGTTTGGCGGTTGCGGTGCGGCGGTGCTGGATGCGGCGTTTCCGCAGTTGGGAATTGGATTTTTAGGGGTGGCGCTGGCATTCGGTTTGACGGTGTTGACGATGGCGTACGCAATTGGGCACATCTCGGGCTGCCATTTGAATCCGGCGGTGACCGTGGGACTGGCGTGCGGCCAGCGGTTTCCGTGGGGAGAAGTGGTTCCTTACATCGTGGCGCAAGTGGTGGGCGGGCTTGCCGCTAGCGGGGTTTTGTATGTAATCGCGAGCGGGAAAGACGGATTTTCACTGAGCGGTGGGTTCGCGTCAAACGGGTACGGGCTGCATTCGCCGGGCGGATATTCGCTGCTGGCGTGCTTTGTGGCGGAAGTGGTGTTGACGTTTTTCTTTCTGCTGGTGATCCACGGGGCGACGGACCATCGGGCGCTGACAGGATTCGCGGGAATCGGGATTGGGTTGGCGTTGACGTTGATTCATCTGATCGGTATTCCGGTGACGAATTTGTCCGTGAATCCGGCGCGCAGCACGGGACCGGCGATTTTTGTGGGAGGCTGGGCGGTACAACAGTTGTGGTTGTTCTGGGTGGCGCCGATTATTGGCGGAGCGCTTGCCGGGTTTGTGTACAACGGGTTGTTCGAAGAGCGGAAGGCATAAGAGGGCGGGCATCCCCTGCGGGGCAAGTAAAAGCCAGCAGCGGCATGGACGGAGGCCACTGGACAATCAGCCGCGCAACCGGGACATACGTCGCGATCCAGCAGAAGAAGCGATCCGTGCGGCTAGTCTTTGACCAGGAGGGCCTCGTCGTAGGCGGCTTTGGCGATACGGGCGATCACGCTGTTGCGCGCGGCATCGCCGGCGGTGGAGTCCGTGACGAAGATGGCGATGGCCAGGCGACGACCGCCGGGAAGAGTAATGAGGCCAATATCGTTTGTGGCGGGTGTCACTTCGCCCACAAGATCGGATGAGCCGGTCTTGTGCATCACGATGGTTCGCGGAGGCAGGTCACCCTTGATCTGACGCGAGCCGTGCGGCGTTTCCTGCATCCATTTCAGAAGAAGCTGGGTGTGTTGAGGTGTGAGCGGCGACTGGTCGCTGATGAGGTGAAGCAACTGAACGGCGCCGGCGGGCTCGAACCAATTGCGATATTGGGCGGCGGGGTCGCGCTGGAGAGTGTGTTCGTAGTCCTGCAGATGAAAACCGGTGACGCCGAGGGACGCGATGTAAGAGTTGACGGCGGACGGGCCGCCCACGAGATGGAGGACAATGTCCGCGGCGACGTTGTCGCTGAGCGAGGTGGAGAGGCGAAGGAGTTCCTGCAGGGGAACATCGACGTCCGCTTCCGGATATTTGTCCTGCAGAGGGCTATAGGTGTACGGGAGGATGCGGTCGCCGAGGAAAAAGCGGACGGGCTGGTCGAGCGGAAATCGATCCTGTTCGACAATGTGGAGCGCCGTTATCGCGAGAGGAAGCTTGAAGACCGATTGCATCGGCGGATGCGCGTGAGGGTCGAGATCGCAGTTGAATGTGGAATGAGGTAGCGAGCAGGCGACGGAGACTTTACCGTGCGCGTCGGTGGCGATACGGTGGATCTCCTGCTGGAGTTCGGTTTGAGCGCGCGCGGGGAAAGCGAAGAGCAGAAAGACCAGGAAAAAGCGCATGAGAGCAGTGTAACAACCACTGCAGTGGTTCGGCGAGCGGTTGTGTGGGGTAGTTGGCTGGCGAGTGCAACCAGAAGAGAAAGCACGGGTCTGAAGACCCGCCACTACAAAGACGCGCGGAAGTGTATGGCGCGGGGAAGGAACGACAAGAACCCCCAGCAAAAACGGCATGTGGGGCACCCGGCTGGGAGTTGGGTCGGTCGCTAAAGAGTTTGGACACCGCAAAAGCGGCGGCCCTTCGAGGCTCAGGGCTAGCGAGCTGCCGCACTGCAAGTTGTCAGCAGAGAAGGCGGGTGTTATCTTGGTCTATTCGCGGCGCGTGCGCGAAGCCTGCTGGGCGTGCTATATCTAGGCCCTGCTATCACTTACAGGGAACCTGAAATCCTTGAATCGAGTACCGGACATTCGAGCGTATCGCGGGAAGTTTCCGCAGATTGCGGCATCGGCGTATATCGACCCGGCAACAGTAATTATCGGCGACGTGGTGATCGGAGAAGAGTCTAGCGTGTGGCCGATGTGCGTGGTGCGCGGGGACGTGCACTACATCCGGATTGGGAATCGCACAAACATTCAGGATGGGTGCGTGCTGCACGTGATGAAGGATCAGTATCCGCTTGTGCTCGGCGATGAAATCACCGTGGGGCATTCGGTGACGCTGCACGGTTGCACGATTGAGAATCGCGTGCTGGTGGGGATGCGGGCGACGATTTTGAACGGGGCGGTGATTGGGGCAGGAAGCATCATTGCCGCGGGGACGTTGGTGACGGAACGGACCATCATTCCGCCGGGGAGTTTGGTGATGGGGTCGCCGGGGAAGGTGAAGAGAGCGTTGAATGAGAGTGAGTTGGCGTCGATTCAGGATTATGCGGAGCGGTATGCGGGGTATAGCAAGATCTATAAGAACGAAGTGGCGAGTGGCGAGTGGCGAGTGGCGAGAACGGAAGAAGAAAAGCCATGAGCGACCTAGTCAAACCGAAACATTACAAGGATTTGTTGATTTGGCAGAAAGGTATGGATCTCTCCAAACAAGTTTACAGGCTGACTGCGGGGTTCCCCACCGAAGAGAGGTTTGGCTTGACCTCACAGCTCAGGCGCGCGGCGGTATCCATACCATCCAATATTGCAGAGGGGCAGGCTAGACAAGGAACGAAGGAATTTCTTCAGTTTCTTTCGCATACACAAGGCTCTCTAGCAGAAGTAGAGACACAGCTATTGCTGGCCGTGGAGTTGCTGTTCGCCACAAAAGAAGACGTAGAGCCTTCCCTGAAGGAGCTTGACGAATTGCAGAAAATGATCGTGGCTCTGAGGCGCAAGCTCTCTTCCCACTCGCCACTCGCCACACGCCACTCGCCACTTGCCGTGGGGCGGCGCTGAGTCATGGCTCAAAAGGGAAAATTTCAGGCGATTAAGGGCACGCGGGACCTGCTACCTCCGGAGACGGAGTTGTGGAACTGGGTGGAGTCGACGGCGCGCGAGGTGTTTGGGACGTTTGGGTTCGGGGAGATAAGGCCGCCGATATTTGAGCCGACGGAATTGTTTGCGCGGGCCGTGGGTGGAGAGACGGATATTGTTTCGAAGGAGATGTATTCGTTTGCTGAAAACCCTGACCTAGGGTTACTGGAGGAAATGCGCGGCTATGCAATAAACATGTTTGACCTTTACAAGGAAAACGCGGATCCCGGGTTTTTCATACTTGCGGTAAGTAATCTCCTAGCAGCGGTCAATCTGAGAGAACGTGCGGGCGAAGTCGGTATCGATTCGAATTCGAGGTCTGGCTGTGACCAACTTGAGCATTTGTTGGAAAAGCTTCCACCATATGATTGGTCGAGACCAAGCCCCACGATTGGAGAGAACGAATCCGCCTTACTGACACAGATTTTTTTTCGAGTTCAGCTTTTGACTTTCTCTGACCGCGTAAGCTTAAGGCCGGAGGCGACGGCGAGTGTGTGCCGGGCGTACATCGAGCACAACATGAACCAGTGGCCAGCGCCAGTGAAGCTGTATTACCTGGGGCCGATGTTCCGTAGGGAGAGGCCGCAGAAGGGAAGATACAGGCAGTTTTATCAGATTGGCGCGGAAGTGCTTGGGGGAACGGATGCGCCGGGAATCGACGCAGAAGTCATCGAAATGGTGATGACGTTTTTCGCGAAGCTGGACTTGCAGGGCGTGCAACTGGAAATCAACTCGATTGGGCACAACGCGCCGGAGTGCCGGCGCGGCTATGTTGAGAAGCTGCGGGCAGCGCTGGTGGAAGTGAAGGACAACCTGGGCGAAGACAGCCGGAAAAGGATTGAGACGAATCCGCTGCGGGTGCTCGATTCGAAGCTGGAGCACGAACAGGCGATTATTGCCACGCTGCCGAAGATTGGGGATTCGTTGTGCGGCGAATGCAAGGGTCATTACGCAGAGGTAAAGCGGCAACTGGAGATGCGCGGGGTGGCGTATCGCGAGAATTGGCGATTGGTGCGCGGGCTGGACTACTACATGAGAACGACGTTTGAGATTACCGCGCAGGGATTGGGCTCGCAGAATGCGGTTTGTGGCGGCGGGCGGTATGACGGGTTGGTGGAATTGCTGGGCGGGCCTCCGACGAAGGGCATTGGGTTCGCGATTGGAGAGGACCGGCTGATTCTTTCCCTGCTGGAAGCGAGGAAAGAAGCGGCGAGTGGCGAGGAGCGACCGGCGAGCGGGAGAGTTGGATGCGACGTCTATATCGCGTGGCTGGGCGCGAAGGCGCAGGCTACGGCGATTGCGGCGGCGCGGAAATTGCGCGAGGCAGGGTTGCGCGTAGAGCTGCCGGCGGTGGAGCAGAAGTTTGGGAAGGCGTTGGGGCAGGCGGATAAATTGGGCGCGAAGTATGCGTTGATTTTGGGCGAGGATGAGGTGGCGAGCGGGCAGTGGACGGTGAAGAGGCTCGCGGATGGGTTGCAGGAGAAGATGGCGGCGGGAGAAGTGGCCGAGTACGTCAAACAGAAGAAGTGAAAGAGTGTAAGGTGCAAGAGTGTAAGGCGTGAGAGTGAGAATAACGGTTTCTTAAATTCAGGAGTTGAGAGGGAACGATCGTGCTGGACTTTTTGGGGAATTTGAAGAGGACGCATTATTGCGGAGTGCTGCGGGCGTCGGATGCGGGACGCGACGCGTTGGTGATGGGCTGGGTGCACCGGCGGCGCGACCTGGGGAATTTGCTGTTTCTGGATGTGCGCGACCGCTCTGGGATTGTGCAGGTGGTGTTCAACAAGGAGACGCAACCGGAGGCGCACACGAAGGCGGAGCAGGCGCGTAGCGAGTTTGTGGTGGCGGTGGAAGGAAAAGTCATCAAGCGGGAGAAGGCGAACCCGGAGATTGCCACGGGCGAGGTCGAGCTGGTCGCGTCGAAGCTGCACATTTTGAATAACGCGAAGACGCCGCCTTTTCCGATTGAGGAGGAGATCAACGCGGCGGAAGAGACGCGGCTGCGCTATCGGTATCTGGATTTGCGGCGACCAAAACCGCACGCGAATTTGGCGCTGCGGCACAAGATCGTGCTGGAGATGCGCAAGACGATGGACGAGATGGGGTTCATCGAAGTAGAAACGCCCATGCTTACGCGGTCGACGCCGGAGGGCGCGCGGGACTACCTGGTGCCGAGCCGTGTGCATCATGGGCAGTTTTACGCGCTGCCGCAATCGCCGCAGATCTTCAAGCAGATCCTGATGATTGGAGGGCTGGACCGCTATTTCCAGATCGTGAAGTGCTTCCGCGACGAGGATTTGCGCGCGGACCGGCAGCCGGAGTTTACGCAGCTGGATCTGGAGATGTCTTTCCCGCGTCAGGAAGACATTTTCAATGTAATCGAGAACGTCATGGTGCGGGTGTGCGCAGTGGCGGGAATTGAAGCGAAGGGGCCATTTCCTCACATGCTGTACAAAGAGGCGATTCGGAAGTACGGCAGCGACAAGCCGGATTTGCGGTTTGGCATGGAACTGCACGATGTAACGGAGTGCTTCCCGGCCGAGGCGAAGCAGAAATTGCAGATCGAAGGAAACGTGTTTGCGCTCGCGGCGCCGGGAGCGGCGAGCTATTCGCGGAAGCAACTGGATGAGTTGACGGAAAAGGCGAAAGGGCTGGGCGCGCGCGGGGCGTATTTTGTGAAAGTGTCGGCTGAAGGGATGACGTCGACGGTGGAGAAGCTGATCGGTACGGAGAACGTGAAGAAGCTGGCGGAGGCTTGCGGCGCAAAGCACGGCGACTTGGTAGTGGCGGTGTCGGCGAAAGAACAGATTAAGGGCACGGAAGCGGCAGCACTGGTGGCCGGGCAGTTGCGGTTGCAGTTGGGCGAGGCGCTAGGCGCGATCGATAAGACGCAGTGGAAGTTTTTGTGGCTGACAGGATTCCCTCTGTTCGAATGGAGCGAAAGCGACCGGACGTGGGTGAGCGCGCAGCATCCGTTTACGGGAATCGTGGATGAGGATTTGGACAAGCTGGAGACGGCGCCGTGGGAGGTGCGGTCGAAGGGATACGATCTCGTGCTAAATGGGTATGAGCTGGGATCGGGAAGCATTCGAATTCACCGGCAGGATGTTCAGGAGCGGCTGTTCAAAGCACTGGGACTGACAGAGGAGCAACTGCGGCGCCGGTTTGGATTTTTCCTGGATGCGTTGACCTATGGAACGCCTCCGCACGGCGGAATTGCGCTGGGCGTGGATCGCATTGCGATGCTGCTGTCTGGGGAGAAATCGATCCGCGAAGTGATTGCGTTTGGGAAAACTACAGCAGCGCAGGATTTGATGGCCGAGTCGCCAAGCGAGGTAGATAAGGAGCAGTTGGAGCAGTTGGGGATAGAGATTAAGGAACGGTGAGTGTTGATGGAGTTGAATCCGAGGGCACCTGGGGTCGGAGCTTCAGCTCCGACGTTTGAGCCTGGGAGAATTTGGCTTCAGCCGTTGAGAAAATGATTCATGGGAAGACTGACACATCACACAGGGCCTGGATGGACATATTTCGTAACAACGAAGGCTTTTGGAAGTACGTTCCTCTTTCAAGTGGAAGAGACAGCAAACATCATTGTGGCGAAAATGTTGGAATATCGAGACAAGGGAAATTATCTGCTTCATGATTTTGTTCTCATGCCGAATCATCTACATCTCAGATTGACTCCGAGTTCTTCAACAAGTCTGGAAAAAGCTATCCAACTGATTAAGGGAGGGAGTTCATTTGAGATTCGCAGATCGCGCGGAAAGCAACAAGTTCGCCATCGACCCAATTCCTCAGGGGCTGAAGCCCTTCTCCGCGGATCACTTAATGTCGGAGCTAAAGCTCCGACCCCCGTTGCCATAATAAGAGAGACATGAGGATGAGCAGGATCAGGATATTGCCGGAGGCGGTGGCGAATAAGATCGCGGCGGGCGAGGTGGTGGAGAGGCCCGCGTCGGTAGTGAAGGAGTTGCTTGAGAACGCGCTGGATGCGGGCGCAACGTCGGTTCGGATCGAGACGGAGATGGGCGGGAAGCGGATGATCCGCGTGATCGACGACGGCCAGGGGATGACGCATGACGACGCGCTGCTGGCGTTCGAACGGCACGCGACGAGCAAGCTGCGGACGGCGGATGATCTGCTTTCGATTGCGACGCTGGGATTTCGCGGGGAGGCGCTGCCTTCGATTGCGGCGGTTTCGCGGCTGCTGCTGGAGACACGAGACGCGAATGAAGCCGAAGGCACGCGGGTGGAGTTTGCGGGAGGCAAGCTGGTGGGAGTGAAGCCAGCGGGATTGCCGCCTGGGACGACGATCAGCGTGGCGGACTTGTTTTACTGCGTGCCGGCGCGGCGGAAGTTTCTGAAGTCGGACACGACAGAACTAGGGCACATCGCGTCGCTAGTGACGCACTATGCGCTGGCGAATCCGGGGAAGCAGTTCACGCTGACCACGCCGACCCAGGAGATTATCAATTGTCCGCCAGCGGAGAAATTGGCGGACCGTGTATATCAGTTGTTTGGGCGGCAGGCGCTGGAGGAGTTGGTGGAGATTCCGGCTACCTCGGCGGCGTTTCGCGCGGCGATTACCGAGCCGGAGATGGAAGAAGGCGAAGAGAAGGCGACGCTGACGGTGACGGGGTTTACGTCGCGTCCGGCAGTGCAGCGGCTGAACCGCAACGGGATTTATGTGTTTGTGAATCGCCGGCTGGTGCGAGACCGGCTGATCCTGCACGCGATTCATGAGGCGTACCGGAATATTCTGCCGCCGAATGCGTTTCCGGCGACGCTGCTGTTTCTGGAGATGCCATACGACGAAGTGGATGTGAATGTGCATCCCGCGAAGATCGAGGTGCGTTTCCGGAGGTCGCAATTCGTGCACGACTTTACGCGGGACGCGATCCGGCAGGCATTGATGGCGACGCGGCCGATTGCGAGCTTTGCGGCGGCGGCCACTTCGGGAAATGTCGCGATGAATCCGGCAGCGCCGCCAGCATCGTTTGACGGCAGTTATGCGGAGACGAATCCGAATTCGGGCGTGCCGCGGGCGATGATTCCGGAGATGGAAGAGATTGGCGTGGGCTCGGGAGTGGGGTCGGATTACGCAGCGCCGAGTTCGTTCGAATTGGCGAATGCGCCGCTGCAGCCTGTGGCACAGCGGTTTCCGTTTGAGCCGGGGAGCGGATTCAGTCCGGGAGCAATGCCCGGAGTTGCACCAAGGCGCGAGCCGAATTGGGCGGAGAATTTTTCGCGCGTGGGCGCGGATGCTCCGGCAACGCTGCCTCGGCCGGATCAGATTGCGGATTTAAAGCCGCTGGGACAGGTGAGCGCGAGTTTTATCGTGGCGGTGAACGGCGAGGGTCTGTGGATCGTGGACCAGCACGTGGCACACGAGCGCGTGCTGTTCGAGCAGCATCTGGAGGCGCGGCGGGCAGGGAAGGTGGAGGCACAGCGACTGCTGATGCCGCTGGTGATCGAGCTTTCGCCTCGGCAGCTGGTAACGTACGAAAAAATCGCGGAGGAGATGGCCGCGAACGGATTTGAAGTGGAACTAATGGGGCCGAAGAGCGTGGCGATTCAGGCAGTACCCGCGGGGATTGCGGCGAGTGACGCGGAACATTTGTTGATGGAGATTCTGGACGGGCTGGACCGCGAGAACGCGGCAATTTCGATCGATACGCTGCAGTCGAAGATTGCGGCGTCAACGGCGTGCCATGCGGCGATCAAGGTGAATATGCCGCTGGATCAGACGAAGATGGAATGGCTTTTGGCGGCTCTGGCGAAGACGGATTGCCCGATGAGCTGTCCACACGGGAGGCCCGTGGTGCTGAGATACTCGGTGAAGGAGATTGAGAAGGCGTTCCATAGGATCTAGTGCGAGTGATGAGTGGCGAGTGGCGAGAGAAGGCTGATAAGATTTGGCGGAATTGGCTGGGGAAAAGTGAGTCCGGATATCTGATAACGGATTACTGATATCTGATTGCGAATTGCTTTTTGCTGGGATCGATTTTCACTTCATACAAACGAGGTTCCATTGAGCGAAGGACAGATGACGGCGGTGATTTTTGGCCTGGCGAATAAGCGCAGCATTGCGTGGGCGATTGCGCAGAAGTTGCATGCAGCGGGATGGCAGCTGGCGATTACCTATCAGAACGAGCGGCTGGAGCAGGAAGCAAAGGACTTGATTACGGATTTGCCGGGCGCGGAAGGGTTCATGTGCGATGTGAGCTTCGACGAGCAGATCCGGGCGCTGTTCGAGAAACTGCAGGCGAGGTACGGAGTGCTGCACGGGTTGGTGCACAGCGTGGCGTTTGCCCCGGCCGAAGAGTTGAAAGGCGATTTCGTGAATACGTCGCGGGAAGGATTTCGCATTGCGCATGATGTGAGCGTGTACTCGCTGATTGCCGTGACGCGGGCGGCGGCGCCGTTGATGACCGAGGGCGGAGGGGTTGTTACGCTGACGTACTATGGCGCGGAGAAGGTCGTGCCTAAATATAACGTGATGGGCGTGGCGAAAGCGGCACTGGAAGCGACGGTGCGATACCTGGCGAATGATCTGGGGCCGAAAGGGATCCGCGTGAACGCGATTTCAGCGGGGCCGATCAAGACGCTGGCGGCGCGGGGAATCTCGCAGTTGGGAGAGATGCTCAAGTCGCATGCGGAGCGGTCGCCATTGAAGCGGAATGTGGATCCAGGAGAAGTGGGAGGGACGGCGGTATTTTTGCTGTCGGAAGCGGGGTCGGGAATTACGGGTGAGACGATCTACGTGGATTGCGGATATAACATCATGGGGTTTTGAAGAAGTGGCGAGTGATGAGTGGCGAGTGGAACCAGGAACGGAGAAACACAAAGGACATAGGGGATCAGCGAATCGTTGGAACAAAGACGCTTCCTGATATTGGTAAACGGAGAGATGTAGCGTGGGTCTTGCGAATGAGCGAACGACTGACGATTACGATTGATGGGCCAGCGGGATCGGGGAAGAGCACGGTGGCGCGGCGCGTGGCGGCGATGCTCGGGTACTTGTATCTGGATAGCGGGGCGATGTACCGGGCGGTGGCGCTGAAGGCGTTAGAGCGGGGGATTCCATTGGAGGACGATGCGAAATTGGAGGCGCTGGCACGTGAGACGCATATTGAGCTGAGGGCACCGACGGCGGAACAGGACGCGGCGGGGTTGAAGAATCGCGTGTTTCTGGATGGACGGGAAGTTACGGAAGAGATTCGCACGGGAGATGTGGCGCAGGCGGCTTCGCAGTTGGCGACGGTTTCAGGAGTGCGGGCGGTGCTGGTGGCAGAACAGCAGCGGGCGGGCCAGGGCGGCGGCGTAGTGATGGAAGGACGTGACATCGGGACAGTGGTGTTTCCGAATGCGGAGTTGAAGATTTTTCTGGAGGCTTCGCCAGAAGTGCGGGCCCAGCGGCGGTGGAAAGAGCATCAGGAAAAGGGAGAGCAATTGACGCTGCTGGAGGTTTTGCAGGAAGTGCGGGAAAGGGATAAGCGCGACCGCGAGAGAAAAGTCTCTCCTCTGGTGCGCGCGAAGGATGCGGTGCTCGTCGATAACACCGCGATGGGAATTGAAGAGACGGCGCGGTTGATTGTGTTTCTGGCGAAGGAAAAAGTGCCGGCGTGAAGTCGGAAGTCGGAAGTCGGAAGTCGGAAGTCGGAAGAAAACCACCCTCAAAGCAATGTGTTGCCACACCGCTCCCCTGACTAAAGTCAGGGGCTTCTACAAGCCGCACGCTCAAAGAGTCGCCCTGCGCTACGGGGTTAGACGACGACTGTGGAAGCTTTTTGGAGAGCCGATTCGTAGGAGTCGGGGATGGAGTCTTCGGGGCAGCCGAAGCGTTCCACATGCGAGGTGAGTTGCGACCATTCGGCGCGCTCGAGGGCGAGGAGAAGTTCGTAGACATCGCGGAAACGGTTCTCGCCGCCGATGAGCGCGGTCTTCACTTCCTGAGAAACGGGCAGGGAACGCAGCACCTCGGCAATCGGTTTGTCGAGAAGCGCATCGGTGATGGAGAGCAGGCCCATGAGGAAGAGACTGGACTTTTTCTCGCCGAGACCGACGCAACCGGAAAAATCCTCGCAGAAATAACCGCGCGTTAGAGCGGTGCGGACGAGTTCGGGAGGCTTGCCAGTGCTCATCGCCACGACGGCGAAGATGGAGACCCAGCGGCGAAACTCCTGCTCGCCAAGAAGAGAAAGGGCCTGGCGGACGCTGTGGACTTCCGTGCGCATGCCGAGCAGAGGAGAATTCAGGTAGCGCAGAAGGCGATAGAGGAGGGAGGGCTCGCGCTTGAGAAGGGACTCGATAGCAGGGTAGTCGAGTTCGGGCGCGGCAACGGAGTTTAGCAGTTCCAGCAGAACGAGCTTATCGCCAGGGATTTCGCGGGTCTCGATCATGGAGGGCTTGCAAAAGAAATAGCCCTGAAAGTAGGAAAAGCCGAGATGACGTGCCTCGGCGAGCTCCTGCTCTGTTTCCACTTTTTCGGCGAGGAGGGCGATCTTGCCGTTAGCATACTTTTTGGCAAGGCCTTCGCGGCAGGCGGAGTCGAGAAGCTGGAAATCCACTTTGAGGAATTGCGCGAGTTCGACGAGGGGAGCCATTTTAGGGTGGTCGACAAAATCGTCGAGCGCGAGGACGTAACCCGCGGAGCGCAAGTCTCGGCAGATGGAGACGATTTCATCGGTGGGATTCACGGTCTCGAGAATTTCGACGACAATGCGCTCCGGGGGAAGAAGGCGGACGGCGCCGAGACGAAGAGCAAGCTCGTCGACGTTCATGAATGCGCGTGCATGACCAGTGAGATTCTGCAGGTCAAAGAGCGTAACCGAATCCGCGATGACGCTGGACGAAGCGCTTTTCGAAGGCTGAAAGTAGTTCTGGGGACCGCCGCGGAACAACAGTTCGTAGGCGAAGACGTTCAGCCGTTTGTCGAAGATCGGTTGGCGCGCAATGAAGCGTTCGTGCATGCAGACGTGCCTCTGTACCAGTTAGATGAGAAAGCAGGGTTCCCTTCCTTTGTCAGGGCAAGCGGAAGACCCGCCACTACATGGCATCAACAGGCGAAACCGCCTGCGAGAAGGAAGGCGCCGTATGTTTGCCAAAAACCGGAATAGCCAACAGCCCTTACTCTTGCGGAAAAGGCCGGAAAGGGAGTCTTCAGGGGCTGAAGCCCAACTCATTGAAGACGACTTGCGTGGGGGCTGAAAGCCCCCACCTCCCAAGGAGCAACGTTTTCCGCAAGCAGTTTAGCCAACAGCTAATAGCTGACAGTCAAGAAGCAAAGCCAGAATCCCATCTCAAGACTTAAAACTGTTTTCCTCAGGCCGGAGACGACATGGAATTGAGGAATTCGTTGTTGTTCTTCGATTTGGTCAGGCGGCTGAGGAGCAGCTCCATCGCTTCGACGGTCGAGAGCGGGCTGAGCACCTTGCGCAAGACCCACACGCGGCTGAGTTCCTCGGGTGGGAGAAGCAGCTCGTCCTTACGAGTGCCGGAGCGCTGAATATCGATGGCCGGGAAGACGCGCTTATCGGCGAGACGGCGGTCGAGATAGATTTCCATGTTGCCGGTACCCTTGAATTCTTCGAAGATGACGTCGTCCATGCGGCTGCCGGTGTCAATGAGCGCAGTAGCGATGATGGTGAGCGAGCCACCCTCTTCGACGTTACGGGCGGCGGCGAAGAACCGGCGCGGGCGCTGCAGCGCGTTGGCGTCAATACCGCCGGAGAGGACCTTGCCCGAAGGCGGCGTGACGGCGTTATAGGCGCGGGCGAGACGGGTGATGGAGTCGAGAAGAACAACGACGTCCCGCTTGTGCTCGACCAGACGCTTGGCCTTTTCAAGGACCATTTCGGCGACCTGGATGTGTCGTTGAGGGGGCTCATCGAAGGTGGAGCTGATGACCTCACCCTTAACGGTGCGCTGCATGTCCGTGACTTCTTCGGGACGCTCGTCAATGAGGAGCACGATGAGCGCGACTTCCGGATGATTGATGGTGATGGAATTGGCGATGGACTGCAGCATCATGGTCTTGCCAGTGCGCGGCGGGGCGTTGATCAAACCGCGCTGGCCTTTGCCGACGGGGCAGAGAAGATCGAGGACGCGACCGGTGAGATTTTCCTTCGCCGTTTCCATTTTCAGGCGGCCCTGAGGATAGAGCGGGGTGAGGTTATCGAAGAAGATCTTGTTGCGGGCGACCTCGGGATCTTCGAAATTGACGGCCTCAACCTTGATCAACGCGAAATAGCGCTCGCCGTCCTTGGGAGGACGGACCTGGCCGGAGACGGTGTCACCGGTGCGAAGGTCGAATTTGCGAATCTGAGACGGGGAGACGTAGATGTCGTCCGGGCCGGGGAGATAGTTGTATTCGGGAGCGCGGAGGAAACCGAAACCGTCCGGGAGGCATTCGAGGACGCCTTCCGAAAAGATCAGGCCGCTTTTCTCCGTCTGCGCGCGAAGGATCTGGAAGATCAACTCCTGCTTGCGCATGCCGCTGGCGCCGGGAATGTTCAATTCCTTGGCAATCTTGGCCAGATCGGTGATGTTCTTTTCCTTGAGCTCGGCCAGACTTATGCTGACTTCATTTTTTGCTTCTGAGTTTGTTTCTTTTGCCATATATCCTGACTTTAGTGATGTGGTGATTGTGTTGAACTTGACCTTGTAATTTCCGGAACTGGACTGCGTGGTGGTGTACCTTCCGGCGGAACTGACGGACCGCCAGGGCGGGCAAACCAAACTGTCTGCAACCGGACGCAGCTCCAGACTTGAACCGTACAGCAGCCCGCGGGTGCAGGCCGTGCCTGGGAAACTGCCTAGTTGGTCAAACTCGTGTCTTTATCGGCGCCACCAGCGTACGGCTCGGCCACGGGCGCAACCCCAGGGTGATCCAGCGGAACAATCGGCCGTTCCAGCGCGATCTGCAACACTTCATCCATGATTTCCACGAAGTGTATCTTCAGGCTGGAGAGTATCTCCTGGGGGATTTCCGCAAGGTCTTTCTCATTATCCTTCGGAAGTATGATGGTGCGCAAGCCCATTCGGTGAGCGGCCAGGAGTTTTTCCTTGACGCCGCCGATGGGGAGGACTTTGCCGCGCAGGGTGATTTCGCCGGTCATGGCCACGTCGCAGCGAACCGGATTGCGGGTGAGTGCGCTGACAATGGAAGTGCAGATGGTGATACCGGCGGAAGGGCCGTCCTTGGGGATGGCGCCTTCGGGCACGTGCACGTGAATATCGAGGGTGCGGTAGAAGTCTTTTTGCAAACCGAACTGTTCGGTGCGCGAACGGACATAGCTCATGGCGGCTTGCGCGGATTCCTGCATCACTTCCCCAAGTTTGCCGGTGGGAGTGAGGCGGCCCTTGCCTTCCATGATGGTGGCTTCAACGGCGAGAACTGAGCCGCCGACTTCAGTCCAGGCAAGGCCGGTGGCCAGGCCGATTTCGTTGTGCTTCTCCAGCCACATTTCACGGAATTTCAGGACGCCGAGGTAGTCCTTCACATTTTCGGGCGTGATTTCGACGGAGGTTTCCGGGCCGTCGGTGACGACGCGGCGAGCCATCTTGCGAGCGATGTTCTGGATTTCGCGCTCGAGGTTGCGGACACCGGCTTCGTGCGTGTAATGGCGGATCAGATGAAGCAGCCCGTCTTCGGTGAGGTTGAGATTTTTCTCTGACAGACCGGTGGCTTCCCGGGCTCGCGTGACCAGGAAGCGCTTGGCGATTTCCAGCTTTTCCTGCTCGGTGTAACCGGGAAGGCGCAGGATTTCCATGCGGTCCTGTAAAGGCTGCGGAATGGTGTGCAGCACATTTGCGGTGCAGACGAACATGACCTTGGAAAGATCGTATTCCACGTCCAGATAGTGGTCGGTGAAAGCGTGGTTAAGCTCGGGATCGAGGACTTCCATAAGGGCGGCAGACGGATCGCCGCGGAAGTCGGTGGACATTTTGTCAACTTCGTCCAAAACGAAGATCGGGTTCACGGTGCCGGCCTTCTTCATCATCTGGATGATCTGGCCGGGCAGGGCGCCGATATAGGTTCGGCGATGACCGCGAATTTCGGCTTCATCGCGCACGCCACCGAGGGAGACGCGGACGAATTTTCTGCCGGTGGCATGGCCGATAGACATGGCCAGAGAAGTCTTGCCAACGCCTGGGGGCCCGACAAAGCAGAGAATCGAGCCTTTGGGATTCTTAACAAGCTGGCGAACGGCGAGGAATTCAAGGATGCGCTCCTTGACCTTGTCCAGACCGTAGTGCTCCTTGTTCAGAATGTCCTCAGCAGCTTTGATGTCACGAATTTCCTTCGATCGCTTCTTCCAGGGCACGGCAATGAGCCAATCCACATAATTGCGGCTGACCGTGGATTCGGCGGACATGGCGGGCATGAGTTCCAGGCGCTTCAGTTCGGCGATGGCTTTCTCATGCACGTCTTTGGGCATGCCGGCGGCATCGATCTTTTTCTTCAGTTCCTCAACTTCGTTCTTTTCGCCGCGGCCGAGTTCCTTCTGAATGGCCTTGAGTTTTTCGTTGAGGTAATACTCTTTCTGGGCGCGCTCCATCTGGCGCTTGACGCGGGTGTTGATGTTGCGGTCGACGTTCAGCTTTTCGAGCTCGATCTCGAGAATATCGGCGACGCGGTTGAGGCGCTCCAGAGGATCGGCGGTTTCGAGCAAGTCCTGTTTTTCGTCGACAGGGAGCTGCAGATTGGCCGCGATGGTGTCCGAGAGGCGGGCGGGATCGTCGACGCGAGCGGCGGCGATCATGGTGTCGTAATTCAGGCTCTGGGAAAGCTTGATGAACTGCTCGTAGAGATTAGTGACCTTCTGGACGAGTTGTTCGACCGGAGGCGTGACTTCAATGCGAGCGGCCAGCAGGCGAAGATTTGCCCGGAAGAAGCCTTCTTCGGAACTGATGGAGAGGGCACGGGCGCGCTCCACCCCTTCCACGAGGACCTTGATGTTGCCGTCAGGCAGCTTCACGCTTTGAACGATGTTGGCGAGGGTGCCGACGGCATAGATTTCTTCAGGCTTGGGATCGTCGATGGAAGCGTCATGCTGGGTGGAGAGGAAAATCTTCTTGTCACCGGCCAGGGCCTCTTCAAGCGCGCGAACGCTGGCTTCGCGGCCGACGATGAACGGCGTCATCTGCTGCGGAAAAATAACCATGTCGCGCACCGGCATCATCGGTACGCGCTTCACTTCCTGTTTTTCACGAGTAAACATGCAGGCCCCTGAAATTCCCCCAGCGGCCCGAAGCGGCCGTCATCCGGCTTTTTCGAGCAAGCTCCAATTGATTTCGCGGCCCCTCACCATGTCGGCAGTCACCACGAAATCGCGCACTCTCTTCTGCATCGGCAGGTGATACATCAACTCCAGCATGAGGTCTTCGAGGATCATACGCAAGCCGCGCGCGCCGACCTTGCGCTGAAGAGCCAACTCCGCCACGGTTTCAAGGGCGTCGTCGGTGAAGCGCAAACGAACATTTTCGAACTCAAAGAGCCGCTGGTATTGCTTCAAGAGAGCGTTCTTGGGCTCGGTAAGAATCTTCATCAGGGCGGCCTTGTCCAGGTCGCTCATGACGCCGGCAACCGGGAGCCGGCCAACGAATTCGGGGATGAGGCCGTACTTGATTAAGTCCGTAGGCTGAACCTGTTCGAGAAGCTCGGTGTTGCGGCGCTGCGCCGTGGACGGCGGGGTATCCGTATGGAAGCCGAGGGAGCGGTGACCCACGCGGCGCTCAATGATCTTTTCCAGCCCCACGAAGGCGCCGCCGCAAATGAATAAGATGTTCGTGGTGTCCACCGGGGTAAATTCCTGGTGCGGGTGCTTACGGCCACCCTGGGGAGGAACGTTGGCAACAGTGCCTTCCAGAATCTTCAGAAGCGCTTGCTGCACGCCTTCGCCGCTGACGTCGCGGGTGATGGACGGGTTCTCGTCCTTCTTGGCGATCTTGTCGATTTCGTCGATATAGATAATGCCTTGCTGCGTCTTCTGGACGTCCCCATCGGCGGCCTGGAGGAGCTTCAGGATGATGTTCTCTACGTCTTCGCCTACATAGCCGGCCTCGGTGAGGGTGGTGGCGTCGACGATAGCGAAGGGAACATCCAGCATGCGGGAAAGCGTCTGGGCGAGAAGAGTCTTGCCGGTGCCGGTCGGGCCGATGAGAAGAATGTTGGACTTGCTAAGCTCCACTTCACCGGGTTGCTTGTTCAGGAAGATGCGCTTGTAGTGGTTGTAGACGGCCACAGCAAGTTTCTTCTTGGTGCGGTCCTGCCCGATGACGTAGCTATCCAGGAACTGCTTGATTTCGGGCGGGCGGGGAAGGCGGCGGGCCGGAGCGGCAGCCTGCTCCCGCTTTTCGTCCTCCAGGATGGTCTGGCAGACGCCAACGCACTCATTGCAGATATAGGCGCGCGGATAGTCGGAGGGCGAACTGATCAGCTTTTCCACCTGCTCCTGCGTCTTGTGACAAAAGGAACAGCGAAGCGGCTCGTCTGGGCTATATTTTTTCACGTGTGAACAGGCCTCTCCTCCAGATGGACCCTGGAGCTTGATTCCTAATTGTAGGCCGAAACTTTCCCCGGCGAAACAGAATATCGAGCCGTTGCCGTCTAACAGGAACTCGCTGTGGAATACTTTGATTCAGGGCAACCACCCTTGGCGGCAACGTGACAACCAGAATTCCCAAGTTCTTTACCGGTGCTTGAAGATGATCTCGTCGATCATCCCGTATTCCTTGGCTTGCTCCGGATTCATGATGTAATCGCGCTCGACATCCTTTTCGATGCGCTCAACCGGCTGACCGGTATGTTTGGACAAGAGGGCATTGATGGTGGAACGCATGCGCAAGATTTCTTTGGCGTGGAGGTCGATGTCGGTGGCCTGGCCTCCGAGGCCGCTCATCCAGGGCTGGTGAATCAGGATGCGAGAGTTCGGCAAGGAAAAGCGCTTCTTCGGAGCGCCGCCGACGAGAAGGACAGCGGCAATGGAAGCGGCCTGACCCACGCAAGTGGTCACGACGTCCGGCTTGACGAACTGCATGGTGTCGTAAATGGCGAAGCCGGCGGTGATGGAGCCGCCTGGAGAGTTGATGTACAGCTGAATGTCCTTCTCCGGATCCTCGGCTTGCAAGAAAAGCATCTGGGCGGTGGCAAGGTTCGCGACGTGATCGTCGATCGGAGTGCCAATAAAGATGATGTGTTCCTTGAGGAGGCGCGAATAGATATCGTAGGCGCGCTCACCCCGGCTGGTCTGCTCGACGACCATGGGAACTAGAGTGGTGGCGCGATATAGCGGATCTTCGAAGTTTTTCATTTGTGAGAGTTTGCCTGTAAAGCCGAGGTTGGAATCACTTGGCGCTTGCTGCGACGGTCTTGACCCGCGCATTTTGCGCCAGCCAATCCACAGTTTTGTCACTCCGCAGCTTCGCTTTCATCCTATCGAGCGCACCCTGCTTTGTCAAACGCGCGCGAATTGCCTCCGCCGATTCGCCACTATGGCCGGCCATGTGCGCAAGTTCGTGCTGCAGTTCTTCCTCGGTGACATCGATCTTTTCCTCACTGGCGATGCGGTCGATCACCAGCTCGGCCTTGACGTCATCGCGGGCGCGTTCTTCCTGGCGCTTGCGGAGGGTGACCCAGTCCACGTTAACGGCACGAGGGTCGACTCCCTGCTGGGCCAGCGAACGAACAACGCGCTCGAGACGCACGTCCATCTGATGCTCGACGAGGGATTCGGGCACAGGAAAGTCATGTAGCTTGACGACTTCCGCGAGGATTTTTTCGCGCTGGAGGTCCTTCTGGCGGTGGTCGCGTTCGTGCTCAAGGCCTTCGCGGACCTTTTTCTTAAGCTCTTCTAAGGAAGTGGCGTCGCTGACGTCCTTGGCGAATTCATCGTTGAGTTCGGGTAGCTTCTTGGTCTTGATGCCGAGGACGTCGACGCTGTAGTGGAATTTCTTGCCGGCGAGTTTGGCGTCGGGGTAGTCGGCGGGATAGTCGACGTCGAAGTTCTTGTGATCGCCAACGTTGGCGCCACGGAGATTCTCGTTGAAAGGCTCCATGGTTTCTTCGGCGCCGACGTGGCAGAGAACGCTTTCGGCCTGGAGAGGATCGCCGCCGCCTTCGGGTGTACCCAGCAACTTCACCTGGACAAAATCGTCGTTCTGGACAGGGCGGCCTTCAACGGGGGCGAACGCCGCGGCGCGTTGCTGCATTTCGGCCAGAGCAGCGGCCACGCTTTCGTCGGTGACGTTCATCTCCGGCATTTCGATTTCGAGGTTCTTGTAATTGGCGAGGGAGAATTCCGGCAGCACTTCGAAGGAGGCGCGGAACTTCAGCGGCTGCCCTTCGTTGTATTCGAGCTTGTCGACCTGCGGCTGGGAAACCGGGGTGAGCTTGGCTTCGGCGACGGCTTTTTCTACGTGCTCCGGGACAAGGGTCTGCAGGACCTCTCCCTTAATGTCACTGGCGAAGCGTTTCTTAATCAGGGAGATCGGCGCCTTGCCGGGACGAAATCCCGGGACGCGCGCAATCTTCGCAAAGTCCTTGGCTACCTTTTCGGTGGCTTTGCTGACTTCCTCGGCCGGGATTTCCAGGTCCATTTCTTTCCGGCAAGTTGCTTCCGCCATTTCGTTTTCTCCTCTTGCAGATTCCAAAGTCAATAAGATCGTTCCCGGCCCCGCCGAAGTCAATTCCTCAGGGGCGCTTTGCGTCCCGGGCTGAAGCCTAGTCTACAAAATCCGGATTTTGCTCGAAGTTTCTGGAATCACCCTGTGGTAATCCGGCGGGCTATTTCGGCATAACCTGCATAAAAAATTATAGGGGAGGGACGGGCGGCGGTCAACGAATCGCTCTGTGAATTCCGGCAATCCCTTGCGCTGATTCACAGGCGTTATTTATTGAGGTAAAAGACGTAAGCGGGTGTGCCATCGATCCGGTCCCAGCCCGTTGTAGAAGCCCAATCCGGTATCTGAGAGGCAACGAGGAATCTGGGGCCGGTCTTTCCCAGAATTTCGTAAATTTGCGCCCTTTTGGCTGTGTCCGCGGCCCAAAATTCCGCCTCGTGACCCGAAGGAATCTCGGCGACGATGTGAACACGCAGCAATTTCTGCCACTCCACACCCATGCCCGCATCGAGGACGGCGATGTTTTCTCCCGAGCCGATTCCCTTGGCAACTAAACCCCTTGCCATTTGCATCTGGAACTTGGCGTCGCTGTGCTCGACCGAGATGTTTTGACGGAAATCGTAAGCGATCTTCAGACTCAGTAACGTCGCCACAACCACGGTCACCGTGCGGATCAGGCGCCGACAGTCCTTAGTTACTGGCAACCGAACCAAAATGAGGGCCGCTGCCCAGAACAAGACAAAGAATTGCGCCACGTAGCGGTCTTCCACCCAGATCAGGCCATAGAGAAGGAAGGCGGCAAGCGCAGGAATCCACACGTACCAGATATCGAGGGATTCGCGAAGCAGCGTCCGCCGGTCCGGGCGAACGAGGAGCAGTACCGACACTCCTACAATCAAAATCACCTGAGATCGCAATTCGCTGACATACTCACGCAAGGCCTTCCAGGAAGCGGCGAACTGGTCGCTCGGACGAAAGCGAATGCGCAGCCCCTGGTTCCAATAAGCGGGGTCGTACCAGGGAGGAAAGGTGGCAGAGATGGGAGAGGCAAACTCATAGATCGGAGGAGAGGAATAGATTTTGCGGGTTGGGTGTTCGGGTTTGCCAAGTCCCGGGAGCTCTCCCTGCCAATGGAGAAAAGAGGCTCGATTGACGTGCCAGGCGTAGTTCAAATAGCCCGCTTCGCCGAGGGAGAACTGTCCTTTTGCTCTGGAGAGTCCAAAGCCATAAGCGCCAGCGATTCCTGCAAAAACCAGGGCACCCAGGAGCGAATAAACCTTTCCCCGGCGCCGCGGAACAGCGGAGAGTGCGGCGGTTGCAAGGAAAACAACCGCAAGCGGCAAGAGGATGGCCTTGGTGAGGAATCCGAGGCCAAGAACGAGCCCTAGAAGACAGTATGAAAGCGAGTTTGGGCCTTGCCTCCGGATCTTCAGTATCAGACCGGAGGCGAGATAGACCAAGGTGGACAGAAGCGTGTCAGGGGTAGCATCCGGAAGGGAATTCAAGTGGAAAAACAGGAAGAGAACGTAGCCGAGAATCCAGAATTCCCGGTCGGAAAATCCCGCTGTCTGCAGAAGGTTGTCTTGCCGATTGATCCGATGGTAGAGACGGAGGAGTTCACCCCAAAGAAAATGAAACGCGAGGATAGTGGTCAAAAAGATCAGGAGATTTGCGAACTGAGTGACTCGTGGTCCCATGTCATCGAAGGCTTGAAGATCCACCGTGTCAGTCCCAGGACAAAGGGATACAAGGGACTCCAAAGCTCGTTGAAGATGGCCTGCCATTGGCCGCCAAAGAAGGCATCGCCCATATCGAGGTAGGAGATGGAGTCCCCTTCGAAGGACTCCCCGGCAATGGCCAGAATCACGCCCAGCGCGAGCGTAAGACAAAACACGAAACGCCTCAGGCGGGAAGCGTCGCTTTCATTTTTTTCGTTAGCCGGAATCGCGGGCTGGTTCATGCTTCAAGATGAAGGCATGCTATCACAACACTTTTCCTGAAAATTGCGCCGTTATTCAATTGAAAAGGAAAGGGAGATTCCTAACTTCGCAGACTCCGTTCGGAATGACGGCTCGGGCCATGTATGGCTGGGCTTCTAGGGCAGGGCGAAGGCGAGAACGTGGTCGCCTTGCTTGGTGCCGAGTTTGCCGTGGCCTCCGGCCGCGATGACGAGATACTGCTTGCCATTCAGGGTGTAGGTCATGGGCGTGGCCTGGCCGCCGGCGGGGAGTTCGTACTTCCAAACTTCCTGGCCGGTATCGGAATTGAAAGCGCGGAGGTAGTTGTCCATTGCGGCCGCGGTAAAGACCAGTCCGCCCGCTGTGACCATGGGGCCACCTAGCGTGATGGTTCCTGTGTTCTTGCCGGGAATGAAACTTCCCAGTGGGACATCCCAAGCCACTTTCCCAGTAAACAGATCAACGGCGGCGACAGTTCCCCAGGGCGGCTGATTGCAGGGGAGTCCGCTGGGAGCGAGCAAGGGCGTGCGAAACATGCCGTAGGGCGCGCCGGTCTGACGCGCGAATTCACCGTGCAAGCGGTCAGAATCGGGGGCATTTTTGCGGGCATCCTCGAATTCACTGCGTGGGATTAGCTTGGCGAAGATAATCAAGCGATTTGTGTCCGCAATCAGGAGATGGCGTTCGGGATCATAAGCGGCGCTACCCCAGTTCACGCCTCCTACGTTGCTGGGGAAAACCATGGTGCCTTGCAGGCTAGGAGGAGTGAAGATGTCGCCGCTGCGCGCGGCTTTGATTTTGTCCTCGCACCACTGGCGCTCTTGCGCGTCTTTGCCCCAGGCATCTTCGGGAGAGAGTTTTTCCGGCACAAGGTGAATGGTTGTGTTCGGTTGGGTGGGCCAGGACTCTTCGCCGGCGATATCACTTTTTGCAACGGGCTCTTCGTGCACGGGCAGCAGCGGCGCGCCGGTCAAACGGTTCAGAACAAACACACGGGCCATTTTTGTGGTGACGGCAATCGCGGGAGTGCCGTCTTTCCAGGTGAAGAGCGCGGGTTGCGAGGCGACATCGTAGTCCCAAAGATCGTGATGCACGACCTGGAAGCCCCAGACAAATTCTCCGGTGGCGGCTTTCAGAGCGACGACGGAGTTCGCCCACTTGTTGTCACCTTTGCGAATTCCACCGTAATAATCCGGACTGGCGCTGCCGGTGGGGATGAAGACGAGTCCGTGTTCCGGGTCGACGGAGAGCGTGGCCCATGCGTTGCCAGCACCGGTGCGCGGCTTGGTTTGATAGGCCCACGGGGCGATGGGGTCCCAAGTCCAGCGGAGGCTGCCGGTGCGAACATCAAAAGCGCGCACGATACCGCGCTCGAGAGTGACGGCTCGGTTGTCGCCGATCGAAGACCCGGTTATGACGAGGTCTTTGTAAATCGCTGGGGCTGAGGTGACCTGGTAATCGCCGGGATCGCGCAGCTTCACGCCGTTGGTGAGGTCGACTTCGCCGTTGACGCCGAAATCGGCGCAGGGTTTTCCCGTTGCGCCGTCGAGGGCGATGAGGCGGGCGTCGAGGGTGCCGATGAAAATGCGGAGCGCACAGGGTTGGCCAAGCTTGGCAGAAGCCTCACGCCAATCAGAGACACCGCGCGAGGTGACCTCGGAAGCGCCGTAGGGAAGCTCGAGCTTCGGATCGAACTCCCAGAGTTTTGCTCCAGTGACGGCATTAAGAGCAATCACGTGGTCGTAAGGAGTGCTGAGGAAGAGCACGCCGTCGACGAGGATGGGAGTGGCTTCGAAGGCGGCTTTGTGGTCGAGTTCTTCGTCGTGAGGAAGCGCGCCGGTGCGGAAGGTCCAGGCCACCTGGAGTTGAGCGACATTGTTTCGGTTGATCTGCTTGGCGGGCGAGTAGCGCGTGCCGCCAGGATCGTTGCCGTAAGTAGGCCAGCCGGCGTCAGCGGGGGAATTGGATTGGGCGGCGGAGAGTGCGGGGATCAAAGAAAGCAACAGGAGGGGAGAGAGGCAGCGAAGAAATACAGCAATGAGTCGCGTTCTCATGATGGCTCCGGAGTGGGTTGCTTGAGGGTTGGAATTATGACCTAGTTTGTTAGAGGAGTGGAAGAGCTCCAAGAAGGCATAGAGGAGAATATTTGGACTTCGAGCGCATGTGTTTCTGATACGCTGGCCGGGCAAGAATCCGAGGAAAGAGGAGAACCAACGTGACCGTCGTGGCAGGAGTGGATCTGGGCGGAACGGCCGTCAACTACACTTTATTGGACCAACAGGATAAGTTCTTGATCGAAGGGCTGTGCGAATACCCCGCTCTTTCAAAGCAGGGGCCGGACGTCTGTCTGAAGCAGATAGCGGACGGGTTGAAGATTGCAACGGATCGAGCGGGAGTGAGGCTTGATGACGTGGTCGCACTAGGCCTCGACACGCCGGGGCCGGCCAGCGCCGCCGGGCAGTTGAGCGCGCGAGGTTCGACGAACTTCGTCCACCCACAGTGGGCAGGCTTTGATATACGCGAAGGGCTGGCGCATAAACTGGGCAAACCTGTCTGCTATTTGAATGACGCGAATGCCGCGGCGCTTTGGGGCCACTACGCGATTTTTGGGGCGAACAGCAAAGAGACTTCAATATCGATAGTCATCGGCACCGGCAACGGCGGCGGCATCATTCTTGACGGCAATGTGGTGAAGGGAAAGAACGGGTTTGGCGGGGAACTGGGGCACGTACTGATTCCTTATCAGAGCATTGCCGGAACCGGTGGAATCCATCCGGTGTGTAACTGCGGACGAACGGGCGATTTGGAGTCGCTCTGCTCTTTGACCGCGATCGAAAGGAACATACTGCCGTATCTTCTGCCGCGCTATCCCGGGCATGAATTGGGGAAGCAAGATCTCCACCAGGCAGCCAAGCTCGTGCGCGGACTTGCGGACAAGGGGGATCCGCTGGGCAGAGAAGTCTTCCGCGTTCAGGCTCATGCGCTGGGGCTTTTCTTCGATGAGATGGTGAATACGTTTGATCCAGATGCGCTGATTGTGGGTGGAGGGGCGATCGAGGCGAGTCCTGAGTTTCAGCGGTGGTTCATGGAAGAGATTCGCGCGGGAATGCCTGCGCAGCGGGAGGAACAGGCCGGCATTCCCATCCACATCATGCCGAACGGAGACACCGCGGGTGCTCGGGGCGCGGCGATTGAAGCTTCAAAGCTGGCGAGAGAAAGTGGGCTGTTTTGATTACTGTTGAATAGTGGCAGTCGGAGCGCGGCGTTTGACCGGTATGTGATTGCGAGCGAGCTGCGCTACACTGTGGCGGCCATGAGTGTCATAGATGAAGTGCTGGTTGCAAACGAGATTTATGCGCGCACACACGAGTTGCGGCGGCTGACGCCGCGGCCAGAGCGGAAGCTTGCGGTGCTGACCTGTATGGATACGCGGCTCCAGATTGTCACACTGGGGTTGCAGGCCGGGGACGCGCACATCATCCGAAATGCGGGCGGGATCGTGACGGACGATTCCTTGCGATCCCTGCTGGTTTCGCATTATCTGTTGGGAACGGAAGAGTTCATGATCATCAACCATACGGATTGCGGGTTGATGCACACGTCCGAACAGGACTTGCGCACACGCATACAAAATCGCGCGGGGACCGCGGCGATCGCTCCGGCGTTTTTCTATGCGTTTCAGAATATTGAGGAGAATGTCCGTCATCAATTGGAGAAACTGCGCAGCCATCCGTGGGTGCCGCGGGAGGTTGCGGTTCGCGGCTTCGTCTACGATGTCAGCAGCGGCCTGTTGCGAGAGGTGAAGTGAACTAGACGGCGCCAGCGGCCTTGAAGGGGACAAAGCCGGTTTCGGCTAGGATTTACAGCAAGCTTGCGCTACCCTTTTAGACATCGAAGGCTGGATTCGATGAAACAAGGAGGCTTTCTAGATGAAGTATTTGGTTCGAATTCTTACGGTGAGCGCGCTGTTGACCTTCGCCGTACACGCACAGGATGTTGTTACCGCCGTTCATGGCACCGTCACCAAACTCGACTCCTCAACAAAGACGATGGTGGTCAAGACCAAGGATGGAAGCGAACAGACCGTGCATTTTGTGGATAAGACCACGGTATGGGGTGCGGATAAAACTGCCGCGGGCGCAAAGGACTCCTTCAAGGGACTTTCGGAGGGTTCCGAAGTTGTGGTGCACTACAGCGAAAAGGGTGGAGAGAAGACCGCGACGGAAGTCGACAAGGTAGGCAAGGACGGCCTGAAGTATATGGACGGCACGGTCACCAAAGTCGGCAAGGATGGGAAAACCATCGTTGTGAAGGCGGCTGACGGCACCGAACAGACGTTCACTGTGGCTGGCCATGATACCGCCGACGCTGCCAAGGACCTCGGCAAGGGCACGGATAAGGCGGGAAAGACGACAGTCTATTACACGGAAGAGGGCGGCAAGAAAGTGGCGCACTTCTTCGAAAAGTTTTAATCAGCTGAAATCGGACGGAGGCCGGCGGAATTTCCGTCGGCCTTTTTCTTTTTGTGGATTATCATGAGCCCCCCCAGGATTTGCAGGATCAGGAGCCTCCCTTGAGAAACAGCGCGATTTTACTGGTGCAGTGTCCGGACCGAAAGGGACTGGACGCGACGATCGCAGAATTTATTTACCGGTACGATGGCAACATTCTTCATTTCGAGCAGCACCAAGCGGGAGAAGAACGATACTACCTGGCGCGCGTGGAATGGGACCTGGAAGGTTTCCGGCTGAATCTGGACGAATTCGACGGGGCGTTCGGACCGATCGCGCACAAGTTTGGCATGAACTGGTGTATTCGGCTGGGCCATTACCGGCCGCGCGTGGCGATTTTTGTTTCGAAGTATGACCATTGCCTGGTGGATTTGCTCTACCGGCAGCGAAATGGCGAGATGGCCTGCGATTTCCCGCTGATTATCAGCAATCATCCGGATACAAAGCGGCACGCCGATTTTTATGGCGTCCCGTTTCACCTTATTCCTGTGACGAAAGAGAACAAACCGCAAGCGGAAGCGGAACAACTAAAGTTGCTGCAGGGCAACAAGATCGATCTGGTGGTGCTGGCGCGTTATATGCAGGTGCTGTCCTCGGAATTCATCCTGCACTATCCGCAGCCGATTATTAATATTCATCATTCGTTTTTGCCGGCGTTTGTAGGGGCCAAGCCACATCAGCAGGCATACGAGCGTGGGGTGAAACTAACGGGCGCGACGGCGCACTACGTTACGGAAGTTCTGGACGATGGTCCGATCATCGAACAGGGCGTGGTGCGGGTATCACATCGGGATTCGCTGGAGGACCTGGTGGAGAAGGGAAGGGATGTGGAGAAGGTCGTGCTATCGCGAGCGGTGCGGTGGCATATCGAGAATCGGATTTTGTTGTACGGGAATAAGACGATCATTTTTGAGTAATGAACACAAGAACGCACGCTTTCCAAAGAAAGAGGGATTCCTCGCTTCGCAGACTCCGTTCGGAATGACGGGATAGGTTGACAGACCGTCAGAGCGGCCACTCAGAATGCGAGCCATATAGGAACAAAGAACCTGGAGAGGCCGCCTCGGAGCACTACTAGTCGGCCGCTATTGAGTGGGCCAGGCCATGAGTTAAGTCTTTGTGAAGCAGGCGGTGGAAGAGGTGTTCGCCGGCTTCGCGGCGCACGGAGAGACGGCCGGCGACGTAGGCGCGGGAAGCAAGGCCGCGCTGCACGGAATCGCAGATGGCCATATCTTCGTCCTGTACCTTTTCACTGACGGCGATGCTATCGCGGTGCTGTTGCGCGGCAGCGGGGCTGACGTCTGCGAAGTAGTAGTCGAAGATCACGGCGCATTTATCGACGCCGAGGGGAAGCACGAGGTTGGTATCCATCACGCCGGAATAGGCGTTGATCATGAAATTCGGATAGACCCAAAGATAGAAAGCGTGACCCTGACGCGTGGCGCCGATAGCGGGGTCGGCAGCGCTGGAGGCATCGAGCGGGCTGGACTGGAGGCAGGAGCGCTCGTAATTCTCGATGGTGTACTTCGTGTACTCGACGACGCTGCTGAGTCCTTTGTGCGCATGGGGGACGTGATAGCCGCCATCGAGGTAATTGTCGACGTACACTTTCCAATTGCACTTAAGCGTGTAGATGCGGCGATCGAAATAGTGCAACTTTTCGGTGAGCCGCAGGGGCGCGACCAGCGAAGGCACTTTGCCGAGGAAGTCGGTCAGAGGAGCTGCCTTGCCGTCCAGATTTACGAAGATGAAATTCTCCCAGGTGTCCAAGCGGATGGGCAGGAGGCCGTTGTCTTTGCGGTCGAAATTGCAGACACCCTCGAACTCGACCATGCCTTTGATAGCGCCGTCGTTGCCGTAGGTCCAGCCATGATAAGGACAACGAAACTGCTTGGCGCAGCCCGCGGGTTGCGGCTCGACTGCGGCGGCGTGGTGCCGGCAGACATTGTAGAAGGCGCGGAGCTTGCCGTCTTCGCTGCGGACGATGAGCAGCGGTTCCTCGTTGACATCAATGGTGAAGAATTGGCCGGGCTCCTTGACTTGGTCGAGCCTTCCCACGACCTGCCAGTTGGCGGTGAAGACGCTATCACGTTCGAGTTGAGCGATGCGCGCATCAAAATACCAGGGGGCGGGAATGGTCCAGGCTTTTTCGAGAGGATCAGCCGGATTGTATAGGTTCAAGATTTCGCGGACGCTGCGCTCCATGAAAGACTCCGTAATCACCGTTTGACTGCGTGAGCTCATTCTCCTGCACTGGCAAGCAGACAGGCAAGTGCAAGCGATGGCGTGAGAACAGGAGGAGTCAGCTTGCGTGGGTCAAGGCGGTCAGCTACCATCCCGCCAGAACTGAAAATTGGAGAATGTTGAATCTTCGCTCATTTTTGCCAGGAGGTTAGCCATGAGCTTTGCAAAGAAAAATGCTCCCTATTGGTTGCTGCTACTTGGGGTGCTCCTCCTGCTAGTAGTTCGCGCGGGGGTAGTGCGCGTCCCGGAGCCCACTGTCCTGGGGGCGGAGAAGATTAATGTGCAAACGGCGAAGAATGCCGCTCCGGTAAGCCTTGGCGATTTCAGGAATGGCTTCGCGTCTGTTCTTGGGCCGGCGCTGCCGGCGGTGGTGAATATCTCGTCCACCAAAATCGTGAAATCGCAAAGGAATGTGCCGGATTTTTTCAATGATCCGATGTTCCGGCAGTTCTTCGGCAATCAGCCTCCTCCCGGGATGCCTCAAGGGCCGGAGTCGGAACGGGAGTTCGGCTTGGGTTCGGGTGTGATCGTGAATGCGGATGGATACATTCTGACGAACAGCCATGTGGTATCCGGCGCTTCGGACGTGGAAGTGTTCACGCCGGATCAGAAGAAATACAAGGCGAAGATTGTTGGCACCGATGCGCCCACGGATGTTGCGGTTCTGAAGATTGAGGCGACGGGACTGCCCACATTGGTGCTGGGAGACTCCTCGACACTGAAAGTTGGGGACATTGTTTTTGCGATCGGCCAGCCGTTTGGAATCGGCGAGACAGCCACAATGGGGATTGTCAGCGCCACGGGGCGCGGGCTGGGCGGGGCGATCGAGCGGTATGAGGACTTTATTCAGACTGACGCGGCGATCAATCCGGGCAATTCCGGCGGCGCGCTGATCGATTTGCGCGGCAACCTGATCGGCATCAATACCGCGATCCTTTCCGGCAACGGAGAGGGCGGGAATGAGGGCATTGGTTTCGCCATTCCCATCAACATGGCGCGGAACGTAATGGACCAGATCATAGCGCATGGGAAAGTGATCCGCGGTTTCCTCGGCGTGACGATCCAGAGTGTAGACCCGGACATGGCGAAGGCGTTCGGGTTGAGCCGTGGCGGTGGAGCGCTGGTGGGGGATGTCTCTCCGGATAGTCCTGCGGCGAAGGCGGGCGTACAGAGAGGGGATATAGTACTCGAGCTGAATGGCCAGGAGATCAAAGGACCGCAGGATTTGAGTGTGCGGGTCTCGCAAGCGGCGCCGGGGTCCGTGGCGCACCTGAAGATTTTCCGCAACGGACAGGCAAAGGATGTGGATGTGACGCTTGGAGAATTTCCTGAAAAGGTTGGTGCGGCAGGCGCCCAACCGGGCGAATCCGGGCCCGCGGGCCTGAAGGGAATTCAAGTGCAGAATCTGACGGCGGAGATCGCACGGCAGTTGCAGCTGCCGCCGTCAACGCAGGGTGTTGTGGTGTCCGAAGTAGATCCCTCCAGCGCGGCGGCCGCTGCTGGATTGCAGCGCGGCGATGTGATCCAGGAAGTGAATCGCAAGGCGGTTCACAACGTGGATCAGTATCGCGAAGCTTTGGCGGGAGCCGCGGAGAAGACCGTGCTTCTGCTTGTGAACCGCGCTGGGACGACACATTACTTGATTGTTCAGCCGCAGTAGGCGTGCGGGGCACCCAGCGGCGTTTTGAAAATTGTGAAAATGAAAGACAAGGTCAGTTGCGTGCGGGTTCGTCGTCGATCATGACGATGCTGCAAGGATCGTCTTTGGCGGCATGCTTCTTGCAGTTCTCCATGGCGTGTTTTTCCGCTTCCTTCGCAGTGCGCTGGCCGAAGTACTCGCCGTAGTGGCCGTCCGGTGAAGCCGCAAGAGCCTTGTGGGGTGCGCCGAGCAAGTAGTCGTGGAACGCATCGCGGGCTGGCCCAGTGAGGGAGGAAGGCGGGTCTTCGGCGGGTACCGAGATTGGCAGGAGCGTGTCTCGCAGCACAAGATTCTGGCCCTTCAAGAAATTGTCCACCATGGGCGTCCAGATCGGGATTCCTCGCAGAGAAAAGAGACCATGGCCATCCTCGCCAAACGGGGCAGCCGCGATGAATGTGGCTCTTCCCCCATTCTGCGTATACGCAGCATAGAAGCTTTGCGCGATTTGCGGCCCGAAGAAATGATCGTTCGCGGCATAGACCCACAGCATGGGAACTTTCGCATGCCTGCCAAACTCGCCGAAGGTACTGATCAGCAGTTCGGGATTGCATACGTGATCCGGGGCGTTGGATCCGCGTCCTCCGGCAAAGCTGATTGCCGCGACCATCCCGGGCGGGGGGTCGGCGGCGAGCCCCACCATTGCCAGGCCGCCGGTTGAAACGCCGACTCCGATCATGCGTGAGGCATCCACTTGGGGAAGGGTGGAAACATAGGCAGCAGCTTCGCGCAGGTCTTTTACGGACTCTTTTGTCGCCCCGACAAAATCCGGATTCCTGCTGCAAGCGTGGGCGTCCTCTTCGTAGCCTCCGCCGGAATCGCCGTAGCCGCGGCGCAACACAATTACCGCGGTCCATCCACGGCGTGCAAATTCTCGTGCCTGGGGGATGAGCCTTAGGGGAGTCATTTCGTCGCGATCGCTGGGCTCGCGGGGAGTGCCGTGGGTCAGCAAGGCTAACGGATGCGGGGCGGAGTCGTTCGGGCGGACCATCACGGCATCCAAACCTTTCTTGCCGGCCCCATGCGTGGGAAGGCGCATCTCCGTTATGACGATACCGTCTTGTGCATGCGCCACACCGGAGAGAACGGTCGTGGCCACCACCAGAAAGAACAATGCAAGAGTGCATGCTAGGGCAGGAGTGGTCTTCATCTCTGATCCTGGTCTGGAATCGGGGGAATTGTATGGGAAGGAATTGCGCTGGACAAAGAGATTTGTTTCCGCACCGGGAGCGAGAGCAGCGAATGAGAGCGCATGGAAGGTTGACGATTTTTTCGTTTTGCCCGGTGGTTGCGCTGGAATACGTTATCCACTATCGGAGTTATTTCGCGAGGGCATGGATGACGGAGACGATCACCATCGGACCCGCCAAGGCAGACGAAGCGAAGGCGATATCGGCGGTGCTGGCGCAGAACCGCGAAGACCGAGGGCTCTTTCAGGAATCAGCGGACGCGATTGGCCGAACGCTGGAAGATTTCCTCGTAGCCCACAACGCGAAGAGTGAAGTGCTCGGTTGCGCCGGGTTGCACCTGGACTCAGCGGTGCTGGCTGAGATTTATGCCGTGGCGGTGACGCCAGAATGTCAGGGAAAGGGCGTCGGACGACAATTGATGCAAGAGTGTCTGCGTCGCGCTAGGGAGAGAGGCGTCCGGCAATTGTGGCTGGCGACGATCAAGCCGGAGTACTTCGAACGGCATGGCTTTGGACGCATTTCCCGCTGGGAATTGCCCGCACGCGTGCTTCTGCGAAAACTACGCCAGACTTTCCACCAGCCTGGCAGACGATGGGTGCCGGCTCTGTTGGGCAGGCACACCTTTATGATGCGCGCGGTTACGACGGGGCCAAAGGGAGACTCCGCGAAGGGCAATCCTTGAGCTTCCTCGCCTTTCTCCTTGACAATCTAGGAGACGGCGACTAGCATCCCTCCTAGGTTATCTAGGAGAGTCCTTCATTGGATAAGCAACTCGAACTTCTGCAAGGCACGCTGGACATGCTGATTCTTAAGGCGGTCTCGCTTGGACCGCTGCACGGCTACGGCATTTTGCTCCGGATCCAGCAGGTTTCGAAGGATCGGCTGGAAATCCAGCAAGGGTCGCTGTATCCCGCATTGTACCGGCTAGAACATCAGGGATGGATCACCAGCGAGTGGGGCGAATCCGAAAATAATCGCAAGGCTAAGTACTATCGGCTGACGGCGACTGGCAAGCGGCGGCTGCAGACGGAAACGGAACAGTGGAATCGCATGGCGGAAGTCATTGCTGGAATTCTGAAAACGAGGCCGGAGGAACTGTGACGGTCCGGGCGCGCATACGCTCCTGGCTGTTCGCTGTTCTGCAGCGCTCGCGTGTGGAACACGATATGGATGCGGAGTTGAAGTTCCACATTCAGATGTATGCGGAGGATTTGGAACGCGGCGGCGTGAAACAAGAAGAGGCGTTGCGGCGGGCGCACATAGAGTTTGGGGCGGTCGAACGAATGAAGGAGGAGTGCAGGGAAGCGCGAGGTGTGAGCTTGCTGCAATCTCTGGTCCAGGACTTGCGCCTTGCGGCGCGGGTGCTGCGAAAATCGCCAGGATTTACTGCCGTAGCTGTGATCACACTTGCGCTAGGCATCGGGGCAAACGCAGCAATTTTCAGTGTGGTCGATGCGATTCTTCTTCGTCCGCTGCCATACCCGCAGCCCGCTCAATTGGTCCGCTTATGGGAGGATGCGCCGAGCCGCGGCTATTTCCGCAATGTGGTTAACCCGTACAACTTCATGGACTGGCAGGACAATTCGAAATCCTTTCAATCCATGGCGGCAATCACGGGCCAAATGACGAACCTGAGCGCCCAGGGACAACCGATTGCTGTGGCGGGCATGCAGGTGTCTCCGGAATTTTTCTCCGTTCTGGAGGTCCCGCCTTTTTTGGGGAGCACGTTTACTTCCGATGAAGGTTTTGCAGGCCACGATCAGGTGGTGATCCTCAGTTATGGGTTGTGGCAGAGGCAGTTTGGCAGGAATGCAGCGATCGTTGGCCAAAAGGTGGACGTCGATGGCGTGCCTCACACTGTGATTGGAGTGATGCCGCGAGGTTTTTCTTTTCCGAAGATGAAAGCGGAAGTGTGGACGCCGCTCCCTCTGGCGCGAACGGACGACTGGAAGGACGGACGGTATCTCACAGTAGTCGCGCGGCTAAAACCCGGCGTGACTCTCGAACAGGCACGCCAGGACATGCTAAGGGTTGGAAACCTTACGGCCGAGGCTCGACCCGAAAACAATAAGGGTTGGGGGGCTGAAGTGGTTCCCATGCTGGAGGACGCGACGCAAGGCGTCCGGCGGCCATTGTGGATACTGCTTGCGTGCGTTGGTTTTCTGCTGCTGATTGCGTGCTCCAACGTCGCCAACCTTCTGTTGATGCGGGGCGCCGGGCGGCTGCGCGAAATGGCGGTGCGCTCCGCACTGGGAGCCAGCCGCGTGAGACTCATCCAGCAATTGCTGGTCGAAAGTTTGCTGCTGGCGCTTGCTGGAATGGCTGCAGGGCTGACAGTCGCGCAGCTGGGATTGCACAGTTTGCTTGCGCTGATCCCACAAAACGCGCCGCTGCCTCGCAGCGAACCGATTACGATCGATGGCCCTGTGTTGTTGTTCAGTTTTTTCGCCGCGCTATTGACCTCCATCGTTTTCGGACTGGTTCCCGCGTTACGCTTGTCTCGCGTCGATCTGCAGGACGCGCTGAAACAAGGTTCTTCCCGTGGCGGCGTGGGAGGACATCAAGCGTTGCGGCGGTGTTTTGTGGTGGCGGAGGTGGCGCTGGCACTGCTGCTTTCCGTGGGAGCCGGACTGATGTTGCGCAGTTTCTCCCGGCTCATTGCCGTGGACCCGGGATTTCGAACGGAACATCTGCTGACGATGCACATCTGGACTTCTCCCTCTCACTACAGCGATGACCACAAGCGATCGGCGTATTTCGAGCGGATACTGACGGAGATCCGCAATTCTCCCGGAGTCCACGCCGCCGGCTCGACTCACTTTCTGCCCCTCACGGATAGCGTCTCCCGTTCCTGCTTCGCTCCTGGAGACGGACCTCCGCCTACACCTTCCGAATCTCCCAGTTCGCAATATCTGATTACAAGTCCCGGCTATTTTTCGGCGATGGGAATTCCATTGTTGAAAGGGCGAGACTTTGAGGCTCGAGACAGCTTCGACGCACCACAAGTCGCGATTGTCAACCATGCGTTCGTGGAGCGATACTTTCCAGAGCAAAACGTTGTCGGAAAGCAGTTATGGGTTTGTTGGACCTTCAAGAAGCCGGTCGACATTATTGGCATTGCCGCGGATGCCCGCCAGGCTGAGCTTCAAGCCACACCGGAGCCAACGATTTTTCTTTCGAACTCGCAGGTGCCGATGTATTTCGCCACACTGGTGGTAAGAGCCGAGGGCGACCCGAAGCAGATCGCGCGAGCGGCGGAAGAGGCGATTCACCGGGTGGATCCCGACCAGGCAGTCTCCGATGTCCGCAGTATGGAAGATGTGTTCTCGGATTCGGTTTCGAGCCCGCGCTTTGAGGCGGTGTTACTGGGAGTGTTTGCCGCGCTGGCGATCGCGTTGGCGATCATTGGCATTTACGGCGTCGTCTCTTATTCCGTGAGCCAGCGCACGAATGAAATCGGGATTCGCATGGCGATGGGGGCACGTTCTCCGGACATCGCGCGAATGGTACTGAGAGAGACACTGACGCTTGCCGGGATCGCGCTGTTGGTGGGATTCGGGTCTTCGGTGGCCCTGAGCCGTGTCCTGGAGTCGTTGTTGTTTGAAGTGAGACCCACGGATGCATTGACACTGCTTTCCGCAGGGTGCGCCATTGTGGCGGTTTCCGTACTGGCGTCTGTTTTGCCGGCGCGACGAGCGGCGAAAGTCGATCCGATGACGGCGCTTCGTTATGAGTAAGAGCGGTGGTGCGCCGGGATTTGACCTGGCGCGATAGATTCGAGTGCATATTCCAGCGACGACTGTGGTCGAAAGCGCGTATCATCTAAGCGCTTGGCAGCCGCACTATTCCCGATCCACCTGATTTTGAGGAGTCTCCTTCTTGCCCGAAGCGCCGGTTCCCTCTACGAATGAGAAAACGCAAAACGAGCAATCCGGCAATTCTCTGCAGGGCCAAGGCGCGGGGCTAGCTGAAAGCCGGCGTCGCGGTTGGAGTCGCGAGGATCGGAAGAACCTGGCGGTTTGGGCTCTCGTTGGATTCTTGGTGCCCGCGCTTGCACTTCTTGGCCTGTATGCCCTATTCGGTGAGTCTGGTTCTGCGTTCACGCTCCATCGGGAATTGCCGACGAAACTAATCGCAGCCTTTTTCATGGTGCTAGCCACGTGGGTGGTGTCACGACGCGAGAAGAGGCCACTGGACGACTACGGGATTCCGCCGCGCCAGGCGTTTGGACTGCGATTCTGGGAAGGCGCCTTCTGGGGATTCGGCATGCTTTCGGCGATTCTCTACCTGCTGCACGTCGCAGGATACTTTCGCATTGATTCGGTAGCGCTGACGAGAACCGCCGCCATTCGATACGCGCTTGGCTGGGGATTGGCCTTTCTTGCCGTTTCCATCAGCGAGGAGTTTGCCTTTCGCAGCTACCTTTTGGTCGTTGCGGCGAGGCGTATCCGGTTCTGGCGGGCGGCCATTGCTCTCTCGCTTGGATTTGCAGCGGCGCATATTCCGAACCCGGGAGAAAATGTCATAGGCATATTGCAGGTGTTCGTGATCGGCATGCTGTTCTGCTTCACGATCCGGCGGACGGGAAGTCTCTGGTTTGCCCTGGGGTTTCATGCAGCGTGGGATTGGGCGGAAACCTATTTCTATGGAACACCCGACAGCGGGCTGCTGGGGGTTGGACGTCTGTTGAACAGTTCGGTCGGGGGGCCGGATTGGCTAACGGGAGGATCGGCGGGGCCGGAGGGCAGTGTGATCGGCCTATTGGTGTTATTGGCTTGTGCGGTTCTGATTCACTACCGGTTTCCAAGAGTGCGTTTTCCGGATCGGCCGGTTTAGCTGGGTTCTTGGCTTGATGGGATCGAAGAGAACCCCTAGACCCGCATCTCTTGGACGATGAGCCTGTGGTAAACAACAGAGATTGCGAGTGACGGCCTACCATGAAGGTGCATCGAACTGGCCAGCCCAGAGCGTCTGGGTTAACACATCAAGAGAGGTGCTGCATGACGGCTTACTATGGCGGTAAAGAGTTGGCGGAGTCCTTTCGTAACGTGCGGAAGAACACGCTGCAGGTTGCCGAGGATATTCCGGAGGCCAGCTACGGATTCATTGCAGCGCCAGAGGTGCGCTCGGTGGCGCACATGCTGACTCACGTGGCGATTTCCACGCGGATTTGGGAAGAGATACACAAAAAGCGATTGACGACTCTGGAAGGCTTCGATTTCCTTGGCGCCATTGACCGGTTCCAAGCCGAGGAAGCCAGACCAAGGTCGAAAGCGGAGATCGTGAGCCTGCTGAAAACGGAAGGCGAGCAGTTTGCCGCATGGCTAGAGAATGTCACGCCGGAGTTCCTCGCGGAAAGGATCACCGAGCCGGACGGCAAAACCACCAAAACGCGGTTCGAAGGGCTGCTCAGTGCGAAAGAACACGAGATGCACCACCGCGCACAATTGATGTTGATCGAGCGCCAGCTCGGTATCGTGCCTCATCTGACAAGGCAGTTCCAGCAGCGCGTGACGCAAATGAAGGCTGCGCGCGCTTGAGCGGTTCCGTCCGGGGACGCGAATACGGAGATTTGCGTTCCCGGCGGTACGGTTGAAGAATGCCCGCACGCAAAAGGCGCGAGCGGCCGCTACACGACTTTGTAAAGGATCGAATATGAAGCTGTGGCGTAGGTCCTGCCTGAGTTCCAGGGCGACGTGGGGCATTGGTGCGCTCAATTTTTTACTTGGTTGCGCATGCTCGCCGGTGGTGAGGGCGCAGTCGTGTGGGGCACAGGGCGTAGCGGTACAGGTGCTTGGCTCCGGCGGGCCGGAACTGCAGGATAAGCGCGCTTCGAGCAGCTATCTCGTGTGGGAAGACGGCAAGGCACGCGTGCTGGTGGATGCCGGCGGTGGAAGCGCGCTTCGGTTTGGCGAGAGCGGGGCGCAGATGTCGCAACTCGACGTGCTGTTGTTCTCGCACCTCCACGTCGACCACAGTGGAGACTTTTCCGCGTTGATCAAGTCGTCGTGGTTCGAAGATCGCTCGCGGCCTCTGCCGATTTACGGCCCGCCTGGGAACGATTTCATGCCGTCGACAACGGAGTTTGTCTCCGATCTGTTTGGGGAGAAGCAAGGGGCTTACCGGTATCTCAGCGAGTTGCTGGCGGCGGACGAAGAGGGCAGCTACAAAATGCAGCCGCACAATGTGGTGGTGGATTCGACTCCGGCGCCTGTATTCCGAAGCGGGGATCTTGCCGTGTCCGCCGTGCGCGTGATTCACGGCGCGGTTCCGGTGCTGGCGTGGCGCGCGGAGATTGGAAACAAGTCGGTGGTGTTCAGCGGCGACACGAACGGCGATGGCGAGGGGCTGGTGCGATTGGCAAAGGACGCGGATCTGTTCATTGCGCATAACGCCGTGCCCGAAGGAGCCCAAGGAGTCGAGCGGCGGCTGCACATGCCGCCATCCGTGATCGGGCAGATCGCAGCGGATGCGCACGTGAAGAGTCTGGTTCTGTCTCATCGCATGCTGCGGACCTTGGGAAAAGAAGAGCAGACGAAAGCGGAGATCAGGAAACGATATTCGGGGCCGCTTGCGTTTGCGAATGATCTGGATTGCTTCGCCCTGAAATAAATCCGCTTTTGCAGTTCCTTCCTCCCGTCAGTTGTCAAAGGTTATCGTTTTTCTGGTGGCCGTCATCTCATAAGCCGAAGAGAAGGCGGGGCAACTAAGGAGACGAGGATGTTTGCCGTCATGGGAATCACGGGCAAGGTTGGGGTTGGGACGTGGCGTCGGCCAAGAGCGGGCGAATCCCGAGTTTTCTGCAGCCTTTGGACAAACCCGTGCGCATGGTCGCTACGGAGGATATCGGACGAGTGGCGGCGGAACTTCTTCAGAAAACGTGGAGCGGCCACAGGACTGTCGAGTTGGAGGGACCGCGACCTGTGACGCCGAATGAGATAGGCGCCACGTTTGCGAGACTGCTAGGGCATTCCGTGAAAGTGGAAGCCGTCCCGCGAGAGACCTGGGAGTCGCTGTTCAAGTCACAAGGCATGAAAAACCCGACTCCTCGTATCCAGATGCTCGATGGTTTCAATGAAGGCTGGCTCGAGTTTGAGGGTAGTCCTCAAAAGGGAAGGTTGGGCTGGAAAGTGTTCTGAGGGCGCTGATCGAACGGCAAAACTAGAGCTGTTCGTGGTGGATCTGATATGCCGCGGCGGCCAAAGCCGCCGCTCCCCTGACTGAAGTCGGGGGCTTCCACAAATAAGGCCAAGGGCTTTCGAGTGACGTGGGTCACTGCCGACTTGGGCTGGGCTCCCTAAATTCCCAAACGCCCTTCTGCCGGCTCCACGAAGCTGGTGGGAGGTGCAAGTGGGGGCTGCGAACCGCTGCCAGAGCACAGACGGAACACAGCCCCCCTTCCTTTTCGGTTTAATTGGTAAGAGGGAGAACCCGCCTTTCGGCAGAACTCTCCCAGTTATGACAGATTCCCCAAATCCCGGAAAAAAGTTCCGGAAATCTCAAGAAATATCGAAGAGGGAAAACCAGTACTGAACAGATTGCAGAACAAAACCGCAAAGGATAAGGGCGATGCCAAAAGCACCCAGCCGCCGCTCGGGAAGGTTCTCCGCGTAGTACTCGATATACGGGTTCAAGGCTTGACCGACGCCGGTGACAATGCCGGTCACCAGCCCCACTCGGATGGCAAAGAGCCAGGCGTGCTCCACGTGATGGACAAGGGCGCTGCAGATCAGGGCCGTGGCGAGGTAACCCAAAGTGCGCGTTACGGTTCCCCAGAATTGGCGGCGCGTGAAGCGCGGGCGCCTGGAAGCCTCGTAATCGATGGCCGGCCGCATGCCCCGAGAATAGGCAAAGATCTGCCCCAATGTGACCAGGATGGCAAAGGTTAGCGCGTACCAAAGGCCCAAAGTGCGATAGAGTCCCGCTCCAAAGGCCAAACCGCGGATGCCCCCAAAGAAGCCCTCCATAAACAACGAGTGATGATCCAAGCCGCGCGCAGCGCGATTGAGCTCAATCGAGGTGGTGACTCCTGTGGCGATGCCGCTAGCGAGGCCGAAGAAGAGTCCAAGCCCAAGCCCGTAGCCGATACCGAAGATTAGGGAATAGGTTACCGCGCGGGTAAGCAACCGCAGGGGACCGTGTTTCCCACCGAGAAGATCGTAGGCCAAATAGAGGGTGCCCAGGACATCGAAACACGTTCCGGCAATGCTGATGGCGGCCACCACATGATGGTTCATGCGGCGATTATATAGGCCAAGTTTCCGGCTTTCTTCGTATTTTGGACAGAGGAGAGATTCCTCCCTTCGGCCGGAAAGACGAAGTCATTTGCTATTGGGGTGCGGGGACGACGACGGCAGGGCGAGACTTGAAGAGGGAACTGGCAAGTCGATAGAGGAGAAGCACGGAGAGGATCGCGCCGTACATCAGCGGCAATCGGTGATCGGATTTGACCAGCCAGTAGTAGTGAACGACACCGCAGAGCGCGCTGACATAGACCAAACGGTGCAGGGCCTGCCAGCGCCTGCCACCGAGGCGCCGGATCCAACCCTTGGTGGAAGTCAGGGCGAGAGGTATGAGCAGGACGAAGCCGAGGAAGCCGACTGTAATGAACGGACGCTTGGCGACGTCTTTCCACATGCCGCCGAGATCGAAGGCCTGGTCCGGGCCAATGTAAGTGAGGAAGTGCAAACAGACATAGGCGAACGCGAAGAGGCCGAGCATGCGGCGGAAGCGGATAAGGTCGGGGAGATTCAGGAGCTTGCGCAGCGGCGTGACAGCCAGTGTGACCAGGAGGAGGCGCAGCGTCCAATCCCCAGTGAAGTGCTGGATAAATTCGACGGGGTTGGCGGTGAGCGCGCCGTGATACGCGCGCCAGCCAAGATAGCCAAGCGGCGAAAGGCAAAGCAAAAAGACGGCGGCCTTGGACCAGCGGCTCAGGAGGATCTGGCGTAGGGCTTCGCGCACGTCAGTAATTTTTCTTCAGGTCCATGCCCGCGTAAAGACCGGCGACCTGGTCGGCGTAGCCGTTGAACATGAGGGTTTTACGGCGGAGGATTTCGCCCAGTCGGCGTTCCGTGGCCTGGCTCCAGCGGGGATGATCCACGTTGGGATTCACATTGGAATAGAAGCCATATTCGTTGGGGGCATAGCGATTCCACGTGGTGGGTGGTTCGCCCTTGACCAGCCGGATTTTGACGATGGACTTGATGCTCTTGAAGCCGTACTTCCAGGGAATCACGAGCCGGACAGGCGCGCCATCCTGATTGGGCAAGGTTTCGCCGTACATGCCGACGCACAGAAGTGTAAGCGGGTGCATGGCTTCATCGAGGCGAAGGCCCTCGACGTAGGGCAGCTCGATGCCGGAATGCTCACCCCAGGGCATTTGGCCGCGATCATAGTAAGACTGAAAGGCCACGTACTTGGCTTTATCCGTGGGCTGGGCGAGTTTCAGAATTGTGTTCAGCGAATAGCCGATCCAGGGAACGACGATAGACCACCCCTCCACACAGCGATGGCGGTAGATTCGCTCCTCCAGCGGGGCCAGCTTAAGAATGTCGTCCATGCTGTATTTGCCGGGCTTGGCCACTTCGCCTTCGACGGAAACGGTCCACGGTGATGTGCGGAAATTGCCGGCGTTGCGAGAGGGATCGCTCTTGTCCGTGCCGAACTCGTAAAAATTGTTGTAGTGCGTGACGTCCTCGAAGGAGTTCATCTTTTCCGTGGTGCTGAACGGACTCTTTACCGTGACGTTGAGCTTGGTACCGGCGTTGACGGCAGCGGGAGGATAAACGAGGCGAGAGATGGCCTTGCCACCGGCAAAGGCGACTCCGGCAATGCCCATGGCGCGCAGGATCTGCCTGCGATTGAAATAGACCGACTTTGGCGTGATGTCCGCCTCAGTCAGGTCGCCAAATTGATGCATGATGAATCGCCTCCCAGCTTGCCGCGGTCTTTCAGCCGCACACATGTGAGTCTGGGTGCCGCCAGAAGTTACACTATCAGGCTACACTTAATTGGATGCAGCGGAACAAGTTAGGGATGAGTGGCGGCGAAGAGGCAACGAGTGGCGGAAGCTGTGTGCCGAACGCCAGGCTTCAACAGGCTTAGCCGGATTCAACTTGACTTTCCCTGCAGACCCGTACATCTTAGTGGGCTTTGTCCCTTGCGGCAGGTCACTCCGTAGGAGGGTGCGGCAGACTCGGTCTATGACGACGGTTCGACTGTGTTTTCACGATCGCTGTTTCGATGGAGCGGCTTCGGCGGCGTTGTTCTACCGGTTTTACCGGGAGAAATTCGACGCCAAGGCCGAATTCCACTTGAGTGGAATGACCCACAAGGCAAAACACCCGTGGGAAGACGCGCTCTTTGACGGCGACGAAAATGTCATTGTCGATTTCAAGTATTCGAATTCGCCCAAAGTGACCTGGTGGTTCGACCATCACCAGAGCGCGTTTCTGACTGCCGCCGACGCGGAATACTTCAAGAGATTTCCCGGCAAACATATGTACTACGAGCCGGACTACAAATCCTGCACAAAACTGATTGCGACGGTGACCCAGAAAAAATTCGGGTTCGACACCAGGCCGATGGAGGATTTGATCCACTGGGGAGACATCATCGACGGCGCGCAGTTCCCGACGCCACAATCCGCGACGGAACTGACCGAACCCGCGACACAACTGGCGCTGGTGATTGAGGCGGCTCCGGAGAACGGAATTCCCGCACAGATCATTCCGGAACTGGCGTATCGTCCGCTGGCGGAGATGGTAAAGCTGCCGATCGTGGCGAAGTATTTGGGGCCCTTGTTGGAGCGCCACCGCAAATCGATTGAGATTTTGCGGGAGCGGTGTGAGTCGAAGGACGGCGTGATCTTCTTCGATGTGAGCGACCTGGACCTGGAAGGCTACAACAAGTTTATTCCGTACCTGTTGCATCCGGAGGGCGTTTACTCCGTGAGCGTGAGCGCTTCGCCGGTGCGCGCGAAAGTGTCGCTCGGGACAAACCCGTGGAACCAGGCAACGGCGGACAAGAATCTGGCCTCGCTTGCCGAACAGTACGGCGGGGGAGGGCACCAGCGTGTCTCCGCGATCTCGTTTGATCCGAATGATCTGGAACGCGCAAGGAAAGTGGCGCGCGATCTGGCGGCCGTGCTTCGCGCAAAGTAAGCTGGCGCCTTCCCTCAAGGAAGACTCGTAAGCCCGCAGGCGTGTCGACAGAAAAATCGGAACTGTGTAAAATAAAGAATTGCCCGTGGACCGGTAGCTCAATGGTAGAGCAGTTGACTCTTAATCAACGGGTTGGAGGTTCGAGTCCTCCCCGGTTCACCAAACATCTCCCTTAAATCCAGAAGATTAACGACTCGTAGCGGATTCAGGCTGGCCAGCCACCTACATCAGGAACTTGAGGCGCATGATTTTGGGGTTCGAGCTGCGCGCTTGTTTTTGAGGAATCGCTGCCGGTAATCGGCAAAGGATTCCTCGGCTGCCAATTCTTCCAAAAGCTGCATCCGGTGGGCGGGCGCTAATTTTCGTCTAAGAATCGCATTCCGCTTTCGGGCAAGGGCAGGGTGGCGGGAAGATTCCGTGGAACTTTCGCGGACGGGAAATTGGCCATTGAATGCGAAATGCACATCATGTCCCATTTCCACACTTCAACAACTGGACAACGCACCCCGCCTCGCCTACAGTGAACACCAGCAGCCCGTTCATGCCTGGAAAACCAGAGCTGGCGAAATAGCGGCGGCCCAAAGATACGATGAGCAGAAGAAAAGAATTCCCGCGCCAGGTTCAAGACCAGGTCCTAATAAACTCGAGACGCAGATGCGCTCTATGCTTCGGCCTCAAAGGCGATCTCGCCGTCAAGCCAGGCCAAGTCGCCCACATCGGAGATCCAAAAGATTCGACACTCGAGAATGCCGTTTTCTTATGCCTCGAGCACCACGATGAGTACGACAGTAAGACCAGCCAGGCGAAGGCACTGACGCCCAAAGAACTTAAATGGTACCGCGACCAACTTTACGGCTTCGTGGAAAAAGACGGCGCGTGGATCAATGCAAGTGGGGCACCGCACAAGCAAAGGATTAGCAAGGGTCACCTGATCGACGTCTCCCTCGACGTGTATGATCGCCGGATACTGACCTATCGGACCACAATGCAGTTCATTCGGACCGTGACGAAGGACCTGAACCCAAGCCTCAACGACATTTTTCAGTTTTCCACAGATACAGACGAAGCGATCTTCCTGTTCGACGACACTATCGCTAACTACCTGGCAGAGATCATCAACCGGGCGCTCCGCCTCCACACGCTTGGGTGGCTCCGCAAGCGAATGGAAAACGATCCAGCACCGCAGAATTTTCTGCATGTCGCGAACGAACAAGCTACGCTTTTCGAATGGTTCTCAAACCAGCCCCAAGCGGTACGCGCTCGATTCATTCCGTTTCTCCGGCTCTCGAGAAGCACAGGCAAGAAAACCTGACCTTCCAGGTGCGCACGTTGGAGTCGTGATCACTCCTTTGGCCACCGCTCGTCGATCTTGTCCATAATCTGGACGACTTGGTCGATTCGCTTCCTTCTCAAAGACACTCAACCAGTGTTTTTTCCCCATTCTTTCCGTGGCGTCGGTGTCGATTAGGTCGATGATTTTCCTCGCGGAGAGGAGCGTCGAGGGTGGCCTATCCTTTGCAGTTTTTGCAAAGGGTGGGCAACTCTTCTCCTCCGTCCATGCCGGGCATTCTTTCTCTCCATCGATCTTCTCTCTATTTCCACAGCGCTTTGCCCTTGCGCAATGAGACCAGCTGCTCCAGGGCAAATCTGTGGGCCGCAGCACCACGTAGATCAGGAACTTGACGCGCGTGATTTTGGGGTTCGAGCTGCGCGCTTGTTTTTGACGAGTCGCTGCCGGTAATCGGCAAAGGACTCCTCGGCTGCCAATTCTTCCAAAAGCTGCATCCGGTGGGCGGGCGCCAATCTTCGTTTCAGAATCGCATTTCGCTTTTGGGCAAGGGTCTTCAGCCAGGGCCCATATTCGTGGCCGAAGATGTTTTCGAACTGTTTCCTGAGCCGCTTGGCCAACGACGGGCTGGCGCCTCCCGTTGAGATCGCGATCTGCAGGTCGCCACGCTGCAGCACCGCCGGATAATAGAAGTCGCAGAGCTCCGGGACGTCCACAATGTTGCACAAAATTCCGCGCTTCCTCGCCTGCCTGAATATGGCTTGGTGCGCGCGGCTGGACGATGTCGCGGCCACAACCAGAAACACGCCCTTCAGGTCCGTGGCCCGGAACTTGCGCTTTTTCCAATGAAGCTGTCCCTGTCGATGCCAGGCGGCAATTCGTGGCGTGACCTCCGGGGACACTAGCGTGATCCTGGCGCCGGTAGACAGAAGTCCGGCGACTTTCCCTTCGCTGATTTTTCCACCACCCACCACCAGACAGTGGCGTCCGCGCAACTTCAGAAATAGAGGAAACAATCGCATCCTTGCACATCCTCGCATGGCTCCTTCCCGCCGCCGACAACATTTTTCGGCCGCGAGCCACTGCGGCTCGCGTGGACCCGCATCATCACTTTTTTTGATCGCGAGAACGGAAATTTCAATGGATTTGGCCGGATTCCCTGATGCTACGCTTTGAAAAAGGATTCTCTACGTATGCGAAATCTCGGATTGCCAGGGAAAGTCTATTTGACGGGCGCGGGTCCAGGATCGGCCAAACTGCTGACATTGCGCGCCATGGAAGTTTTGAAAAACGCCGATATCGTTTTCCATGACGATCTGGTTTCCACAGAGGTTTTGGCGCTGATTCCCGCTCACGTCGCGGTCCATAACGTGGGGAAGCGTTGCGGTCCCAAGAAGATTTCCCAGGAGGAGATTCAGCAGCGCCTAATCCGCGCCGCTCGCAGCGGACAATCCGTTGTGCGCCTGAAAGGAGGCGATCCCCTTATTTTCGGGCGCGCTCAGGAAGAAATTGCCGCCCTGCGCAAGGCGGCGATTCCTTTCGAAATTGTGCCGGGCGTGACCGCGGCCTGTGCCGCTGCCGCGGCTGCGGAGATTTCATTGACGGACCGCAGAGGCGCCTCAAAGCTCGTATTCATTAGCAACCACCGGTGTGCGCAGAAGGACGCGCGAAATTGGAACGCAGCTCTGATGGACTCGACGCTGGTTTTCTATATGCCTGGGAGACAATTGGAGTCCCTGCAGGGGGATCTGCTTGCGAATGGGCTGGATGCTGATGTGCCGTGCTTGATCATCAGTCGCGCAACGCTTGCAACCCAGAAGGTCATCCACACGACGATTGGCGGTCTCGCCAGCGCGCCTCGCGAGGAGGCGCCCAGTCTGTTGGTCGTCGGATTGACGTGCAGTGAAGCGCGAGCAGACTTGCACGCCGCCAGTAAGCCGCACCGGGAGCAAAGAGGAGCACAGGAAGAGACCATTCTGGACCTTGAGCCAAGGGCGGAATTGCTCTCGAACTGATTAGTTCCTGTTCTTCAGGCTGAGAATCTCCGCCGATCTTTCGGCGGCTTCTTTCACCAGGATGCCCATTTTGGGATGGCTGGGCTCCAGATCCACGCGAATTCCAAATCCATGCAAGGTTTCGGAGGTCGAAGGCCCGATCGAGGCCACCATCACCTTGGCCATGCCGCTGAGCACGAGTTCACGGCAATCCATCTCCTCTGCAACTTGAAACAGATGAACTACCTGCATGCCGGTCGTGAAGAGGACGGCGTCCACTTTGCTGTCGGCTAGAGAGCGCACCGCCTCTCGAAGCGGCGCCGTATCCTCCGGCAGCGCCCACTGGTATACGGCAATAGCCTGGACATTCGCGCCACGTTCTCTCAATGCTTCAAGAAATTCGGGGTTTGCCGCGCCGTATTCCTGGACGGCGATCCGTTGTCCCAGTAAACCGCCCGGCGCCTCCTCCAGGCTGCGGAGCAGTTCGCGCCAGGTGCATGGCTCAGGCGCGACCACCGCAACGGGAACGCTCCACTCGCGGAGCACAGCCTGAGGTTTTGGACCCCGTGCGGCCACCTTGACTCTGCGCAAGGCCTGCAGAAAATCCTCCGCCAACTGCGCTTCGGTGATTACTTTCAGGAGGGCGCGCGCCCCGGTCCCCGTCAGGAAAACCACCTGGTCAAGACTGCCGCTAATCAGATCGTGAGTGAAACGGATTGGGGCTTCGTTTTCGGCGAGCGGTACCTCGCGGACTGCGGGTGCCGACAGTGGCAGTCCGCCGTAGGTTTCAATCAAGTGTGCGAGTTCCGTCGATCGGCGGCTTTCCAGCGAAAGCACTCGCCGCCCTTCAAAGTTCCTGGCGGGCACCATCATTTTCCCCAGTGTTTGATGGCGGCAGCTCCTGAATCCCAAGCGTTGCGTCCTCGGCTTCGCCGCCACTCTTGCGACGCTGAGAAGCCACAATCGGTTTACGGTGCACCCAACGCAAAGGCCGGTCGCGGTGCTCGCAAACGATGGTTCGAGATTCCCCTGCAGCGTCGTCCGGAAGTTCGATGCACACAACACCGTCTTCGATACGTGCCGGGTATCTCGTCAGGCAAGCGTCGGACTCCGGATGATTGGGGCTTGTCCCGTCGGCCAGGCTGAACTTCCAGGCATGGAGCGGGCACACGACTGTCGTTCCGCTAACGATTCCATCCGCCAGCGGCCCTCCGCGATGGGGACAACGGTTCTCCGCGGCAAAGAAGCCCTCCTGAGAATGGAAAATAGCGATCTGCCTCCCGGCAATTTCCACGCACCTGCCCTCCCGTAGGGGAATACTCTCGCAAGGCGTGACTCGTACCCATTTTGTTTCCGACGCGTTCATCGAAGATTCTCCAGCGGCTCAATATTCACGAACTGTGTCGGATTCCGAGGCATATCGCCTTCAAGCCACGCATCCCGCGAATGCTCTTTGGATTTCCGCAGCCGGCTTCTGAGTCCCTGTTGTACCGCCATCGGCGCATAGATGGTCTCCCGGCGGACACGTTCGATGCCGACCCGTTCCGCAAAGTCATAGGTGCGTTCCAGGTAGTTGGCGTTTTCCCGGTAATACTGGAAGAACAGAGCGGCCGCCTGCAGCGCCTCCTCCGTCGATTCCACGGTGACCAACAGGTCCGCCTTGCGTACCTTCTTCCCCGCGGCGCCGCCGATCACCACTTGCCAGCTACCTTCCTGGCCTACCAATCCAATATCTTTCACCGTGGCCTCCGCGCAGTTCCGTGGACAACCCACGACGCCCATTTTCAACTTGTGCGGTGTGGCAAGGTTTTCGAAACGCCGCTCCAGTTCTACCCCGGCTGCAATCGAATCCTGAACCCCGAAGCGGCAGAAGTCCGTCCCCACGCATGTCTTCACCATGCGCACGCCTTTTGTGTAAGCCTGACCCGAAGGCATACCCAAGTCCGCCCAGATCTTCGGCAAGTCGCTCTTGCTCACTCCTAACAGGTCGATACGCTGGCTGCCCGTGATTTTCACCATGCGCACGTTGTATTTCTCCGCCACATTGGCGATTTGACGCAGTTCTTCCGGAGATGTGACGCCGCCGCGAATACGCGGAACAACGGAAAACGTGCAGTCTTTCTGGATATTTGCGTGTACACGGTCATTGATGAAACGCGCGGATCGATCTTCCTCGTGTTCTCCGCACCACACCATGTCCAGCATGTAGCTCAACGCGGGCTTACAGATTTCGCAGCCAACGCCATTTCCGTAAACGTCCAGCACCTGCTGAACGGAACGCAGCCGTTGGCTTCGCGCGATCTCTCTCAGCTGGGACTCGCTCAATGGAACGCACTTGCAAAGTGCGTGCTTCTCCTCCTCTTCGAACTGCGGGGCCACGGCTTTCAGAAGGCTTTGACAGAGGTCGGTGCAGCTTCCGCAGCCGGTGGAGGCGCGCGTACATTCCTTCAATTGCGACAGTGTTGTCAGTCCTCGTTCGCGGATCGCCTGAACGATCGCTCCTTTGGAAACGCCGTGGCAACCGCAGATCACTTTGGTGTCTGGGAATTGCGCCACGCCCAGGCCGGTGTCTGGCGAGGGTTCGGGGAATAACAGTTGGCGCCGCTGGTGGCGCAGATCGGCTTTGTTCTGCAACCACTCCATGTAGCGGTGACTGTCGCCCGTTTCGCCCACGAGGATGGCGCCCACCAAACGGTTTTCGCGCAAAATCAGTTTCTTGTAGATGCCGAGCGCGGGATCCTCATACCGGACCACATCGTTTCCCGGCGTGGTCTCACTGAAATCTCCAGCGGAAAACACGTCGACGCCCATGATCTTGAGTTTCGCTGCCGGCACGGTGCCTTCATAGCGTGGGCCTTTGTTCCCAGTGATCGTTGCTGCCAGAACTTTGCCCTGCTCCAGCAAGGGAGCGACCAGGCCGTAACACAGGCCGTTGTGCTCGACGCATTCCCCGACAGCAAAAATGTCGGGTTGTGAAGTCTCCAGGAAGTCGTTTACGACGATTCCGCGGTTGACTGTCAATCCCGCTTTTCGCCCCAACTCAACGTTCGGCCTGATGCCGGCGGCGATGACCACGAAATCGGCGGGCAGTTCCTCGCCATTCTTGAATCGCACACCCTCGGCCTTGTCCTCTCCAACGATCGCCGCAGTGTTGTGGCTCAGCAGCACTTTGACGTCGAGGCATTCCATCTTCGCTTTCAAGTAGCCGCCACCGATGGAATCGAGTTGCCGCTCCATCAGTGTGTCCATCAGGTGCACAACTGTGACCTCGCAACCTTGCACCTGCAGACCGCGTGCCGCTTCGAGGCCCAGCAAGCCGCCGCCGATGACCACGGCCCGCGCTCCTTTGTGAGCGCGATCCAGGAGCGCGCGTGTGTCGTCCAGATTCCGGAACACGTACACGCCCTGCTTCTTCGTTCCTTCCATGGGGGGAATCAGGGGAGAGCTTCCCGTGGCCAACAGGAGCTTGTCGAAGGGAGTGACGCTGCCGTCGTCCCCGGTTACGGTTTTGTGAACGGAATCAACATCTGTGATGCGAACGCCCAAGCGCAGGTGAATTCCGTTTTCCTGATACCATTCCAGGCTGTTGAGGACGATCTCCTCGGCTGATTTTTCGCCCGCCAGGACGGCCGAAAGCAAAATGCGGTTGTAATTGACATGAGTTTCGTCGCCGAAAACGGTGATTTCAAAACGTGATGCGTGCTTGAGGATCTGCTCCACGCACGCGGTGCCCGCCATGCCGTTACCGATGACGACTAGTCGTTCCATCCTTCTCCCTCTTCTATTGCCGCCGGGAAGAGCTAGTCCCCCGTAGTCGCATGCCCCAGAACAGGCTCACTTGGCGTCTCCCGTTCTGTGCGTACAACCACTGCGGCGGGTTTCCTGGGTTGAAAAGTCAGATAGAGCGCGAGTCCTGTCAGTAGAACTCCGGCAACAATGTTTCCCAGCGTCACCGGTATCTGGTTCCAAAGCCACCACTGCTTTAGGGAAACGGGCGCGCCAAAGAGTTTGCCGGCGGGAATCACGAACATATTCACGATCGAGTGTTCGTACCCCTGCGCAAAGAAGGTGAGGATGGGAAGCCACATGGCGACGATCTTGCCTATCGTGGAGCGTGAAACCATGGCGAGCACCGCACCCAGCGTGACCATCCAGTTGCAAAGAACGCCCTTGATGAAAGCGCTCTCCCACCCGCGGACTCCAAGGGCCATGTACCCTAATGTCTTTTTCTGAGCCGCAGCCTTGAACAACTCGCCCAGGTTGCCGCTGCTTCCCGTGTTGAAGTTGGTTACGGCAAGGTAGAAAAGCAGCGCGTAAAAGAGGCTTCCCGCCAGGTTACCGACATACACCCACGTCCAGTTCCGCAACATCTTGCCGAACGTCAGTCGGCCTGCCGCGTAGCCCACGGGCAACAACGCAAAGTTCCCGGTAGCCAGCTCCAATCCCAGCAGTACCAACATCACGAATCCCACGGGGAACAGGATCGCCCCAACGATGGGAGCCATTCCCTGGGCTGTCACGACAAAAGCAAGCGAGGTGGCGTAGGAAAGCAGGGCGCCCGCCAGGAAGCCCCGAATCAGCAGGTCGCGGGCTGGCAGGGCTGCCTTCTTTTCAGCGGCGGAAAGCCCAAGCTGAATCAACTCCTGAGGGGCCACATGGTCCATCGGCGTCCTCCCCGTCCAAAGTCCAACTATCGTGCAAGACACTCATAGAAGGACGCAAACGCATCATTTCAATGCCTCCCATCGATAAAACTGAAGGACGGAGGGACTCAAACAGAAAGATTTGCGTCCGTCTGGCAGCCAGTGCGCTCCAAAAGGAGCGCGAAAGCTACAGGGCTGGTAAATGGCGCTTCCCCTGTGCTTCGTGTATTCCTGGGGATGGTTGCACTGACATGTAGATGAGGGCACACTGGAGCCAAGCAGTTTGTTCTCAATCGGACATATGGACGTTTCCCCCCGCCTCGGGGCAGGAGACACTGTGCGAACCAATCGATTCGTTCCCGCAGCCTTACTCCGCCTTATTCTCGGCATCTTTGTATGCACGCTGCCCGTGGTCACCGCCGTGGCTCCCCAGGATTCTCCTCCACAAGCTTCGGGAGCACGCATACCGCCTCCAAACGAAGCTCGCATCGAATTGTGGAATCGCGTGATTGCTGTCCAGAGAGGAACTCTGGCGGGCATCACGGCGCAAGCGCGAGCGGAGCATGCCGACGAACGCCTTCAAGCGCTTCCCTTGAATGTTACCCCCGCGGACATCTCTCTTCGTGGGATCAAGGTCGAAAACCAGGATGGGATCGCCTTTGTGGCGAAAGGGCAAGTGTTGTTCTTCCTGGCCACCAACGACTTGGATAAGGAATCCGGCGAGACGCTCGATCAAGCCTCACAGGCAGCTCTGCGTCGCCTTAACGAAGCGCTGCAGGCTCGCGTGGCGGAGCGATCCTGGCCGGTGATACGTGCAGGTCTTCTCTTCACTGTTATAGGCTTCGCGCTCCTGCTGTTTCTAAACTTCTTGATTTGGAAGATCCACGGTCGGGCACTGGCGTTCTTGCGCACCCAAGGGCTCGCCTATCCTGCCGGGCTTCGCTTATTTGGGTTCGACTGGTTGCCGTACATGACGGCTGTGCTGCGCGGCATAGTGCATGCGATCGCCTGGGTCTTTTCCCTGATCCTTTTCTATCTGTGGGTCACGCTCTCCCTGCGCCGTTTTCCTTATACAGAGCCTTGGGGAGCTGAAGCCGGAAGCTATGTCATTCATCTTTTGCAGACACTGGCGAGGAGCGCTGTGTTTGCGATCCCCGGGCTGTTTGCCGTTTTTTTGATCTTTTTCGTCACGCGTTGGATTGTGAGATTGGCCAAGGGATTCTTCGAGCAGATTTCGTCGGGCCGCATCAGCGTTTCCTGGATGGATGCGGATGTGGCGCATGCGACACAGCGTATCGTCGCGACCATCGCCTGGATTTTCGCGATTATCGTGGCTTACCCCTACATTCCGGGTTCGAATTCAGACGCTTTCAAAGGGATCAGCGTCTTCGTTGGTTTGGTGGTTTCCCTCGGTTCCACGGGAATCATCAATCAAATCATGAGCGGATTATTCGTGGTGTACTCCAAAGCGCTGAAGACCGGCGAATGGGTGAAGATCAATGAAACCGAGGGGGAAGTCCTGGAGGTTGGCCTGCTTGCCGCCAAGATCCGCACGATAGAAGGACAGGAAGTCACCATCCCACATTCCGTCCTGGTCGGCACCTCAACGACAAACTACACGCGCCTGGGCATGGTGATCAGTTGCACAGTGACAATTGGATATGACGCGCCTTGGCGGCAGGTGCATGCGCTTCTATTGCGGGCGGCAGATCGCACGCCAAACATCCGCAAACAGCCGGAGCCCTATGTTGTGCAGCGGGGCCTCTCGGATTTTTATGTCGAGTACACGCTGATCGCCCGGCTGGAGAACGAAAGGCGCCGAATCGAATCCATCTCCGTGCTGAATTCTCAAATCCAGGACGCCTTCAACGAGTTCGGCGTACAGATCATGTCTCCGCACTACATGGTGAAGCCGGATGAGGATATGATTGTCCCGCCTGCCAAATGGCACGCGCCTCCATCCAAACCCAAACCCTAACAACCGAAGGCTACGGAGTAGCCAACTTGCGCAAGGAGACGAGCTCTGTCCCGACGGGGACGCCTTTTGTGATTTTTACGCGGAGCAGCGCTTCAAAGGGTTTTAATTCGCCGTTGTCGGAAACAGAAAGGCGGAGAAGCAATTCCTCGAGAGAATCCGCCCCGCAAACGTACTCGACAGCCCCTTGCGTGCCAAAAGTAGTGGTGCCGGCGATGATCATGACGGAACGTGAAGGGTCGAGACCGGGAACAAAAGCAACCACGGCGTGATCCTCTGTGAGTGGAGAGGAAGAAGGGCTGGCGAGGTAGTATTTGGACTCACCCTGCTGCGGATGCACATTGACGACGGCCAGATCCCCTCTCCTAGGGCCTGAGTCCAAACGCTGAAAGACGAATTCGTGCGTGCCGGGGATCTCCTGAAGCGTCAGATTTTCGGAGGGCGAGCCAACGAAGATGAGGTCATTGTTCTTCACATCATCGAGCGAGAACAAGCTGCCTCGCTTCACGCGGATTTTGCGGTGGAGCGAGCCGAAAACTTGGTCGAGTTTGTGGACCGCGAGAACTTCGCCGACCCCGGTGTAGTGATCCCAAACGGAGTCAGCCGGATCACGGGAGGGATTGTAATAACGCATACCCGTTTCCGGCCTGCCAACAAAGGAAGCGTTACTGAACACGACCCAAGGCTCATCCGAGCCGCGAAGAAAAGGTCTCCAGAAAACTTGGAGGGAAGTTGCGGGGATCTCTTCATGGGAAGCACCCGCAACAGGCCGTTCACGCCAGGTGAAGTAAAGCGCCGTCAAGGCCGCCGCTAGGAGGAAAGAAAGAATGGTGACAACAATCGGCCACCTGTGCGGCACGGAAACACGGAGATCCTGGCGGCGAGAATCCTCTCCTGCACCTTCGGCCGCATGAGGGTGGGGCTCACCCGGTTGCCGAAGACGGAAGGAAAGCGTGTAGGTGCCCTTGGGTAGCTCGATCCGGACGGGATCTTCCGCGCCCTCCGAGGCATAGTATTCGGCCAGCTTTGTCCGCAGCCGCCCTGCCTGAACACGCACCATGGAATCTACGGAGGGGTCAAAGTCCGCCGGTCGCCCAAACTCCTCTGTGGCAATTTGGTATTCCTTCAGGGGCGTCCCCGGGTGGTCCACGACGTGGCGGGCCAGGTAACGGAGCAGTTTGCGAAGCGACTCCGAACCATGCAGCACGTTGCTGTTGGTTATCTTCTCAACTTCTCGAAGAAAAAGGTCTTGCTCAGACATGCAGCCCCTGTCACTTAGATGCAACGCGTAGGTAACACCGTAACAAACGCCGTAACAGCGTGCAAGACAAGGCTTTTGGTTTGTAACCGTTTCAAACGTTCCGAGACTTCCCTGAGAGCCCTGGCATTTGAGAAAGAGATAGGCATGTGCGGTAGTTTGAATGGTTGGGGTGAATTGCCGCACTCTCCAAAGCGTTTGTTTTGAGTCCGTTGCACCTAAACCCGACGAACCATCCGTTGAGATCAGGGGTGCGGCAACGGAAAAGAAGCGCAGCCGGGGTCAGTTCTGGTGCTCCCCGGAATCTGCAGGGTAATGGAAGTGTCAGTGAAAAGCGGTTTCGCCGACGCCTAGTCGAGGGGCGTCATGGTAAGGGTGCAAGGCGAGACCAATTACCACAATAAAGAGAAGAAAGTGAAGAAAGAGGAGACGCATGAAGAGCCAGAAGATTTTTCTTTGGGCCGGCGTCCTGCTGTTGCTGGCCTTCTCGACTGCGACCGTCTGCCTCGCACAAAGCGATACAGCGCGGTTGCAAGGGACCGTCACAGATACGCAGGGAGCGGCCGTGAAAGGTGCGGCGGTAAGAATCACCAGCACCGATACGGGTCGCGTGTCCACGGACACAACGAATGAATTAGGGTACTACTCGGTTTCGGCCCTTCCGCCCGGAAACTATCACGTGGAAGTGTCCATGCAGGGATTCAAAACCATCACCCGAGACCTGGCGTTGCAGGTTGCGCAGTTGGGCGTTGCCGACTTTCAGTTGCAAGTGGGCGAAGTGACCCAGACTGTGACAGTGGAAGCGGGCTCGCCGGTTGTGGATGCCCAGGACTCGGCGATCGGCGTGGTAGCCGAGAGCAAGCAGGTTACTGAGTTGCCTTTGAATGGCCGCAACTTTACTCAGGTAGCCACGCTGGTACCCGGTGTGACGCGTGGTCTGCCAACCGGCGCCGCGACGGGCGCAAACAACAACGCTGAGACCTTTCGATTCGGAGAAGAGGGAGGCGCAGCTCTGGCCGTGAACGGATTGCGGCCGCAAGCGGACAACTTCATTCTCGACGGCATCGACAACAACGAAACGCTGGTGAACACGATTGTGTTCTTCCCGCCAGCCGATGCGATTGACGAGTTCCGCGTGCAAACGAGCGTGGCCCCCGCCCAATACGGGCGGGCCGGCGGGGCTTTGGTGGTCACTACGTTGAAGTCCGGCACGAACGATATCCACGGAAGCGCGTTCTGGTTCAACCGCAACACCGCCCTGAACGCCGAGAGCTTCTTCACCTCTCCCGGCACACCGACTCCTCCTTTTACTCGCAACCAATTCGGTGGAACCCTGGGCATGCCGATTCTCAAGAACAAGTTGTTCTTCTTTGCCGATTACGAAGGGCTTCGCCAGAAGATTCCCGGCAGCCCCGGATACACGACGGTTCCAACCGATGCGATGCGGCAGGGAGACTTCTCGGAACTGCTTTGCGGTGGCGCGGCAACTTGTCCCCAGAGCACCGGCCTCACTACGCCCATTACGATTGTCGACCCGACCACCGGCGCCCAGTTCGAAGGAAACGGCTCACAGCCCAACGTGATCCCTGCGAATAGGATCAACAGCGTGGGCCAGGCGTATCTGAACGCCTTCCCGCAGCCAAACTGCACTTTTGCGCAGGACCCGCGCTGCGGCTCCATCATCAACAACTACAAAAACACGATGAATCAGATCGAGAACTGGAACGATTTTGATGTTCGCGTGGATTATATTCTCGATCAAAAGAACAGCCTGTTTGGCCGTTTGAGCCATGGGGAAGCGGACCAGACAGAGTCGACAATCCTGTCCACGCTGCCTTCCGGTTTTGGCTCCGGAACAAACTTCAACCATCCTTGGGGCGCCTCCATCGGATTGACTTCCACGCTTAGTCAAACGATGGTGAACGAATTCCGCGGCGGTTTTGTGCGCACAACATACGGATACACGCCTCCCGACAATAACGTTCCGCTCTGCACCCAACTGGGCATCGTGAACTGCAACACGCCGCTCTTGGGCGGTATCGCGCTGATCGGCGGGAACGGCTCGCAGATCTCCTATACCGGAGACTATGGCTCATACCTGGTGCCTCAAACGGGATTCGACTATAGCGATACGCTCACTTGGACCAAGGGCCGTCACACCGTGAAAGTGGGCGGCACCATTCTGAGAAGGGAACTCAACCTGTTCCGTCCGCTTGCCGGCAAGGGCTTTTTCAACCTGTCGGGCAACGGCACAAGCGGCGTTACGTTCACCGGCTACGAGACGTCTGACCTCCTGGCCGGCTTTGTGGAGAACTACTCTCACGGCACGCAATACGGAATGGTGGGAACGCGTACTTGGGAGAATGGCTTCTTCGCTCAAGACGACTTCCGCGTTACCCCCCGCCTGACCCTGAACCTTGGTCTGCGGTGGGACATCCTGACGTGGCCCGTTGAAGTTGAGGACCGGCAGTCCAACTTTGATCTGACGACTGGTGCACTCACGGTAGCCGGCAGCAACGGCACACTTCGCACTTCGATTCCAAACGACTATCACAACTTCGGTCCGCGGTTGGGATTCGCTTATCAACTGACTAACGACGGCAAGACGGTTGTGCGAGGCGGATACGGCTTGTTCTACTTCATCGATCGCGGCGGCATCAGCAACCAGTTGGCGCAGAACCCACCCTTCGGCGGAGAAAGCACGGTGACCGCCTCTCAGGGTTACTACATTACCCTGTCAGGATCGCTGCCCGCTTGCAATCCGAACCCGAACTGCCCTGCCTCGGCACTGATCGCCACGAACGCGAACGGGCCGCTGCCAAGCGGCAACTTCACAAATCTGAACCTGGCGGCGCCGGTTGGGGTGAGCGTCATCGGGCTGCTCCCTAGCAACGTGACACCGCAGGTCTCGCAGTGGAACCTGCAGATCCAGAGGCAGATTGCGAACAACCAGTCCGTCAGCATCGCGTACGTCGGCACGTACGGCAATCACCTGATGCGGAACTACAACGCCAACCAGCAGCTCTTCGACAGCGCACCTGGTACGGAACTCTATCCGCTACTGGGCTCCATCACCGTTCAGGACAGCAGGGGCAAGTCTTACTATGACGCCCTGCAGCTGCAATACGAGCGCCGCTTCACCAGCGGCTTTCAGTTCCTCGGGTCGTTTACCTGGTCGAAGACCATTGACGACTCCTGCGGAAACCTGGACGTCTGCGCTCCGCAACTGTACACCAACTATGCCATCGAGCGCGGTCTCTCCGATCAGGATCAGCCTTACCGCCTTGTGCTCAGCGGATTGTACGAACTGCCGATTGGGCACGGAAAGCGTTGGGGCGGAGACGTTCCCAAGTGGCTGGACTATGTGATCGGCGGATGGCAGGTGAACGGAATCTACACTCTGCAGGGCGGGTTGCCGTTCAGCGTAACGGTGAATGGAAACCCGACAGCCGCGAGGGCCGACATTACGGGCACTCCGCAAGTGAATCCTGGCAGCCTCACGCAATATGTGACGGCCAGCGCGTTTGCGCCGCCGCCGGCGACGATCTATTACACGGGGAGTGGATCCGTGAACGGGATCGTATTCAACGCGCCGGGCACCAGCGGCAGAGACATTATTCTTGGGCCGGGGAGTTCGAACATGGACTTCTCTCTGTTCAAGAATTTTGATGTCACTGAGCGCGTCAAAGGCCAGTTCCGCTTCCAGATGTACAACATGACCAACACGCCGCATTTCGCAAATCCCAACAGCAACTTGGGCAACTATACGACCAGTTGTCCGGGAGGCGCGAAGAGCTGCCCCGGCAACGCCGTATTGACCTTCGATCCGAACGCTCAATTTGGCGTAATCAACAATATCCAGCCGTTCAGCTGGCGCCAGATGGAACTCGGTTTGCGCTTTACCTTCTAACTCCAACACCCCGAGGGGAGGCGAAGCTTGATTTCGCCTCCCTGTCTCCTCTAAGGTATCGGAAAGGGTCCTCCCGTGAGTTTTGCAAAAAATCACCTAGTGCTGGCTGTGTGTCTCGCCGCAACTCTTTGCTGCCTGACAATTCCAGCACTCGCACAAAATGCGCCGAATGGCCCCGGTGAAATGCCCACCTGGACAACGGGGGGCAAAGAAGCGGTCGGCACCGCCACAACCACGGAATCCAAAGTGTGGTTCACCCTCCAGGGAGGAATATTAACGGAGGTGTATTATCCGCGCTTGGATACCGCGGATGTGAGGACGCTGGAGTTTGCGGTCAGTGATGGCAAGCGCGTGTGGGTGGAATCCAAGGACATGCGGCATTCGCTGGAGCGCGTGAACGACGATGCCTTGCTTTACCGGCAGAACAGCAGCGACCCGGAGGGCAAGTTCCGGCTGACGAAAACGTACGTCACAGATCCAAAGAACAATGCGCTGCTGATCGACGTCTCATTCAACGGCCCGTCCACTTACGCGGTGTATGTGCTGTTCGATCCTTCGCTAAAGAATAGCGGCTATGGGGATACAGGCTTTTCGCAGGGAGATGCGCTGGTTACCGAGAAACAGGATGTCGCGGCAGCTTTGGCGGCGCAACCGAGCTTTGCGGAAACGACCAGTGGATTCGCGGGCACAAGCGACGGCTACACCGATCTGCTCAACCACAAGACCCTGACACAAAAATATATGCGCGCGGAAAATGGAAACGTGCTGCAGGTTGCGAGGCTCGCAAGCCCGAACCACTCGGTGATTGCCTTGGGATTTGGTCCGAGCGGCGCGGAAGCGCTAGAAACTGCGAAGAAGAGCCTTCAGAGAGATTTTCCCGCGGTCAGTGCGGAGTATGTGGCGGGTTGGAAAGAATACACGCGCGGTCTGGTGAAGGTCGATGCGAAATATGAGGGCCTGTTCGAACTGGCCGCGATGGTGCTGAAGGCTCACGAGGACAAAACCTATCGTGGGGCGATGATTGCGTCGATGAGTGTGCCCTGGGGCTTTGCGGTGAAGGCCAGCGAACCCACCGTGGGCGGCTACCACCTGATATGGGCGCGCGATTTGTATGAAGTGGCCACGGGGTTGCTCGCAGCGGGCGACCGCGCGGCGGCGGAACGCGCGCTGAATTACCTCTTTACGGTGCAGCAGAAGCCGGACGGCAGCTATCCACAGAACAGTTGGCTGGATGGCAAACCGTACTGGACGGCCCTGCAAATGGACGAAGTGGCGTTCCCGATCGTCCTTGCCTGGCAATTGGGGCAAATGGACAGCGACACTTGGACGAAACATGTGCGGCCGAGCGCCGAATTCATCGTCTCGCATGGGCCTGTGACCCAAGAGGAACGCTGGGAAGAGGTGCCTGGATATTCTCCCTCGACGATCGCCGCGGAGATTGCGGGGCTCGTTTGCGCGGCTGACATAGCTCAAAAGAACGGAGCAAAGGACGACGCAGATCGTTACCTGCGTGTGGCCGATGAGTGGTCGGCAAACCTGGAAAAATGGACGGTGACCACGACGGGTCACCTCGGAAAAGCAGGAGCCGGCCAGGGCTACTATATCCGCATCAACGACACCACCGATCCGAACGACGGCGGGAAATTGGATGTGAGAAATGGCGGGGGCGTGTGGGACAAGCGCGATGTTGTGGATGCGGGATTCCTGGAGCTGGTTCGCCTGGGGATTCGTTCAGCCAATGATCCGATCATTGCCCGCTCCGTTGAGGTGATCGACTCCACCATCCGCACGGAAACACCGAACGGCCCAGCTTTCCGTCGCTACAATCACGACGGATATGGAGAGACATATTTCGGCGGGCCGTGGCTAGGCGAAGGGGTTGGCCGGTTGTGGCCGATTTTTACAGGTGAGCGGGGAGAATACGAAATCGCGCTCGGGCACGACCCGGCGCTGTATCTTGCCAGCATGTTGAAGTTTGCGAACGCCGGGGGGATGATCCCCGAACAGGTGTGGGATCAGGCTGACCCGACAGCGTCGCGTTTTAACTTCGGCGCCGGGACGGGCAGCGCCACGCCTTTGGCATGGAGCATGGCGCAATTCCTGCGGCTTGCCGTATCTGCGGAACAGAGGCGGGTGGTGGAGACGCCCAGCATCGTTGCCGAGCACTTCCAGAAGACGCACAAATAGCGCAAGGGCTCAGGACGCTGCCAGCGAGATTTCCGGCCGGTCGAATAACTCGTACACCTCAGCGAGTCTGCCTTCTAAAGCCAACCGTTCCGACAATAGGTCGGCGATCAGCTCAATTTTGCGGAATACGGAAGGGTGATAGGTTCGCGAACCTTCGAAAATCACGATGGTACACAAAGGTGATTTGGGCTGGCGAATGTGCGAATACCAGAAACAGGCGGAAAGCTGCCGTGTAGGACCGGTATCGCTCTCAATTGGATAGGGGAGGGGACGGTCGGCGAGAAGCAGGTGGAACGTTTCTCCGTCCGAACGGGAGATCATCGGCATGCCCTCGCAAAGACGGCTGAGAAGTGTCGGTCGGCCATTCGAAGAGCAGTGAGGACACAGATTGAAGTTGCGGTAGACCGCCTGGGCCACGGGAATGCATTGGATAGTCACAAGTAAACCTCCGCTCTGAACAAAACAGTAGAACACTCGCGAGAGGGATCAGAGCGAGGGGGGGGAGCTTGGGTGTCACTATAATCATTCAAAAATAACTAAGAAGTTAAGTTAATGAACATTTTGTTGTGCAAAACTCTATGTCTGCGACGCGGTTGCCTGTTGGGCAGAGCAAGCCGACTGGAGCGTCGTTTCGATCTCGGACTCAGTGAGTGGAAGCTCTCGGAGAATCTGCCGATTATGTTCGCCAAGCAGGGGCGGCGGCAATCGATAAGCAACCGGATTGGAATCGAGGCGGATGGGATTGGCAATGCTGCGCACAGTGTTGAGCAGAGGATGTTCCAGTTCGACAATCAGAGAGCGAGCAGCCGTTTGCGGATCGCTTAGTGCTTCGCCAACGGTTTGAATGGGGGCGGCCGGAATGTCCGCCTCCATCAGTCGGCTGATCCATGCGGAAGTGGGAAGGGCGGCGAAGTGACGCTGAAGGACTGGAATTAGTAAGTCCCGATGCTGAATGCGGTCAGCGTTCGTGGCAAAGCGCGGGTCGGCGCCCAACTCTCTTTCGAGAGCGAGGAGCTGCACAAGACGGTTCCAGAGAGCTTGTGTGCCAATGGCAACGACGAAAGAGCGCCCATCGGCGCCTTGAAATAGCTGGTAGGGCACAATGCTCGGGTGCGCATTACCCCAGCGGGCAGGGGAAGCGCCGGCGTTCAGGTAATTGCTGCCGATGTTGGCAAGCCAAGTCAATTGCGAGTCAAAGAGGGCCATGTCCAGAAAATCGCCTTCACCGGTTCGCTCTCGCGCAAACAACGCGGCGAGGATTCCCATTGCTGCGTACATCCCCGTGGTCATATCGGCGATGGCGATTGGAAAACGCATGGGCGCGCCGTCAGGCTCACCAGTGAAGCTCATGATTCCCGCTTCCGCCTGAGCGAGGATGTCGTATCCAGGCTGGCCGGCTCTGGGACCACTTAGGCCATAGCCGCTGATGGCACAGTAGATTAAACGAGGATGTTTGGCACGAAGAGTGGCGGGATCAATGCCTCGCCGTTGAAGGGAAGCGAGCGAGGGTTGATTGCAGATAAAGACGTCAGCTTTTGCCAGCAGGCGATGGAGGATTTCCGTCCCCAGCGGATGGTCATAATTCAGAGAGAGGGAACGTTTGTTGCGATTTGTAGCAAGGAAGTAGGCTGACTCTGTTCCAACGAATGGCGGACCCCAAGTGCGAGACTGGTCTCCCACGCCCGGGCGCTCGACCTTCACAACGTCAGCGCCAAAATCGCCGAGCATCATGGCGCAATAAGGGCCAGCCAAAGCCTCGGATAGTTCGACAACCTGGATTCCGTTCAGAAGCATGGAAGAGAATTATAGCGAAATCGGGAAACCTGGCAGCGGCAGAACAGCAACGAACGTTTCCCGGCGGCTTTGCTTGCTTGAGATTGAATGTTCTCAGACAATAGAAAGTCCATTTGACGGATAGCGGACCGAAGATAGTAGCTTTGCAGAACGCTGGACGGAGCAGCGAGAACGATGGCCAATCTGGCACACCCACCTAAGCGATTTGTCGCCTACTTTTCAATGGAGATCGCGCTGGAAAATTCCATGCCGAGCTACAGTGGCGGCCTTGGTGTGCTTGCCGGCGATACAATTCGGGCGGCGGCGGATATTCGGTTGCCGATGGTGGCCGTATCTCTGCTCTACAGAAAAGGATTCTTCACTCAAAGACTTTCGGATGATGGAATGCAGACCGAAGAGCCGGTGGAGTGGGACGTCTCAAAATTCCTGGTCGAAGAGGCGCCGCGTGTTAACGTCACGCTGGAAAACCGGCGTGTGGAATTGCGCGCTTGGCGTTATGTCGCCAAGGGTGTCCGCGGTTATGAGGTGCCCATTTATTTTCTGGATGCGGATTTGCCCGACAACGACCCTCGCGACAGGGAATTGACGGGCGCTCTTTACGGTGGAGATCCCTACTATCGATTGTCGCAGGAAATACTGTTAGGGATTGGCGGCGTGCGAATGCTGCGGGCCCTGGGGCACACAGAATTGATGCGCTACCACATGAATGAAGGCCATGCAGCGCTGCTCACGATTGAGTTGCTGCAGGAAGAGGCGGAACGCGCCGGTCGCACCTCGATCAAGGGGGAAGATATCGAGCGAGTACGAGGCAAGTGCGTGTTTACCACGCACACGCCCGTGCCGGCGGGGCATGACAAATTCCCGGTGGAGTTCCTTACGCGACTGTTTCCCGACCAGGCGAGGATTTTCGATGAGAAGGACCCGTCTTCCACAGAATTGATCAAGAGCATTCTTCAGGTCGAAGAAACCTATCCGGATTTGGCCGAAGCGGCGCGTCATGGCGCAAAGCTCAACATGACGTACCTGGCATTAAGTCTGAGCAACTACGTTAACGGCGTGGCTAAGCTGCACGGAGAAGTGTCTCGGCGCATGTTCCCGAATGTGCCGATCGAAGCCATCACGAATGGAGTGCACGCGGCGACCTGGACTTCAGCACCTTTCCGCGATTTGTTCGACCGGCACATCGCTTCGTGGCGTGAAGACAACTACAGTTTGCGCGGGGCGTTGGGATTGCCGCCCGAAGAGGTGTGGGCGGCACATCTGCTCGCAAAGCACGATCTGCTGGAAGCGATCCGACGGAAGACCGGGCTGAAGCTGGACCCGGAGGCGTTCACGATCGGTTTTGCGCGGCGTGCAACAGGCTACAAGCGCGCGGATCTTATCCTGAGCGATCTGGATCGCCTGCGGCGCATTGCCAAGAACGTGGGCTCGTTCCAGATTGTGTTTGCCGGAAAGGCCCATCCGCAGGACGGCGGCGGGAAAGAGATCATCCGGCGCATCTTCCGCGCAAAAAAGGCGCTGAAGAAAGCAGTGAGCATCGTGTTCCTGGACGATTACAACCTGGACCTGGGCGGCAAGCTCACGTCAGGAGGGGATTTGTGGTTGAACACGCCGCAATATCCTCTGGAGGCTTCCGGGACGAGCGGAATGAAAGCAGCGCTCAATGGTGTGCCGAGTTTGAGCATTCTGGATGGCTGGTGGGTGGAAGGACACATCGAAGGCGTTACAGGCTGGTCGATTGGAGAGTCGCATCGGCGTGATCCTTCGCCCGAAACCGTGGCGGACAATGTTTCGGACGCCGAGAGTCTGTACTCGAAGCTGGAAAGCGTGATTATTCCGATGTTCTACGAGGACCGGAACCGTTACCTCTCCATCATGCAGCACGCCATTGCGATCAACGGATCGTTCTTTAACACGCAGCGAATGGTGCAGCAGTACATCACGGATGCTTATTTGCGATAGGACGGCGCGGCGGGCGTTCTTCCTCAGGACGAACCTGCATGAGCATCACTTTGCGCGGCAGGATGCGGAAGCCGGCCTTGCGATAGAACTTCTCTGCGTGCCGGTTGTGATTCAGGACTTGTAGTTCCACGTTGCGGATGCCGCGTTCGCGGCAAAAATCTTCCACTTCGTAGAGCGCCAAAGTTCCAACGCCGTGATTGCGGAAGCGCTTTTCCACGTAAACTTCCGTCAGCATGCCCTCGACGCCGCCATATTCGAGATCAAAATTGTAGGTGAGCAATGTGTAGCCCACGGGCTTCTTGTGGACTTCCATCAGCCAGGCTTGGCCGAGTGAGAGATTACGCAGGAGCGTGTCGAGGCCGCGGCGGAGAGAATTCAAGTTGTAGGGAATTTTGTCGAAGCGGTAGTAGGCGACGATGAGTTTCAGTACTGCCTTGTGATCTTTCGGGCCACACGGTCGGAAAGTAACGAGCATAGAGCCTCACAGTTGGACTCTATCGTACTGCAGGTGCGGAGCGGCGAGAAGCATTCGTTCGTCATTCCGAACGGAGTCTTCGGAGTGAGAAATCATTCTCCGGAACCGTATTAGGCTACGCGACTCGCTTTTTGTAGAGCGCCATGCCGACGGCGGAATCCATGCCGATTTTTTCTAGGGCGCGGATTTCGCGTGTTGTCGAAATGCCTCCCGCAGCCACGATGGGAAGTTTTGTGGCCGCGCGGAGGGCACGGAACCATTTGAGATTTGCGCCGCTCATTGTGCCTTCGCGGTCCACATCGGTGCAAAGGAAGCCTGCGCAGTAGGATTCCAGTGCCGCGAAAACATCGGCGGGCTCGACGGAGAGGGTCGTGCGCCAGCCGTGCGTGACCACTCGGCCTCTGGCCGTATCCAGGGCGACCAAAACGTGTTTCTTGCCAACGCGAGTCGCCAGTTGCTTCAAAAAGCGAAGGTTCGGCTGGGCCTGTCGAAACGCAGCACTGCCAATGATGACCTGCTGCACGCCGAGCCGCCTCAGGCTTTCCGCGCGGCGGATGGTGCGGATGCCCCCTCCCACGCGTACTTTCATTTTGTATTTGCGATGTGCTTCGACGCAGAGCTTTCGGACGAGCGCATTGTTATGGCCTTTACGCATGGCGGCGTCGAGATCGATAACATGCAGCCACTCGTAACGCGAGAAGCGCTCGAGCAACCCGAGCACGTCCGCGACGGCGAGTTCGCGTTTGCGGCCGTAAACAAGCTGCACTGCCTGGCCGCGCTGCAAGTCGATGCAGGGGATCAACACGGCAGCCTCACTTCGACACCCCTCGATTGCAGAAACGATTTCAGAGCGCGGATGGACTGCACCTGGTCGTGGAAGATAGACGCGGCGAGTGCGGCGTCAGCGGCTCCTTCGGTAAACACTTCGAAGAAGTGCTCAGGGAGTTTCGCCCCGCCCGAGGCAATGACCGGCACGCCGACGGCACGGCTGATAGTGGCGGTAAGCGCAAGGTCAAAGCCAGACTGGGTGCCGTCACGATCGACAGAAGTGAGCAGGATTTCTCCTGCTCCCATCTCTACGCCGCGTTGCGCCCAGTCCAATACGTTCCAGGTGGTGGGAACGCGGCCGCCACGCACGCGAACCTGCCAAAAGTCGCCTTCCCGCTTGGCGTCGATGGCCAGCACGACGGCTTGCGCCCCAAATTCGTTGGAAAGCTCACGGATCAGTTCGGGGCGTTCCACGGCGGCGGTGTTCAGAGTGACTTTGTCCGCTCCGGCGCGCACGACCGAACGGGCATCTTCGAGCGAGCGGATGCCGCCCCCCGCGGAAAGAGGAATACTGAGCTGCTCAGCGACGCTCTGGATGGTCCGGAGAAACGTGGGACGATTGTCGCGCGCGGCGGCAATATCCAGGACGACGAGTTCGTCAGCGCCTTCCGCATTGTAGCGGGCGGCGAGCTCTACAGGGTCGCCGGCGTCACGCAGGCCTTCGAAGTGCACTCCTTTCACGACGCGTGAGCCATCTGTATCAAGACAGGGAATGATGCGATGCGCCAGGCTCATGCCGCGAGCCTCAGAAAGTTGTCGAGCAGCTTGGCCCCGGCAGCACCGCTCTTCTCGGGATGAAATTGCACGCCGAAGATGCGCTCGGTCTCGAGAATGGCGGTGAACTCGCGGCCGTGTTCGCAGGTGGCCGCTGTGGCTGGTCCTTCGACGGGAGCAGCGTAGGAGTGCGCGAAATAAAAAAAGGAATCGCAGGGAACCCATCGCAGGAGTTTGCACGGCCGCAGCGGGCGGAGCCGATTCCAGCCCATGTGGGGGAGCTTCACGTTATGCGGCAACTCGTCGACGTGGCCGTGGAGCAGCCCCAGACCTTTGAGTGACGGTGCTTCCGCGCTGGTTTGATAAAGCGCCTGCAAACCAAGACAGATGCCCAGAAACGGAGTGCCGCGGGAAATGGCAGTGAGGAGAGGGCGGCGCAAGCCGTGAGCGTCGAGCGAGCCGAGCAGCGCGGCACAGTGGCCGACGCCGGGCAGAATCAGGCAAGTGGCGGTGGTGATTTCCTCGGGCTGATTTGTGGTGCGCACTTCCGCGCCGAGGCGCCGGAGCGCGCGAGCTACGGATGTGACGTTTCCCGCGCCGTAATCGATGAGAGTGGCAATCACAGGAGTTCCTTTGTACTCGGAAGGACATTGCGCAGGCGTTTGTCTCTTGAGACGGCGAAGCGAAGCGCACGGGCAAAGGCTTTGAACACAGCCTCCACCTGATGATGCGAGGAGCGGCCGTAGAGCACTCGCAGATGGACATTCGCGCGGGCCGCTTGCGCAAAGCCCTGAAAGAAATCTTCGACGAGTTCGGTCTGAAAGCCGCCAACAAGGCGAGAAGAGAACTTTGCTTTGACCACACAAAACGCCCGGCCACCAAGATCGACGGCGGCAGCTGCAAGCGTTTCATCCATGGGCATTAAAAAATAGCCGGCGCGGAGAATGCCACGTTTGTTTCCGAGTGCTGAGTTTACAGCCTCCCCGAAAGCGATTCCTACGTCCTCGACCGTGTGATGCTGATCGACGTTGAGGTCACCGGTGGCTTTCAGCCGAAGATCGAAGCCACCGTGGCGAGTGACCAGGTCCAGCATGTGGTCAAGGAAAGGTATGCCGGTGGAAATCGCGGATTTGCCACGGCCGTCGAGATTAAGGCGTAGATCGATTTGCGTTTCTTTGGTGGAGCGGCGGATGTGTGCAGTTCTGGGCATGGTGTTTTCTAGCGGCCTGGACCAAGAATGTTCAGAAGTTTCTGGAGTTCGGAGCGAGTGCCAATGGTGATACGCGCGTAGCCCGGGCCCAGGTCGTGGCTGCGTTCCCGCACAAGGATATCGTGGCGCGCCAGTTCCTTGAAGAACGATGGACCGGACTTGCCGAAATCCGCCAGCAGAAAATTCGCTGTGCTGGGGAAGACGCGGACGCCCCGTTTTTCCAGCTCCCGCACAAGCCATGCACGGAGTCGCTTCACATCACCCACATAACGGTTGATCGTTTTGCGTTCTTCCACAGCCGCCACGCCCGCGACGAGGGCGGCAAGATTCACCGGATAGGGAGGCATGGCGCGGCGCACAAACGCCAGAGAATCGCGCTGGCCAATCACCGCCCCGAGGCGCAGGCCCGCCATGCCTTCGGCTTTCGAAAACGTGCGTGCAACGAAGAGGTGGGGATAGCGCCGAACCCAGGGAACAAGAGATTCGATGGAAAATTCCGCGTAGGCTTCGTCCAGAACAACCACGGTGTGGGTTGCTGCGCTAAGTAATTTGCGGACGGCAGGGCCGGGCACAAACGTGCCCGTTGGATTATTCGGATTGGCCAAGAAAAACAAGCGGGGCTTCTTGCGCAGCGCCGCCAGGGCTTCCGCAAAGGGAAATTCCATGTTCGGGCCGTAGCGCAGGACCTTCACGCGCGCACCCGCAATCTCCGCATAGTAGCGGTACATGGGGAAGGTGGGTTCGCAGATGAGAACGTCCGTGCGTGGTTCGACGAACGTGTCGAAGAAAACGCGCAGGGCATCATCACCGCCGTTGGTGAGGAGGAGTTCGTCGGGCCGCACGCGAAAGTACCGAGCCAGTTTCCGCGTGGGAGCTTCGTACTCGGGATAGGTGGCGATCTGCTTCGCGGTTAGGCGGGCGAGCGCCTTGCGCGCCGCTGAGCTGCAGCCCGTGGTGTTCTCGTTGAAATCGAGACGGATCTTGCCCGCGCGGCCCTCGGCGGGCGCTTCATAGGTGCGCCGAAGAAGAATGGCTTTGCGAACGGGGAGGTTCATCTTCATTTGCGCACCTCCACGGCGTTGGCATGGGCCAGCAAGCCTTCCGCGCGAGCCATAATCTGCACATCGCCGGCGAGGCGGCGATAGCCGGCCCGACTTATGGACTGCACGCTGATCTGCTTGACGAAATCACTGGCGGACAGGCCACCGCGGCGGCGCGCCCAGCCGCCTGTGGGCAGAACGTGATTGCTGCCGCTGGCGTAGTCGCCGAAGGGTTGTGCGCTCAGATGTCCAACGAAAATCGTGCCCGAGGCGCGGATTTTCTTCAGCAGTGCGGGCGAACCTTCCGGCAGAGACAAATGCTCCGGCGCGAAACGATTGACGAAGGCGATGCCTTCGTCCCACGTGCGAGCCAGGAGGATCGCGCCGGTTTTCTCCGTGGAGATGCGAGCCGGATTTGTCGGCGGCAAATCCGCCAATTGGACTGCGACCTCTTCTTGCACCTGCTTGGCCAGCTTTTCTGACGTAGTCACGAACCAGCTTCCTGCATCCGGGGCGTGCTCGGCTTGTGCCAGAAGATCCGCAGCGATCCACCGTGGGTTTCCGCTCCGTGCCAGAACAATAGCTTCGGTGGGGCCTGCGGGAAGATCGATGGCGCAGTCAGAACTGACAATCTGCTTGGCGGCGGTGACATACCGATTGCCCGGCCCAAAGATTTTCTCCACCGCTGAGACTCGCTTCGTGCCATAAGCCAGGGCGGCAATCGCCTGCGCTCCGCCAACGCGGGCCAGGTGCTTCACGCCGAGCAAACCCGCGGTGGCCAAAAGCTCATCGTTCGCGCGAGGGCAGACAACGACGATGCGCCTCACGCCCGCAACCTGCGCCGGCACCACGGTCATGACCATGGTCGAAAACAGCGCGAAGCGCCCGCCGGGAATATAGCATCCGATGGAGTCAATGGGGCAGATTAACTGAGAAATTTGGACTCCGGGCTCGACCGTGAACGACCACCCGCGAGGCAACTGCTTTTCCGCCACGCGGCGCACGTTGGCAGCCGCATGCCCGACGGCGCGAAGAAACTCCCGGCTCACTCGTTTTCTCGCCGCAGCGATTTCTTTTTGCGAGACCCAGAGGAGCTTCCAACGCACGTCCACGCTGTCCAGCCTGCGAGTCCATTCATCGAGCGCCGCGTCGCCCCGGCGCCGCACGTCGGCCACGATGCGCCCGGCCGCACGATGAGCCTGGCGATCCTGAACTTCGCGGGTCCTCATCAAGGCGGCTTCCGTTCGCGGGGTAAGTTTCAGGATGCGCATCAGAGCACGATCTTATTCAGGGGATATTCGACGATACCCTGCGCCTTCGCTGCCTTCAGGCGCGGCAAAATCTGCCGGACCACGGCCTCTTCGATAATGGTGTTGACTGCCACCCAATCGGAGTCACTCAGCGCAGAAATTGTGGGGTTTTTGAGCGCGGGAAGCACAGAAAGGACGGCAGCGAGATCGTCGCGACGGACGTTGAGCATCAATCCGACGCGTGTGGCGGCGGCAATCGCCCCCTGCAGCATTAGCACAAGATTCTCCGCCTTTTCGCGCTTGGCGGCATCCTCGGCGGCTTTGCGATTCATGATGAAGACCGTGGAGGATTCGAGAACCGTGTCCAGAATGCGCAGCCGATTGGCGCGAAGCGAGGAGCCGGTCTCTGTTACCTCTACGATCGCATCGGCAAGCTGCGGTACCTTCACTTCCGTGGCGCCCCAGGAAAACTCCACCCGGGCTTTCACGCCGTGGCGCCCCAAGTATTGTCGCGTGATGCCGACGACCTCCGTGGCGATTACCTTGCCCTCCAGGTCGCGCGGCGAGTGAATCTGTGAGTCTTCCGGAACGGCGAGCACCCATTTCACCCGAGCCAGCCGTTGCTTTGCATAAACAAGTTCGGCCAGCTCGATAACGTCTGCGCCGGTTTCCTGGACCCAATCGTGGCCCGTGATGCCTGCGTCGAGCGCTCCGGTCTCCACATAGCGCGCCATCTCCTGGGCACGCACGAGCAGGCAGTCCATTTCGTCGTCATCGATCGCCGGCACGTAACTCCGCGAGCTGAGCGTGACTTTCCAGCCCGCGCGAGACAGAAGATCAATGGTCGCTTCCTGCAAACTTCCTTTGGGAATGCCGAATTTCAGGAGGCTCATTGGACGTCCTTTTTGCCGTAGATATCGTCGGGAGCGAAGACGGGGTCAGCGACGATCGTCGACCGGCCATTGGACTCAAGGGAGCGGAAGAAGCAGCTCCGGTAGCCTTCGTGGCACACTCCGGGACCAAGGGGCTCGACGAGGAAGAGCAGGGCATCGGCGTCACAATCGACGCGGACTTCCCGAACTCGGAGGACGTGGCCGCTGGTCTCTCCCTTCTTCCAGAGCCGGTTGCGGGACCTTGAGAAGAAGTGAACCTCACCGGTGCGCTGGGTCTGTTCGAGCGCCTCGGAATTCAGGTACCCCAGCATCAAGACTTCGCCGGTTTGGTGGTCCTGCACCACTCCCGGGATGAGACCGCCGAGCTTTTCGAACGCCAGTTCCACAATCGCCTCCCAAAAAACAAAAAACCCGCTGTGCGGTTCGCGCCAGCGGGCCGAGTAGAGCTTAGATTCCAGTAAGCGCTAGACAGACCAGAGCGGGCGCGGCGAGAAGCAGTGATGGTGATGGTGTCGATGCGCCCGGAAAGTCATGAGGAACCGAAGATACATGAACGGCGGAGAGAGATGCAATTCAAATTTCAAAGCTATCGAATCGAAGGTTTGGATGTTAGTCGCCGTAGACGGAACCGCCCCCACCGCCTCCGGGGGCATTGGAACTGTAATTCATGCTCAATTTCAGGTGCAGGGCCACCCCAAAGCGGCCGTGGGCGAGGGTCTCCACGCGGACGACTTCGCCTATGTACTCGCAATTCATAGGATCGTGGGGCGAGGAGAAGGGAAAGGTCACAAAGACCCGCATGCCCTTGTAATAATTGGGGCGGCGGGTGTGAAAGTAAATTCCTTCTTTTGAAGCATTTACGCTAATCGGGAGGTCCTCGAAGTGCTCGTCCCGGGGTTCTGAGGGCCGTACCCGCAGGGGCTTGGCGATCTTGGCGCGACGGCTTCGCCGGTGTTCCTTATATTGGATTTCGGTCTGTTCAGGCATAGTACATCCCCCAGCCCTGGGCCGTTACTTACCATGATTGGGGGCGGGCACGGAAACGTCAAGAACATGCACCGAATCTGATACTGATTAGGAAGATAGCGGGCAAAGAGGAGCTTAATGGGTGAGAAAGTCGCAAAAAGCCACGCGCACGTCTTTGACGATGGCCCAAGGCCAACCTGGTGTTGAAGCTGGATAAAAAATAAGGCGGACCGTTAGGTCCGCCTCACTTCTGCTTTGTAATCCAGTGCGAAAGTGCCGATTAGGCGGCCGTCTGGGTATAGGCCACCATTTCCGCGACGGGATCGAATCCCTTCTGCCACGCAGCCACGAGCAGCACCTTGTGGCCGGTGGGATAACGGAAAATGTAATAGACGTTGTGGGTTCCGTCGAGTTCGTAGAACCCCGGGCGGCGAACGTCTGGGCGACCCTCAGCGCCCGCGCTCAAAAGCAGGCGCAGTTCCGCCATTTGCTCCGGAGTGTGCTTCCGGAGATCCTCAAGCAGGGGCGGCTGTTTTTCGATAACCATCATAAGAGTTTCCTTTTGCGCCGCGCGAAGCATAATCAAATCTCATTAGTAAAGACGCATAACCCGCCAAAATGTTTCATGAAAACTCTATAAAGTTGAGGTGCCGCGACGACGCGATGCGTCGCAGAAATGAGATTAAGCAGTGGACAGCGAGCAAACTTTTGATTATGTTTTGGTTATCCGAAGGCCAGTTCAGGTCAGAAACTGGCATCGCGCCGGCAAGAATCTACAGCCAATTTTCAGGCAAAAATATGGGCTTTCGGTGCACTTGCGTAATCGATGAATTCTTGCCATAGTGGACCGTGCTAAGGGCTAAGGAAAAATCCCGTGACTAAATCTGAGAGCAAACCTCCGCGAAAGACTGTGCGGGATGAAAAGTCAGAATTCGGCAAGGACCGTCGGCGTCGTCATCATCACTTTCTGGTAACCGTGAACTATGCCGACGGGGAGACGTTTGGACGGGTCTATACGGACAAGGAAAAAGCAACGCGGTTTGCGGAACGGCAGCGGCGCTCCCCGATCGTCAAATCCGCTCGCGTCACCCAGGTTTCCTGAAAGTAAAGACTTTGTGCCTGCGTAAAGCCAAGACGGCTTGGTTTTAGCGTAGAGGCATGCTATAAAAAGAAGGTCCGAGCGGCCTTAGTATAATGGTAGTACGGAACCTTGCCAAGGTTCAGGCGTGAGTTCGATTCTCATAGGCCGCTCCATTAAATCAACGATTTACGCAGCGGCCTCAGTTCCATTATTTCCAATTAACGACCAAACACCTTGGAACATGCTGCTACGTCTGCGAGCGGTATCTCTCCTGAATATAGGCGGGTCATTGTTGCGGCGGATAGTCCCAGCAAAGCCTGCGAGCCGCTGCACGGCGTTTGCCGTGCCCACCGGAGACGGCCTTCTCAACCGTGCCGTACCGGCGCCACGATTTGTCAAAGCGATATCAGCTTCTCCGCATTCCGATAGCGACGAAAAACCACGCAGCAGCAAGAGATGCAAAGGAAGCTATCACCGGTGCCAGGCGCTCCGAAAAAATGGTTGCTACAAGCTGGATGGGCTGCGGGTCTAGGCGGTTCATCATACTGATGTCGACGCAACCATTAGCAAGAGCCAAGACGAAAGTGCAGGTCGCCGAAAAAATTGCCCCCAGCGTCAACGGTCTCATTAGGGACAGGAGGCGCTCACTGGGACGGAAGGCGCACCACACCCCCGCCAGCAGCGGTACCATACAGAGAAGCATTCCCAGTAGTGACGCATGACTTACATGGACGAACAAGTGCATTGTTTCCTCCTTCAGGATGTTTTGTAGTTCTCATAAGGGAATAACGCCTGAGATTGTGAAGTGTGACTCTGTCACGGTTAAGGCGTTTCGGCGTTATTACATAGTGGAGCGGGAACTCGAAGTCGAACTGGTAAGCCGTTTGCGGGCGGGAGACAGCACCGCCTTTGACGAGATCTATGCTGTCTTCAACCGCCGGCTGCTGAACTTTCTCGCGCGCATGGCCCGGAATAGGTCTGTTGCGGAGGACTTGTTGGAAGAAACCTGGCTTCGACTGGTTTCGGCCGGCGAAGATCTTCGCGCGGATACGCGCCTGGGTCCATGGCTGTTTACCGTCGCTCGAAACCTGTATGTCAGCTATTGCCGCTCCCGGATTCGGGAGACCGCCTACACTGCCGATCTGGTTTTTCTGTGGCCATGCGAGATGCCCAAGACCCCGTTCGATGTGGCGTCGTTGAGTGAATTCGAGGAAAGGCTGGAGGCAGCTATCGCCGATCTCCCGCCCACATACCGCGAAGTGATTTTGCTGGTTGGCGTGGAACAACTGCGCCCGGTCGATGCAGCCGAAGTCTGCGGCATCAGTTCGGAATCGCTGCGGCAACGCTTGAAGCGCGCGCGGGACTTGCTGTCACGCTCCCTGGCAATGCAGGATTCGAGAGAACTGGCGAGGAGGTAACTCATGTCACTAGAGGACGATCCAATTTTCGACGCCTTGGCCGTTCTGCCGCCGGTTACGCCCGATACCGAATGGGAAGTCCGGGTCCAGGCCCGGTGTCGTTCTGTAATCTCTGAGCGCGTTGCACGGCGACGACAGGGAAAACGGTACCGCGAAGGACTGGCTTTCATTTCGGCCACGGCAGTCCTCTGTGCCTATATGGCCGCGATGTTCGCGCAAGCGGTGCGACTGGCGCGCTAGCGCAACTCAGCTGACCCAAGTTCCTACCAGTACCCATGCTCCTGCGCGCTAATCAGGACCTACGCATCCGACAACCCATTTGAGGTTAGGCTTTGGCGCTTGCACTTTTGTTCACCGTGACAGAGCGACCCTTGGCCTCTCAGCGTTCCCTGCTTCGCAGGGCGATCACCGTACTCAACACCAAATCCCGTACCCGCGGATCGCGGGTTATGGAGAGATGCGATGCGTCTTTTACGACGACGTTGGCGATGAGCTTTGTGTGTTGCGGATCCTCCAAGCGAACACTTTTGGTTGTAAGGAACATAAGCATGTCCCACGCATGAAATATGGCACTGGACTTAACATTGCGAGGCACCGTGCGATCTGTAATTCCGACGCTGTCCAACTGCACCGTCAATTCGACGGGTATGCTCTTATCCCTAAGTTCTCTGGCGACCCTAATCATTGCCCAGCCGCCTGTGCTGTGACCGACCAGTATGATACGAGGTGCCTCGGCACTCTCCGCCTCGGTTAGAGGCCCGGGATGCCTGGGGAATCTGCTCAGAATCCAATCGCGGCAGGATTCCCAGGCTACTGGCATGAAGGATTCTGCACAGACATCGGCATATCCTGGGCCGCGAAGAGTGTCACGCAACTGAACCACCCCTGATGTTTTGTGGTTCGAGGTTTCCATAGCCCCTACGAAGCCAGCGTAGAGGATTTTGCAGCCTGGAACCGGTTCGCTTGAAGCCTTCGCTTCTGCTGAAGATCGCGCGGCAGCAGAGGGAACTGCCAATGAGAGTAGAAAACCGAATAGCAAAACTGTATGTGCGGAAAGCAGGAGAGATGCCCGGGATCCAAATTCAAGCCTAGTCTTGGTTCTTCGCATTGCACCCCTTTCATCTGCCTCTCAACATCGATCTGTTGGAACGGGTATTTATCAATCGTCGACAGGAATGTCTTCAGCTCGCCCTTCTTTTGCGATTCGGTCGATGTTCGGAGTGCGATAGCCATCATCCCATGGTTGTAAGCGCTGATATTCCAGTAAACGACTGTCGTCGCCCCATATCACCAAGACGTTTGTTTTTTTGCTTGCCGGAACGGGCTGAAGATACAAAACAAAAAGCCAAGAAGTAAGGCGTCCTTCCACCGGTGGTTCATATTGGACTCCTATGAACTAAACGTGGTGGGCGGACCTGCAAGAAGCGCCGTAATATAAACT